>Ga0315906_10002297_pt1 | contig 26985 bp, 29 predicted proteins | sample LakEriMetagenome_4_FD_203526 | JGI IMG/M metagenome (GOLD analysis project Ga0315906, IMG submission 203526) | Freshwater fungal communities from buoy surface, Lake Erie, Ohio, United States - Buoy 2 MA122 | ecosystem: Environmental > Aquatic > Freshwater > Lake > Lake biofilm | place: USA...
CGGCATGGTGGGGCTCGTGCAGTTCCTGCCTTTCTTCCTGCTGGTGCTGCCGGCGGGGCAGCTGGCGGATCGTGCAGACAAGCGGCATGTGCTCATTGGAGCCTACCTGTGCGAAGTGATCAGCGCGGCCGTGCTGCTCTGGTTCAGCGTGACCGGTCTCAGCGCGGCGCTGCCCATCTTCATCGCCATGGCCTTCTTTGGCGCGGGTCGCGCGTTCTGGATGCCTACCGGTCAGGCCATCACACCGAGCCTCGTTCCTTCGGCGCTGTTTCCGCGTGCCGTCGCCTGCAATTCCACGCTCTACCAGACGGCGGGAATCCTGGGCCCTGCCGTGGGGGGCGGGCTCTACCTGCTGGGACCACAGGTGGTCTACACCAGCGTCGTGATGCTGTTGATGCTGGCCACACTGCTCATCGTGAGCATGCGTCCGGTCAAGGCCCGGCATCACGCCCCCTGGGAACTGCGCGACACCCTGCAGGGGCTTTATTTCGTGTTCCAGCGGCGCACAGTGCTGGGTGCAATCTCGCTCGATCTCTTCGCCGTGCTGCTCGGCGGCGCCACTGCTTTGCTGCCGGTTTTTGCCGCCGATGTGCTCAAGGTTGGTCCCGTGGGCCTCGGGATCCTGCGCACCGCGCCGGGCATCGGGGCCGTTGCGATGGCGGGCTATCTTGCCGCCCGCCCGATCACCCGCCATGTCGGACCGTGGATGTTCGGCGGCGTTGCCGTGTTCGGGCTCGCAACCCTGGTGTTCGGGGCGTCCACGCATTTCTGGGTCTCGATTGCAGCGCTGATTGTGCTGGGCGCCGGCGACATGGTGAGCATCTATGTGCGACACATGCTCGTGCAGCTCGAAACCCCGGATGCGCTCCGCGGACGGGTCAGTGCGGTGAGCAGCATCTTCATCGGCAGTTCGAACGAGCTAGGCGAATTCGAATCCGGTGTCACCGCGAAGATCTTCGGTCTGGTACCCTCGGTGCTTCTGGGTGGCGCCCTCACCCTGTGCGCGGTGTTCGGCTGCCTGCGGCTTTTTCCCGAGCTGCGTCGCATGGACACCTTCCCCGCGCCGAACCGGGACGGGACAAAGTCATGACACCCCCGGCGGGAGGGTCTCGCCCCTCGGCGACAGTCATTGCCCCACGAGGCGAGTCCGAAAAAACAATGCAGGAGTGATCAGCATGCCTCTCGATCCCCAGTGCGCCGCCATCATCGCCGCCGCCGCGCAAGCGGGCAGTGTGCCCTTCGGCGGCCCCGACCACCTCACCATCCGCGCGGGCTACGAAGCTGGCACGGCAGGCTTCGCCTATGACCCCGGCCCGGTCACAACTCGGGACACAACCCTCCCGGGCTCCGCAGGTGCCCTCCCCGTGCGGGTGTATTCGCCCCCGGAGGCGGGTGCACCTCTGCCGGCGTTGATTTTCTTTCATGGCGGTGGCTGGGTTGTCGGCTCCCTGGCGAGTCACGATCATCTGTGCCGGCATCTGTGCGTGAAGGCGGGCGTGGCCGTGCTGGCAGTCGACTATCGGTTGGCCCCCGAACACCCCTTCCCGGCGGCCTTCGAGGATTGCCTCGCCGTGACGCGCGCGGTGCGCGATGCCGCTGCCGAACTCGGCCTTGATCGACGCCGGCTCGCCGTGGGCGGGGACTCCGCCGGTGGGCAGCTGGCGGCCAGTGTCTGCCTCGCTTTGCGGGATGCTGGCGAGCCCCTGCCAATCTTCCAGCTGCTGATCTATCCGGTGTGCGACTTGCTGGCCGAAAACACCTCGATGAAGGACAACGCCAAAGGCTACCTGCTCACCGTGCCTGCGTATCACCGCATGTGCGACTGGTACGTGGAATCGCGCGAGCAGTGGGGCGACTGGCGCCTCTCTCCGCAGCGTGCGCAAGATCATCGCGGTCTGCCGCCCGCCTTGATCCAGACCGCGGAGTTCGATCCCCTGAGGGATGAGGGCAAGGCTTACGCAGAGACCCTGCAAGCCGCAGGCGTCAGCGTCGATTACCGTTGCCACGCCGGCATGATTCATGGGTTCGCACGCATGGGCGGCAAGGTGGATGCCGGACGGGCCGCGCTCGACGAAGCCTCCACCGCTCTGCGTCGCGCCCTGCTGGCCTGAACTCAAGCCCTCCCACGCGGTCCACCTCGCAGCCTTTACAGGAATCCCCTCATGTCTCTCTCACGCCCTGCTCGTGTTCTGTTGTTCGCCCTGCTCTGCGTGTGTCTCCAGACAAGCTGGGCGGCCGGGCTCGCGGTACAGCACCTCGATGGTCGCGAGTCGACCCTGTCTGCGGAGATCAAGAGTGGACATTTCACTTACGTGATGGTGTGGACCACCTATTGCGGCGTGTGCAAGAAGGAGTACCCAAAGCTTTCCGCCTTCCATGACCGGCACACCGGGCGAGATGCCGAAGTGCTCGGCATCGCCGTGGATGGCGCCGCCGCGCGCGAGAAAGTGCAGACCTTCGTGGCGGGCAAACCGTTCAGTTTTCCTACCGTTCTGACTGAGCCTGAGGCAATGGCCGAGGCATTCAAGGCCGCGACAGGCGAAGAATTTACCGGCACCCCCACTTACCTCGTGTTCAATCCGGCACGCGAACTCGCCGGATTTCATTCCGGTGATCTGACCGCCGAAGCGCTGCAACGCTTTCTGACGCGCCATGGTTCGCCCGCCAAGACGGACCCGAAACCATGATCGAGGCCGTTCGTTTCGACAATCGATTCATCCGCGAGCTGCCCGGAGATTCGGAGCCCGGCAATTTTCGCCGTCAGGTCAATGCAGCATGCTATTCGCGTGTGATGCCGGCTCCGGTCATCGCGCCGCGCACCCTCGCCGTGTCCCCTGAGGTGGCGAAGATGCTCGATTTCACGCCTGAATTCGTTGCCTCTCCCGACTTCGCGCGTGTCTTCGGTGGCTGCGAGATGCTGCCCGGGATGGAGCCTTTCGCCATGTGCTACGGCGGTCACCAGTTCGGGCACTGGGCGGGACAGCTGGGTGATGGGCGCGCGATCATTCTCGGTGAACTGATGACCCGTCAGCACGGTCGCCAGATCCTGCAGCTGAAGGGGGCAGGCCCCACGCCCTACTCGCGAACGGCGGATGGCCTCGCCGTGCTGCGCTCTTCGGTGCGTGAATTCCTGTGCAGCGAAGCCATGCATCATCTCGGCGTGCCAACCACGCGTGCCCTGTCCCTGGTCACGACCGGTGAGGAAGTCGTGCGCGACATGTTCTACAGCGGCAATCCCCGCCCCGAGCCGGGCGCCATCGTGTGCCGGGTGGCACCGAGTTTCACGCGCTTCGGCAACTTCGAGATTCTGGCTGCACGCGGCGAGGTGGCACTGCTGGGGCAGTTGGTCGACTACACCATTGCCACGGATTTTCCCGAGCTCGGGGCACCTGATGCCGCAACGAGGCTCGCCTGGTTGCGCGAAGTGGCCCGCCGCACGGCGGTGCTGATGGCGCACTGGATGCGCGTCGGTTTCGTGCACGGCGTGATGAACACCGACAACATGTCCATCCTCGGCCTGACCCTGGACTATGGGCCCTATGGCTGGCTCGAGGACTACAACCCGGACTGGACGCCCAACACCACCGACAGCGAACGCAGGCGCTATCGCTACGGCACGCAACCGCAGGTTGGTATGTGGAACCTGGTCCAGCTCGCGAATGCCCTGTATCCACTGGTGGAAGATGTCCCGAGCCTGGAGGCCGCGCTCGCCATCTATCCCGAGACCTATGAAAAGACCTGGCGGGAGATGCTTGCAGCCAAGCTCGGCTTGCAGACATTCGACGCGGAGCGCGACCAGCCGTTGTGTGACGAGCTCTTTGCGGTGATGCAGCTCACGGAAACAGACATGACGCTCTTCTTCCGCAGTCTCGCCAACCCACGCATGACCGGCGCCTCATCGCCAGAGACTCTTTGGGAGGCGCTGCAGCCGGCCTTCTACACGCCGGAAAGCATCAGCCCCGCCGTGCGCGAGCGCATTCTGGCGTGGGTCTCCGGCTGGCTCGCCAGAGTCGAACAGGACGGCGCGCCCGCAGCGGAAAGGCAGGCGTGCATGAATCGGGTGAACCCTCTGTATGTGCTGCGGAATTACCTCGCGCAGCTCGCCATCGATCAGGCCGAATCAGGCGACCCCGGCCTCATCGTTGAACTGCTCGACACCTTGCGCAGGCCCTGTGAGGTCCAGCCCGGTCGCGACCATCTCGCGGCCAAACGGCCGGATTGGGCGCGGCAGCGGGCCGGATGCTCCATGCTTTCCTGCAGCTCTTGAGGTCGGAGCCGCTCAGCGCGGCGTAGCCGGATCGGACATCTGCTTCACTTCGGCTGCTGCCGCAAGCCATGGCTGCATGGCGGCCGGCCACGTCGGTGGCACAACCTTGGCCGTGGCGGCTGCGGCGGCTTCAGTCCCCGTCGCCACGACCGTCTCCTTCACATACTCGGCAAAGACCTCGGCCACCTCACCCTTGGCCAGCATGGCAGCCATCTGGTTGGTCTCCGCATTCCAGACCAGACCTGCGCCCTGTGCGACTTCCGGAATCGGTGAGCGGGAAACGATGAAGAAGAGCGGCCCTTCCTGCTGCAACTGGTTGGCAGTCCGCAGCAGACGCATCGCCGGTTCGTAGCGATCCCCCAGCAGGAAACTCATGCGGGATTTGAACATCGGCTGCTCCCAGAGGTTGACCGTGTTCGGGTCGAGTCCGACCAGTGGCTTCAACAGGGCCCACATCACCTGTCCCTGGGGCGACATCATCAACACCGGCGCCGCACACGCCGACAGCAACAACGCCAACAGCGACAGGCGCAGGAAGAGGGACCAGGATTGCACGCGAGCTTTCATGAACGTCTCCGGTGACCAGTGCGGGGCGGCCAAGCTTACCGGGCCACGTCGCCGCGTGTCGCGGCCCGAGAAGAGGCGCGATGAAATTCCACTGGTCCAACCTGATGCCCTGACCTTGTCTGCTGGACAACTTCACTACCCGGCACACCGCAGCGTGTGGCCGACGTCGCCTGAGTCACGGCTGCGCTCAGCGCAGGCAGAGCCTACTGGTGCCGGGGTACTCGCCCGGCACCAACCGGTAACGGTAACCGACATCCCCGAGTTTCTGTCCTGCCGCCAGGCGTTGACAGGCCGTCTCCGCATTACGCAGCAAGGTGCCGCCCACCACAGCAACCCCGCGGGCGAACAGCGGTTCCGGCAGGATGCCCGCAGTAGGACCGACCACCGCCACTTGCGCGCCAGGCGCGCAAAAGCCCAGCACTTCGTCCATGGAATCGTTGATCAAAGTGGCTGCCGTGCAGATGACCTGTTCGCAATGGGCAAGCGCCTGCGGGTCCAGCGTAATCTCGAGTCCCGGTTCCCGCCTCACCATGTGCGCCTTGCGCTCCAGCACCGTGACCTCGATGCTCAAGGCTCGCGCCTGACGCACCAATGACGGGAAATTGCCCACCATGCCGAGCGTGCGACCTGCTGCGAGCGCGAGACCGAAGGAATCGGTCGCCGGCGGTGGAACGTAGTCGACAGACCGCCAGAGGCTCGCTGTCAGGGCATTGAGTGCGGCCACCGCCACCGAGCGCGCCGCATCGTCCCCGGCCCGAAGGCTGCGCGCGAGTGCCAGCGCATCGCGCCCCACGAGAGACTCCGGCGGGAACCGGCTCGCCATGCCCTCCTGCGTTGCGCCCAGCCAGGCGTAGTAGAGACCGGCACAACCATCGTCCAGAACCAGCACCCCGAACTCGGCATCGCGAGCAGGGTCCGGGCGTGCCTCCGGCACGAAGGCGTGCACGATTAGCCGTGGCCCCGTGCGTTCGACACAGGCAGCGGCCAGCTCCAGACACTCGTCGAGTATCAAGAGCGCATGACTCCCTTGAGGACTCTCGAGCGCACGAATGGAGAGGGCTCAGGCTCAGCCGTGACCCGGGCTGAACAGGCGGCGTGGATTGCCGACCAGAATCTGCTCCACCTGGGCATCCGAGAGTCCGCGCGCCTTAAGCTGCGGAAGAATCTCCTTGAAGATATGGGTGGAGCGCCATTTGGGCAGGGCCGCGAGCAAATCCTCGAAGCGCTGCGCATACGGCAGTGGCCGGCCCAACCAGCACACGATGGAGTCATGGGACACCAGAATCCGTTCGAGATGTCCGGCCTCCACGAGCTTCAGGATGTTCTTGATGCGGACTTCATCGGGTTGGAACATCGAGATGCCGAAGCGATCAAAACCCACGAAGGCCCCGCGATCTGCAAGGCTGCGGTGATAGTCCGGGTCATCCGCGCCATCGCTGTGGCCCACCACGAGGCGCGAGGCATCCACTCCCTCCCCGGTCACGATGTCGATCTGATCATGGCCGCAGCAGCCATCTTGGGTATGCGAGATGAGCGGCACGCCCGTCAGCTTCGAGGCCCGGCCGGCCGCCGTCACCATCTTGCGTTCATAGGCCGAGACGGTCGGCGCACCGGTCGCAATCTTGATCGCGCCGGCCTTGATGCCGGTCTCCCCGATGCCTTCCTCGATCTCCTTCACATAGATCTCGGTGACATCTTCCACCGACATCTGGCGGAACATGTAGGTGTTACCCTCCGCCTCGAAGTAGGCACCCGTGGTACACACGATGTTCATCCCTGATTTCTGCGAGAGCTCGGCGAGGAACACCGGATCGCGGCCGAGATCCATCGGACAGGGATCGACGAAGGTTTTCACCCCGAAGGATTGCAGTTCGTGCATCTGATCAACCGCGCGCGCCATGCCCTCCGCACGTTTGAATTTCGGTGCCTTGGCATCGAGCTCCCAACCCGGATAGCCCACCAGGACGTGCTCGTGGATAAGTGTCCGACCGAGTTCTTCCGGGCGCGCCACGCCGGTGGTTGTCTGAATCCTGTCCAGGGCCATATCGCCTCCTCACTCAGCGGTTTTTGTGCAGGTGCATCATTCCGGACGGTGCCGTATGGGCAGTCTAATCATCCGCGCACATTGTTGTGAATCGGGACCTTTTTTAGTTTCAGTGGCCGAAGTACACTTCTCGGCGCCTGTGAAAAGGCCCTGTTTTCAAGCCTGTTGAGGAAAGAGGCTTTGCATACCACAGACATTAGAAATCCCGACTACTTCCACAAGGTCGTAGATTGCCAATGGGCCTGTCCGGCCCACACTCCGGTCCCCGAATACATAAGAATGATTGCCGCCGGCCGTTACGCGGATGCGTACATGGTCAACTGGTACTCCAATGTCTTCCCGGGCATTCTCGGTCGCACCTGCGACCGCCCCTGCGAGCCGGCTTGCCGCCGCGGTCGCGTGGAGGAAGAGAACACCGAGAAGCCGGAGCCGGTCGCCATCTGCCGCCTGAAACGCGTTGCAGCAGACAACAAGGGCGATGTCTCAGCCCGCATGCCTGCGCCCCCCGCGAAGAAGAACGGCAAGCGCATCGCCTGTGTGGGTGGCGGCCCCGCCTCGCTCACCGTGGCACGCGACCTGGCTCCGCTCGGCTACCACATCACAGTGTTCGACCAAGACCCCAAGGCCGGTGGTTTCATGCGCACGCAGGTGCCGCGTTTCCGTCTGCCGGAAGAAGTGATCGACGAGGAAGTCGGCTACATCGTCGATTCCGGAGTGGAATTCGTCGGCAGCCGCCGCATCGATTCGCTGAAATCCCTGATCAACGAAGGCTGGGATGCCGTGTTCATAGGTTGCGGCGCACCACGCGGGCGCGACCTCGACCTGCCGGGCCGGCAGGAATCCGCCGGTCAGATTCACATCGGCATCGACTGGCTGGCTTCGGTCTCCTTCGGTCACATCGAGAAGGTCGGCAAGCGCGTCATCGTGCTCGGTGGCGGTAACACCGCCATGGATTGCTGCCGCTCCGCCCGTCGCCTTGGCGGCGAGGACGTAAAGGTCATCGTGCGCTCGGGCTTTGAGGAAATGAAAGCCTCGCCCTGGGAAAAAGAGGATGCCCAGCACGAGGGGATTCCGATCATCAACTATCACGTGCCCAAGAGCTTTGAGCACGAGAATGGTCGCCTCACGGGCATGACATTCGAGGTGGTGCGGGCCGAATACGATGCCAAGGGACGGCGCCAGCTGGTGCCCACCGGCGAGCCGGATGTCCTGTTCCCCTGCGACGAAGTGCTCATTGCGGTAGGTCAGGAGAATTCCTTCCCCTGGATTGAGCGCGATCTCGGCCTCGATTTCGACCAGTGGGGCTTGCCCGTGCTGGACGAGAAGACATTCCAGTCCACCGTGCCTTCGGTGTTTTTCGGCGGCGATGCCGCCTTCGGACCCAAGAACATCATCTGGGCCGTGGCGCACGGACACGATGCCGCCATCTCCATCGACAAGTATCTCAACAGTGAGAGCCTCGCGGAGCGCCCAGCGCCACATTTGAATCTGGTGTCGCAGAAGATGGGCATCCACGAATGGAGTTACGACAACGACATCTCCGGCGAGATGAGACACGTCGTGCCTTGGGCCTCCGCGGAAAAGACGCTGAAAAGCATCAAGATCGAGGTGGAACTCGGCTTCGACCAGAAAACGGCTTGGGCAGAAACCCAGCGCTGCCTCAACTGCGATGTGCAGACGGTGTTCAAAGCGCCGCTGTGCATCGAGTGCGATGGCTGCGTGGATATCTGCCCGATGGACTGCATCAGCTTCACGCCGGATGGCGAGGAAGCCGAACTGCGGCAGCGCCTCACGGCCCCGGCGCTCAACACCAGCCAGGATCTGTATGTCGCGGACGGCCTCAAGACCGGGCGAGTGATGGTCAAGGACGAGGATGTCTGCCTGCACTGCGGCCTGTGCGCCGAGCGCTGCCCCACCGGCGCCTGGGACATGCAGAAGTTCCTGCTTGAAATGGCACACGCGGGTCCGGCCTGCCGCACCCCCACTACGCGGAGGAACGCCGCTTGAAGCCCATCAGCGCCGTCAACGATTTCGTTGTCAAGTTCGCCAACGTCAACGGATCCGGCTCCGCCTCGGCGAACGAGATGTTCGCCAAGTCGATCCTGCGCATGGGTGTACCGGTCAGTCCGCGCAACATCTTTCCCTCCAACATCCAGGGCCTGCCAACCTGGTATGAAGTCCGGGTGACGGAGAAAGGCTGGCTCGGCCGGCGCGGTGGCGTGGATCTCATGGTCGCGATGAATCCGCAGACTTGGGACAACGACGTCAAGGAGATCGAGCCGGGCGGCTACCTGTTCTACGACAACTCCAAACCCTTGCCGGCTTCGAAGTTCCGCGAGGACATCACTGTCATCGGAATGCCCCTGACCACGCTCTGCAACAGCACCTACGATGACCCGCGTCAGCGCCAGCTGTTCAAGAACATCATCTACATCGGGGCGTTGTCCATCCTCCTCGAAATCGAGGAAGAACCCATCGTCCAGCTCATCGGTGAGCAGTACAAGGGCAAGGAGAAACTCCTCGCGCCGAACGTGAATGCACTGCGCATCGGACGCAAATACGCGGAGGAAAACCTGCAGCACCCGCTGGGCCTGCGCGTGAAGCGTACCGACAATGTCGGCAAGCGCATTTTCATCGAAGGCAACAATGCAGCCGCACTGGGTGCCGTGTATGGCGGGGCCACGGTCTGCGCCTGGTATCCGATTACGCCCTCCTCCTCCGTCGCGGAAGCGTTCCAGCGCCATTGCCAGAAATTCCGGGTCGATCCGGACACCCAGCAGAACCGTTTTGCCATCGTGCAGGCTGAAGATGAGATAGCTTCCATCGGCATGGTGGTCGGCGCCGGCTGGAATGGGGCGCGCGCCTTCACCGCCACCTCCGGTCCCGGCGTTTCGCTGATGACCGAGTTTCTGGGGCTCGCCTACTTTGCCGAAATCCCTGCCACCATCATCAACGTGCAGCGCGGTGGGCCCTCCACGGGCATGCCCACGCGCACCCAGCAGGCGGATCTGATTTCCTCGGCTTATGCCTCGCACGGGGATACCAAGCACATCCTGCTGTTCCCGGAAGATCCCAAGGAATGCTTCGAGCAGGCCGCAGCGGCACTGGATCTTGCCGATCGTCTGCAGACCCCGGTATTCCTCATGACCGATCTGGACATCGGCATGAACCAGCGCCTCTGCGAGCCTCTCGAATGGGATGACAGCCGCAGCTACGACCGCGGCAAGATCATGACGCGCGAGATGCTGGACGAGGGACGGGACTTCGGGCGCTATCTGGACGTGGATGGCGATGGTGTCCCCTATCGCACCTATCCGGGTACCCATCCGACGCTGGGGGGATACTTCACGCGTGGCACCACCAAGAACGCGCGTGCCACTTACTCCGAGCAGGGGCCGGACTATCTCTACAACATGCATCGGCTGCAGCAAAAATGGCAGACAGCCAAAGGCCTCGTGCCACAGCCGGTGCTGCGCAAGGCAAGCAAGCCCGCCCGCACCGGGGTTATCTATTACGGCTCCACGAGCCCATCGATGTCGGAATCGGTCGTCGAACTGGAAGCCCAGGGCATGGCAGTGGATTTGCTGAGGGTACGGGCCTTCCCCTTCCCGGATTCGGTGCTCGATTTCATCATGGATCACGAGCGTGTGTTCGTAGTGGAGCAGAACCGCGATGGACAGCTGCGCACCATGCTCATGAATGAGCTGGAAGTGGATCCCGCGCGCGTGATCCCTATCCTGCATTACGACGGTACGCCCATCACGGCCCGCTTCATCACCCAGGCGATCGCCGAGATGATCAAGGCCCTGCACCTCGGGCAGATTTCCGGAAAGGTGGCCTGACATGACCTATCTCGCCAAACCGAAGCTCCACCATCCCTCCATGCCCACGAACGCGCGGGGCTTCACCCGGCGCGATTACGAGGGCAGGATTTCCACGCTGTGTGCGGGCTGCGGCCATGATTCAATCTCCGCGGCCATCATCCAGGCTTGCTGGGAGGAGGACATCGAGCCGCATCGTGTGGCCAAACTCTCGGGCATCGGCTGCTCGAGCAAGACGCCTGACTACTTCCTCGGCAACTCGCATGGCTTCAACACGGTGCACGGGCGCATGCCCTCCGTGCTCACCGGTGCGAATCTTGCCAACCGCAGCCTTCTGTACCTCGGCATTTCCGGTGATGGCGACTCGGCGTCCATTGGCCTCGGCCAGTTCGCGCATCTCATGCGCCGCGGCGTGAACATGACCTATATCTGCGAGAACAACGGCGTCTATGGCCTTACCAAGGGCCAGTTTTCCGCCACCGCAGACAAGGGCTCGGCGTCCAAGAAAGGCGTGGCGAACATGGATGCGCCGCTGGACACGGTGTCGCTGGCGCTGCTGATGGGCGCCACCTTTGTCGCGCGCGGTTTCTCGGGGGACAAGGGCCAGCTCGTGCCGCTCATCCGTGCCGCCCTGCGTCACCAGGGATCGGCCTTTCTTGATGTCATCAGCCCCTGCGTGGCGTTCAACAACCATGCTGGCAGCACCAAGAGCTATGACTACGTGCGCGCCCACAATGAGGCCGTGAACTTCCTGGACTTCATTGAAGGCCGGGAGGAGATCACGACGGATTATGCACCGGGCACGGCGGTGGACGTGGAGCAGCACGATGGTTCGGTGATCCGCCTGCACAAGGCATCAGCGGACTATGACGCCACCGACAAGGTGGCCGCGATGAACTACATCCAGAGCCATCAGGCAAAGGGCGAGATCGTCACCGGACTGCTCTACATGGAGAGCAACCCCTCTGACATCCATCGCAACCTGAATACCGTGGAGCAGCCACTCAATTCGCTCAATGCGCGCGAGCTCTGCCCCGGTTCGGCGATGCTGGAGAAGATCAACAACTCGCTGCGCTAATCCCTTTTTGTGACCGCCGCAGCCGACTGCGCTGCTGCGGCCCACTTCTCTCAGCGGAGTCCCCGCAGATAATCCGTCCCGCCCAACTGCGCCATCTGGCGCAGAACCCAGCGTTGTCTTGCCGTCACTTCGGCTGATGGCTTCAGCAGCTGGCGCGTGCGCGGCGCTGGCAGTACCGCAGCCAGCAGGGCAGCCTCATTACGGCTGAGCGCAAGGGTGGGTTTGCGAAAATAACGTTCGGCAGCCGCCTCCGCGCCGTAAACATCGGGCGCGAACTCGGCAATATTGAGATAGAGCTCGAGGATGCGGCGTTTGCCGCACACGAGTTCCAGCCAGAAGGTGTACCAGGCTTCCAGTCCTTTGCGCAGCCAGCTGCGCCCGGACCAGAGAAACAGATTCTTTGCCGTTTGCTGCGAGATCGTGCTTGCACCGCGCAAGGTGCCGTCCCCTGCCTGCTCCAGTGCCCTCACCACTTCGGTGAAGTCAAAGCCGTGGTGGGCGGGAAAGCGCTGGTCTTCTCCCGCAATCACCGCGAGTGCGAGCTCAGCCGAAATGGCCTGCAGGGGAACCCAGCGCTGCGCAAGCGGCACGGGGCCACGGGAGCTTGAGAGATTCTCGAAATGGCGTGCCAGCATGAAGCTGGTGAACGGCGGATTTAGGACACGCACGGCGAATGGAGGCCCGAACGCAAGCGCGAGAAGGATGACGAGCAGTGCCCAGTGCAGGCGGCTTCTCCGGCGCCGATGGCCCGCTGTCCGACGCAGCCGGTGCTCGCCGTCGGGATCCGGATGGATGCGCGGGAGGCGTGCCACCCGGGGCAATCAGCGCAATTCAGCGATTGCCGAGATCGACATCGTCCAGGCGATGGCCCCAGTCACGCTTGGCGGCCAGGTAGCGGCGGTTGAAGTCGCTGATGCCCGTGACGTGACGTTCCGCCACCACTTTATGCAGGCCGAAGGTCGCGAGATCCTGCAGCTTCTTGGGGTTGTTGGTGAGCAGCTTGAACGGACGATCACCGATGAAGTGGTGCAGCAGGGCCGCGGCATCGGAGAAGTCGCGGGAATCATCGGGCAGGCCCAGTGAACGATTGGCCTCATAGGTATTCTCGCCCGCATCCTGCAGCAGGTAGGTCGCGGCCTTGGCCCACAAGCCTATCCCCCTCCCCTCATGCCCCGACATGTAAACCATCAACCCACCCCCGGGGCTCTGGTGCAGGCGCACCATGGCGGCGACAAATTGCGGCCCACACTCACAGCGCTGGGAACCGAACACATCGCCGGTCATGCAGCTGGAATGCACTCGCACCAGCGGCTCCGCGGATTCCCCAGGATTGCCCACCACCAGCACGCTGTTCACCGCCATGCTGGAAGCCAGCATCGAGAAGAACTGCTGCCCTCCATGCTCGCGGAGATCCCGCGCAAGTCCCTCCACCTTGGCCAACTCGGTGCTGCGCACCGTGGCATACCATTGCACGGTGAACTGGAGATCATCGATGGCCACCGGCAAGGGAATCGGACCGAGCACGTTAAGCGCCAGTTCGCCCTCGGGTGGTGGCGCGTCGATCGAGAGGCGATGTCCGAGGCGATCGATACGGAACAGTTTTCCGCCCTCGATCAGACGCTGGCGGACGGTGGGATTGAGATAGGTGAACATGGAAATCCTGAGTCAGTGGCGCAATATGGCGGTGCGTCGGCTATTGGTCAACGCGCTGCGGTGCTTCGTCCTTTGCATGCAGCGCCTTCAGAAACTGGAACAGGGCGCGGGCTGCGCGCGGTGTTTCAAGCTCGCGTGTCGCTTCCTGGCGCGCGCTGCGCACGAGCTGTCGCAGATGCTGGCGGTCCAGGCTCGGGAACTGCACGGCGAGCTTCTCCAGCGGGCCGTCGCCCTCGGCAATCAGCGCATCGCGCAGGCGTTCCAGCGCATGCAGGTGGCGGATCCCGGCAGCATCCGGCTCGCGCGCGGCATTGAGGGCTTGGCGGATCGCCACATGGTCCTCACGTTCCAGCAGTCCACCCAGGTGGCGGAGCTGGCGTTGCAGGGCACCCCGTTGCAGTCTGCGCCCCACCAGCGCTTCCTCGCGGATCCGCTCGGGCAGCGGCAGACGCTTGAACAGGCGTTCAGGACATTCCACCAGCTCGCGCCCCAGATCCTGCAAGGCGTGATGCTCACGCTTGATCTGTGAGCGGCTCTTGGGCTCCTCGCCCGCCGCCTCCAGCCATTCGGGTTCGCGCATCACGGTGTGGTATTCACCTTCACGCCGCGCTCGGCAAACACTTCCTTGGCCGCAGCGATGCCATTCAAGGCCGCAGGGAAGCCAGCGTAGGCGGCCATCTGCATGATGACTTCCACCACCTCTTCGGGCTTGCAACCCACATTCAGCGCTCCATTGATGTGAGCACGAAGCTGGGGTTGAGCATGGCCCAGCGCGGTGAGGGCGGCCACGGTGGCAAGTTCACGCGACCGCAGGTCCAGTTGTGGGCGGGACAGCACCTGACCATAGCCCCACTCCACAACCCAGCGTCCCAGTTCGGGCGCGATGTCCTGCAGGTTCTCGACCGTCTTGGAACCTGCGGCACCGGTGACTCGCGCCAGCGTCTCCTTGCCCTTGATGTATTCAGGGCTCTCATTTTCGACAACAGGCGGCGCTTGCTGCGCCAGCGCAGTGGCCGCCAGCAGCAGGCCAGCGAGGGCGACGGTGATACGCATGTCCATTCCTTTCTTGCGGGGGCGACCCATCAGGGCCGGAGACGACATTCTACGCCGGCTGCTCCATCCGGGCAGCGAGCCAGAGGCCGATATCCCTGATCTGCGCCGGCGCCACCGCGTGCTCCATGGGCCAGGTCCGGTACTCCACCGGATAGCCCCAGTCGGTGAGCAGCTCTGCCGCCTCCCGGCCATGGGATTCGCTGACCATCGGATCCTGTAGCCCGTGGTGAATGGCAATCGGCAGTTGAGCGTTGGCCGCATGAGGGACGATGGTGCGGCGGGTAGCGAAGTAGGTGGACAGGGCGAGCAGACCGGCCAGTCGCTCTGGCCAGCACAGCGCCAGTTCGAAGCCCACCGCGCCACCCTGGGAGAAGCCGGCGATGACGATGCGCTCGGAGGGAATCCCGCGTGCGTTCTCCCGTTCTACCAACCTGCCGACTGCCTGCGCGGAGGCACGGAGCTGCGCTTCATCGATGCGCCGATCGAGATTCATCTCCAGAATGTCGTACCACGCAGGCATCACGTAACCCGCATTGATGGTTACCGGGATGGCCGGCGCATGGGGAAAAACGAAACGCAGGTGCAATCCGCTCGGAATCCTGAGCAGGGGCACGATGGGTTCGAAATCATGACCACTGGCTCCCAGGCCGTGCAGCCAGATCACGCTCCCGCTGGGCGTCGGCCCGGTTTCGATTTCGAGGCTCGTAAGTTCAATCATTTCAACTCGCTCCAAGCATGCCGCCATCCAGCGGCAGTACAGTCCCGGTGACGTAGCGCGCGGCGCGGGAGGCGAGAAAAATGGCCGTGCCCGCGGCATCGTCCGGCTCGCCCATGCGTTTCAGCGGCACCCGGTTGACTATCTCATCCCCCATGCGCGCAACCATGGGCGCCATCATGTCCGTCGCGAACGGGCCAGGTGCAATTGCGTTGACCGTGAGGTGCCGATCGGCGAGATGCGTGGCGAGCACACGCGTCAGGTGATGGAGCGCGGCCTTGGCCGGGCCATAGGAGAAGTTTTCGAACAAGGAGGTATGCAGGCCGTCGATGGAGCCGATGTTGATGACACGCGCAGGATCTGCCGGGCTTGCGGCAGCCTGCAGCAGCGGCAGCAGCTTCTGGGTGAGGAAGAACACGGACTTCACGTTCAGATCCATCACCTTGTCCCAGCCGGTTTCGGGGAAGTCATCCAACTTGCCACCCCAGGTGGCACCAGCGTTGTTCACCAGGATATCAAGGCGCGTTTCGTGCGCGGCAAACGCGCCTGCCACCCGCTCGATGCCGTCCATCGTCGACAGATCAGCCGGCAGCGCGATACAGGTCCCAAGCTTGCCGAGTTCCTCGGCAGCGGCCACGCAGACGTCAGCCTTGCGGGAGGAGATGTAGACCCGCGCGCCCGCCTCGACATAGCCACGCGCAATCATCAGCCCTATGCCGCGTGAGCCACCGGTGATCAGGGCCGTCTTGCCGGCGATGGAAAAAAGCTTCTCCATGGCCTCAGTCAACGCGCGCAGGAATGCGTGTACGGCGCTCGGCATCAAAGCCCTTGGGAGCGGCGTCGTTACTTGTCATGTGCTGTCTCCGGCGCGAAGCGCGTCCGTCATTGTTTGCCGTAGCTGGCCTCGATACTGTCCAGCGGTGATTTCTGGATACCGTGGTTCGGAATCGGATAGCGCAGGCCGTTGGCGGACAGGGCTTTCAGACCCTCCACTGCCTGAGGCAGATAACTGGGCGGCATCGCCATCAGCATCTCCTCATCGAGCACGCCACCGAACTTGCGCTCGGCATAACACGGAATGGAGAGTGAAGGCTCGCCGGTCTTCAGCGCATTGCCCCAGGAATCCGCGCAGGCACTCTCGCCCACGCAGCTGAACGTGAATTTGCGATAGTTGCGGTATTGCAGACCGTTGACCAAAGTGATCATCTGCCCGGGCGTGCCGTAGATGAGGCAGATATCCGGATTGTCGATACGGCCGGCCGTGAGCGGACTGACCACCAGCGCCGCGTAGTCCCCATGTGACGCACAGCTCATGGCGCGTTGATGTGCGGCACTGTCCTCATGCGTGGCGTACCACACGCCAGTCAGCTTGCGACCGGCGAGCCAGTCGGGATTGGCCGGATGCAAGCCGATGACGGCTCCGCATTGCTCGCCCATCAGATTGTCCATGGTGATGCCGAGCGTCCAGCCCAACCATCGGCTTTGGCCGACAATCTGATCGGTCGCGAATTTTTCGCCCGGTGGGGGGCGACGTACCTTGGGGATGGCTTCCATGTCGGCCACCGAGCGAAATCGCTTCATGCCGACGGGCAGCGTCTTCAGGCGCAGATACTGGTTCAGGTCGGCCACGAGGGCCGCGTAATCGTAGGCATGGTCATCGTCCCAGCAATTGGCGCTTGCGGGCCTGCTGGCGCTCATGCTTGCTCTCCCGCGGGCAGCGGATGACGACAGGCCACCATGCCCACCGAACGCACCGTCATGCGGGGTGCTCCATCCGGGCCTATCACCTCCATCAAGGTATGCATCAGACCGCGGTCAGGCTTGGTGGCGGAACGCCGCGCCTTTTCCACCGTCACCTGCACGGAGAGACATTCGCCCGGTCGCACCGGCTTCAACCAGCGCAGTTCATCCAGACCGGGCGAGCCCATGCCCGCGACGCTGGAAATAAAGTGGTCCACCACCACCCGCATCATGGCCGAGGCTGTGTGCCAGCCACTGGCCACCAGTCCTCCGAAGTGGCTGCGCGCGGCGGCTGCGTGATCGAGATGGAAAGCCTGCGGGTCGAAACGTGAGGCAAAGTCGACGATTTCCTCCTCGCTGAGCGTGAACTCTCCCAGGTGATAGGTTGATCCCGGGATGTAATCCTCGAAATAGCGATCCGATGCGGGAGTAGTGAAACTGGCGAAGGGCATGACGCGAAAGGCTCCGGGAATGAGGCCGAGGAAGAAGACGTGCCTGACCTAGGGTATGAGGGGGGATCGCAGCGGTCAATGGACCGTACGGACCCTAATCATGGCTCAGCGCACCACGTGTACGGTCTCCCTCGCGACCACTTCCAGAAGCGGCACCAGGCGATCGACCCAAGCCTGCTGGCCTCGCTCATCCGCGATCTCGTCCTGGCGCAATTCAATGAGCACATGCGGCAGGCCACGACGCTCGGCATGGACCGGGACCCCATAGTCGGTTTCATCGGTCAGGCGATACGGAATGTTGTCCCCCACCACCAGACCTGCATCGCGCCCCAGCTCGCGCAGCAGGATCTCGGCCACGCGCCGATCACGATTGGACAGCATGGCGATCTGCCATGGACGCTGTTCTCCCTTGAACACCGGCGTGAAGCTGTGGATGGCAAGATAGATGGTCGGGAAGCCGGCCGCTGCTCGTGCATCCAGCAGGCGCGTGATGGTGTCATGGTAGGGTCGATGCAGCGCCTCCGCGCGCAACGCGCGCTCCGCCTCGCCGAGATTGCAGTTCCCGGGCACTGGCGTGAGTTCGCTCAACTCCGGGATGCAGTCGTGGCGCCACAGCTGGCGATTGCAATCGATGACGAGACGGGAATAGCCGGTCGCGACGAGCGTTGCCTGGAAGCGCGTGGCGAGACGTTCAGCCACACCGAGGGCGCCGATATCCCACGCGATGTGACGCTCCCATTCCGCAGCAGGCACGCCGAGGTCGCCCAGGCTTGCGGGAACCCGAGGACTGGCATGGTCGCAGGTGAAAAAGAACGGTGACACGCTGTCGGCATGCAACACGCTGACGGCCGGTGGTTCATGCGGAGCGAGCAGACTCATGCGCGTCAATCTTGCCTGTGATGTGAAGCACCGAGTATATGGTCGGGCTATTCCCGCTGAAACCCGGACAGATGCCCATGATTGAAACCCGCTTCACCCGACGCTTCGGCGTGACTCACCCGGTGCTGAATGCCCCCATGGCGCTGGTGGCGGGCGGTGCCCTCGCCGCGGCCGTGACGCGCGCGGGCGGGCTCGGCCTGCTGGGCGGCGGCTATGCGGGCACCTTGGGTGCCGAGCCGGATCTCGCGGCCGAATTCGCGCGAGCGGAAGGTGCGCGCATCGGCATCGGCTTCATCGCCTGGGCGCTCGCAAAGTCACCCGAGCGGCTGGACATGGCGCTGGCCCTGAAGCCGGCCTGCATCTTTCTCTCCTTCGGGGACCCGGTACCCTTTGCGGGGCGGATACACGCGGCCGGCATCCCGCTCATCTGCCAGGTCCAGACCTTGCGGCAGGTGGAGGCGGCAGTGGCAGCAGGCGCTGCCGTCATCGTCGCGCAAGGAACCGAGGCTGGCGGTCATGGTGGCGCCCGAGGCACCTTCAGTCTGGTGCCCGAGATTGCGGACCATCTGGCGACACGCGCGCCCGATACCCTGCTGCTCGCAGCGGGAGGCATCGCGGATGGCCGCGGACTGGCAGCGGCGCTGATGCTGGGGGCAGAGGGCGTAGTGGTGGGCACGCGGCTGTGGGCGGCGGAAGAGGCTCTGACCCCGCCCGCGGCGGTGGCACGCGCAATCGCGGGGACCGGGGATGACACCGTGCGCACGCGCGCGCTTGACGCATTGCGCGGCGTGGACTGGCCGCGGGAATTCTCATTCCGTGTGATGCGCAACGGCCTCACGGAGGAATGGGCAGGCCGGGAGAGCGAAGCGTTGGCGAGACGAGGCTGCCTGCGTGCGGACTATGAGGCGGCTCGCGCACGCGGGGATCTTGAAGTGGCAGCCACGGTTGCCGGCGAGGCTATCGGCCTTCTGCACACGCGGGGCAAGGCCTCGGAAATCGTCATCAACCTGGTAGAGCAGGCTGAGCGGTTACTTGCTGCCCAGGCAAGGCCGGCGTGACTTACTTTCGTTCCAACAGCCTGATGACTTCCTGGTCAAGGGAATGGTTCGAGGTCTGTAATCTGCCCAGCATGTCCGCGCGTCCTGCCCCCGGCAGCCCAGGCGGGAAACAGCGCGAAAATATTTGCAGAAATCCAAAGTGTTCCAAGGTGAGGATCGTGCGCGCGCACTTGGCGCAATGTCCGCAGTTGGGGGGGGCATGCGCCGAGCGTTCCGCCTGGTATCGCTGGTTCACGCAGACATCCAATAGCGAGGCTGCCACCGGTAGACAGGCGACTTCAGCGGTCTTCTCCGGCCGTGACGCCCCCCAACCGGCGTGAGTCACCCGCATCCCCGGCGGCAGCAGGCTGCCAGTCACGAAATAATCGAGAGAACTGAGGCGGTTGGCCTTGGCGTCCTCCCACTGGACTTCCGCGAACGTATTACTGGCTGAGTACACAAAATGATCCACCCAAGGGTGCAGCGCAAGCGCCGCGGCAAAGTTCCTGAACGTATGCGAAATCCGGTGATGGAGGGGAAAGATCTCGTGGAAATTCGTATCCACCGCAAGCACACCGAGGTTCTCCGTGCGTGCGACCTCCGTCACCGCGGCCAGCTTGCGTTCCCAGGCACCACGATGGGGGCCGTGGGCGCCCGCATTGACACAAACGAGCCAATCCGGTGGTGTCCCCGCCAGCGCCATCCGGCCGAGGGTGAAGAAGGAGTCGACGCCCGCGCTGAACAACAGGCCACGGCCATTACCCGTCGGCATGGGCTGGGCAACGCCACCCGCGCGGGTGAGCGTCGGCGGACGAAAGTCGTAATAGGCGGCCACCAGCGGCACCAGGGACTCCCTCAGGGTGAACCACCAACCGTCTTCGACGGGGAAGTCCACATGCAACTCACGTCCTGCGCGCGCTGCGAGGAGGATGGCGATGGGAATGAAGGGGGCGGACGCAGGCGTGACCGGTAGGTCATCCAGAGGCTCACCATGCACATGGACTTCCAGATCCGGATGTCCATCCAGGGCGGCTGCGCAGGCCCAGCCATGTTCGCGTGCCAGCAGACGCGGTGCGCGCAGCACCAGCGGCGGCTGTCGCGCGGGCTCACGCGTCTCCGTTCCTCGAATCAAGCGTCTCAATCGTTCCAGCATGTGCGCCCCCATGCGCATATGAGCATGCTAGCGGCCTTCAGGGGCGATCCTTGACCATTGCCGCAGGCCGGTTGCAGTGACGGGAGCCACGCGACGCGCGACGAACTCTTGTATTTCTTGCCCGGGGACGGGACTCTTGCCCGGATTTTGATTCCAGGAGAGGTTCCGATGTCTGCACTGCCTGATGGACTCGATGTCCATGCCGCCTACCGCATGATGCGGCTGTTACGGGAATTCGAGGACCAGATGCACGTGGCAATCGCCCGCGGCACGGTCCCCGGGTTCACCCATCTCTACGCCGGAGAGGAAGCCAGTGCAGTCGGAATCTGCCTGCATCTGCGCGACACGGACGTGCTCTGCAGTACCCATCGCGCCCACGGGCATTTTCTTGCCAAGGGCGGCGACATCGAGGCCTTGGCGCTCGAAATCTTCGGCAAGCAGGGTGGCTGCTGTGGCGGCAAGGGGGGATCCATGCACGTGGCCGACTGGTCCCGCGGGATGTGGGGCGCAAACGCCATCATCGGCGCCAGCGTGCCGCATGCCGTAGGGGCCGGCTTTGCCTTCCAGTACCGTGGCGAGGACGGTGTGGCAGTGAGCTTTGGCGGGGATGGTGCCTCCAACCAGGGCGCCGGATTCGAAAGCATGAACCTCGCGAAGATTCTCAATCTGCCGGTGCTGTTCGTGCTGGAAGACAACGGCTATGCGGAAACCACCGCGGCGAGCTGGGCCTGCGCCGGCAACCCGGTGGCGCGCGCTGCAGGCTTCGGCATTCCCGGTGTGGAAGTCGACGGCACCGATGTGGTGGATGTGTGGACCAAGTTCGGCGCGGGCGTCGCGCATGCACGGGCCGGCAAGGGGCCTATGTTCTTCCATGTCCGCGTGCCGATCTTCCACGGTCATTATGAGGGCGACCCGGAAACCTATCGTGCGCCCGGCGAAGTAAAGGACCTGCGCGAGAATGCCGACTGTCTGCGCAAGTTCCGTCAGCGGGTGTTGGCAGCGGGTGGAGCCGAGGCTTCAACACTTGATGCCATTGATGCGGAGTGCACGAATGCCGCCGCAGCCGCCATCGCCAAGGCCGCCGACGCGCCCTTCCCCGCACTCGCGACTCTCACCACCCATGTGCTCGCGCGCAGCCAGGAGATTTGAAACATGTCCATGAAGACCGCCCGCGAGGCGATTCGTGAAGCATTGGCCAGTGAAATGCGGCGTGATCCGCGCGTGTTCATCATCGGTGAGGATATCGCCGGCGGCATGGGTGCGCCGGGGGAGCAGGATGCCTGGGGCGGCGTATTCGGCGTGACCAAAGGCTTGCTGGGCGAGTTTGGTCGTCAGCGCGTCGTCGACACGCCAATCAGCGAAACCGGATTCCTCGGTCTCGGCGTCGGTGCCGCCAACGCAGGTCTGCGTCCGGTGGTGGAGATCATGTTTGTGGACTTTTTCGGCGTCTGCTTCGATCAGGTGCTGAACAACATGTCCAAGTTCCGCTACATGTACGGCGGCAAGGCTGCCACGCCCATCACCGTGCGGACCACCTATGGCGCGGGCTACGGCGCCGCTGCCCAGCACAGTCAAGCCCTTTACCCAATCTTCGCCCATGTCCCCGGCATCAAGGTGGCACTGCCCTCCAATGCCTACGACGCCAAGGGCCTGCTCATCACAGCAATCCGCGACGAGGATCCTGTGCTCTTCTTCGAGCACAAGAGTCTTTATGACCTGCAGGGCGAAGTGCCGGATGAAAGCTATACCCTGCCCTTTGGTGAGGCGGCGGTGCTGCGCGAGGGCAAGGACTGTTGCGTGGTGGCCTTCGGTCACATGGTCAACATCGCGGCCAAGGCCGCCGATGCACTGGCAGCAGAGGGCATCCATGTCACGCTGATCGACCCGCGAACCTTGGTGCCACTCGATACGGACACGATCCTCGAGGGCGTGGAAACCTGCGGTCGGCTGGTGGTGGTGGATGAAGCAAGCCCGGTCTGCAGCATGGCTTCCGAAATTGCCTCGCTGGTCGCCACCCACTGCCCGCAGGTGTTGAAAGCGCCGGTGGTGAAAGTGAACCCGCCGCCGGTGCCGGTGCCCTTCAGCCCCGCGCTGGAGCAGGCCTATCTGCCGCAACCGGAAGACGTGATGAAGGCGGTGAAGAAGACTCTTGGTCGCCACGGCGGCTGAGCGGGGCTCTTGCCCGCGCGGGGGCGAGGACCTCGCCACAACAAAGACGCGGTGAGCATGCCACCGCCGCGTCTATTTCCAGGCGAAGGCCGGTTGGTCGTAGTGCGCCACTCGAGTCTCCTGACCGAGCACGCAGACTTCGCGGAACTGGTAGAGGATCGCGGCAGTAGGCGCCGCGATCCAGTCGTCGCCCACCGGCATGCGCAGGACCGGGCGATGCGGTTCCGGGCCCGGGTCGAGCAAAGGCGCATCACCCCGCAGGAGCTCGCGCACAGGAATGCGATGCACCGACGCCACCTCATCCTCGTTCAGCACCAGAGAGGGCCGCACTCCGGCCCAGACCACGACCGGCGTCATCACATAACCTGACCGGGTGACAAAATCATCGAGGCGCCCGATTACCGCGGAATCCGGCAGGGCGAGACCAATTTCCTCGTGCATCTCGCGCAAGGCTGTCTCCTCCGGGGATTCGCCGGGATCAATTCGTCCACCGGGAAAGGCCCACTGGCCTGCGTGATTACGCAGGCGCGCCGAGCGCCGCGTGAGCAGCAAGGCCGCATCACTCTGCCATTCAGGATGTCGAGGCATGCCGGACAGGTCTGCACCATGTCCCTCATCCGTGATCGCCACAGCCACCGCAGCCGCCCTGCCGGCAACATCGGGCAGCAGGCGCGGGAAACGCGCGAGCCGCGCCTCGATGAGCGCACGCAGAGGATCGTCACACCGTAGATGCGGCAAATCGCTCATTGGCCTCTGCCTTTGCTGGCAGAGCAGCTCGCGAATGTTCGATCAGATCTGAAGGTGCATCCCGTCACGCGCGACCTCCCAGCCTGCGGCCTCCACCACGGCCCGCTCCGGAGTATCCGCAATAAGGATGGGATTGGTGGTGTTGATGTGGATGAAGACCTTGCGTTTCACGTCGAGATCCGCGAAAGCCGCCAACGTACCTTCTGGCCCCGAGACGCTCATGTGCCCCATGCGCTGGCCGGTCTTCACACCTACACCATCGCGAATCATCTCGTCGTCCACGAACAGGGTGCCATCGAAGAAGACCAGCGGAGCGCCCTTCAAGCGCGCCGCCAGGGCCGGCGTCATGGCCGCACAACCCGGGACATAGAAGAATTTGGTCTGCCCTTGTGCACGAACCTCGAGCGCCACCGTGTCCTCATCCACACTGCCGAAGTTGTCGCCCTTGAACACATTCTCCAGCCACAGGGCCACCTTGCCCGGCACGGCAAAGGGAATGACTTCAAAGCCGAGCGCATGGCCCTGCGGATCCGTCAGGGCAAGTGGCGTCTCCAGCGCCATCGACATGCTCTGCACGAATTGCGGATTGAGCACGTTGAAAATCGAGTTTCCCGCGAGCACGCCATGCACGCGGGGCGTGGCATAGAGATTGAACGCCTGTGACTCCCGTAGCGTGAGCAAGCCGGTGACGTGGTCGACATCGGCATTGGTCAACACCACTGCCTTGATGGGACTCGCGCGGAGCGCATCACGAGGATGTAGCACCGGGTTGTCATTGATTTGTTGGCGCAGGTCGGGCGAGGCATTGAACAATACCCAGCGCTCCCCGTCCGCCGACACCGCGAGGGACGACTGGGTGAGCATGGGCGCCTTCGGATCCCGCGCCCGCGCCCGCCGGGAGTTGGGATGATTGCAGTTCCACTGCGGAAACCCACCGCCTGCCGCGGCACCCAGCACCGTGATGTGCATCTGCTGACTCCTGTTCAGGGGTTCTTGCGCGCGACACCGGAGGTGTTGCGGGCCACCCAGCGCGTACCTTCGGCGAGTGTTTCCTTCTTCCAGAAGGGCGCTCGTGATTTCAGATCTTCCATGATGTGGCGACAGGCCTCGAAGGCCTCCGCGCGATGGGCGGACCAGACTGCCACCAGCACGATGGCCTCACCCGGCTCGATGGCCCCCACGCGATGCACGACCAGTGTTTCCAGCAAGGTCCATTGCGTGGCTGCCTGCGCGCAGATGTGTTCCAGGTGCCGCTCGGTCATGCCTGGATAATGCTCCAGCACCATGCCGCGCACTTCATCGCCCTCGTTGAAATCGCGCATGGTGCCGACAAAGCTTGCGGTGGCGCCAAAAGCCCCGGCGCTCGCGAATGTCGCGCGCTCGTATGCGCGCAATTCCGCGTATGGGTCGAAGGCTTCGGGCTTGATGAGGACGCGCATCTCAGCCTCCCGTCACCGGTGGGAAGTAGGCCACTTCATCCCCGCCGTTCAGCACAGTCTCGAGTGGCCTGTATTCCATATTGATGGCGCACAGCATGCGCGGCGGAAGCTGCGGCTGCCCGGTGACGATCGTCCACAGCGCGGCAGCGGTCACGCCGTCTCCCACCTCGCAGACACGCTCGCGCCAGCCTTCCGCCTCGGCAAGACTCGCGAACAGTTTGACTGTGACCTTGTTCATGCTGGGCCTCTGCATTGCGTGGAGGAAGGGATGGATACTTCAGAAAGGTTCAGACAGATTCCGCCAGCAGGCTCTCGTAGGGGATGTCGAGGCCCTCATGCAGCCGCTTGATCATGCGCAGGCTCAGGGGACGTTTCCGGTTCAGTATTTCGGAGACACGCCCACTGGGCCCTATATAGCGTTCCAGATCACCGGGGGTCAGACCCTCCTGCTCCATCCGGAACTTGATGGCTTCCACGGGATCGAGGGGGCCAACATCGTGATGCTGACGTTCATAGGCCTCGATGAGCGTAACCAGCACCTCGCGCTCATCCGCCTGTGGCGTGTTCTCCGGCGACTGAAACAGTTGCTCCAGCCGACGAAAAGCCTTCCTGAGATCCTCTTCACAGCGTATGGGCTTAACAGGCATTCATAGTCTCCACGTCGATGCGATCGTATTCCTCGTGGGTGCCCACCAACTTGATCCACACTATTCCCGCCCGATATTGCACTTCCACGACGAGGCGGTATTTGCTGCCGCCCACGTTGAAAACCACCCTGTTATTACCGCAGATACTGGCATGAGGGTAGCGTCGTTTGATGTCCTGAGGGCTGCGCCACTGCGCCTTGGCCGCCTCTTCATACCAACTGTGCAATGGTCCTCTCGCATCCCCGCATCCTGGCCGACCCCAGAAGCGCTGCAGACTACCGCGAGCTATCACCCTCATGATCCGCACCTTCTCCCATTTTGGGAGTGTAATCAAGCGCCGAATCATCCGTCGACAGCCAAGCGTCATGACAGCCGCGCGGCCACCCGCGACAATGGCGACCCTCCGGTGACGTGCGCCCCCCGGTGCACGCGCCGACGACTCAGCACACAGGGGACGCCTGCACATGTCCGGATTCACGCATTTCGACGAACACGGCCAGGCTCACATGGTGGACGTGGGGGGCAAGGAGATCACCTCCAGACAGGCCATCGCGGAGGGCCGGATCACCATGGAGGCGGAAACGCTGGCCATGATTGCCGCCGGCACCCATCGCAAGGGGGATGTGCTCGGCATCGCGCGCATTGCGGGCATCATGGCGGCCAAGAAAACCAGCGAGCTCATTCCGCTGTGTCATCCACTGGCGCTGACCCGCGTGGCGCTGGATTTTGAACTGCAGACCGCAGCCTCGGCCGTCCACTGCACCGCCACCGTCGAAACCCGCGGGCAGACCGGCGTGGAGATGGAAGCGCTCACCGCGGTGCAGGTTGCCCTGCTGACGATTTACGACATGTGCAAGGCGGTCGACCGCGGCATGGTCATCGGCGAAATCCGCCTCGTCCGCAAGGAAGGCGGTAAGTCAGGCACTTACGAGGCGAATTAATGATCACGGTGGAGGAAGCGCAGGCGCGGATGGGCGCTGACGTGCGCCCGTTGCCCGGCGAGGTCGTTCCCCTGATGGACGCGTTCGGCCGGGTCCTGGCCGAACCGGTCGTCGCCCGCCGCACCCAGCCCCCCTTCGCCGCGTCCGCCATGGACGGATATGCCGCCCGGGCCGTCGACGTCGCCGCGGTCCCGACGACCCTCCGGGTGGTTGGAACGGTTCCCGCCGGTGCGACCTTCGAGGGCCGTGTCGGGTCCGGCGAATGCGTGCGCATCTTCACCGGCGCGCCCGTGCCCGACGGGGCCGACGCGATCGTCATCCAGGAGGATACCGAGCCCGCGGGCGACGGGACGGTCCTCGTCCGCGAGACGGCCGTGGCCGGCCGCTACGTCCGCCCGGCGGGCCTCGACTTCGCGACCGGCGACGCGGTGCTGCCGGCAGGGCGGCTGGTCGGCGCCCGCGACCTGGGGCTCGCGGCCGCGGCGAACGTGCCCTGGCTCTCGGTCCGGCGCCGTCCGCGCGTCGCGATCCTGTCGACCGGGAACGAGATCGCGATGCCCGGGGATCCGGTCGGGCCCAGCCA
>Ga0315906_10002298_pt1 | contig 26977 bp, 20 predicted proteins | sample LakEriMetagenome_4_FD_203526 | JGI IMG/M metagenome (GOLD analysis project Ga0315906, IMG submission 203526) | Freshwater fungal communities from buoy surface, Lake Erie, Ohio, United States - Buoy 2 MA122 | ecosystem: Environmental > Aquatic > Freshwater > Lake > Lake biofilm | place: USA...
GTCGTGTGGCAGCAGTCGAAGTCGGTCGCGATCGGGAACGAAGGATCGCGGCCAAGTGCGCCACGGATCGCCTCGAGAAGGAGATCCTCGACGGAGATCGGGCAGCCTTCATCCGACCAATGCTCGACGCGGCCCCATACGAGTCCGGCGATCTTCGAGAAGACGCCGAGCGCCGCGAGATGGCGGAACGCGCGCTCCGCCTGCGTGGGCGAGCTCGACATGTCCTCGATGAAGAGCACGGCTCCGTCGAAGTCAGGCATCTCGGCGGTGCCTGTGTTCGAGCGGAGCGTGTTGAGGTTCAGCGCCAGCGCGGGGCCCTCGGCAACGCCGTGCGCGACGGTGCGCCAGCCTGCGTGCGGTTCCCAGGTGCGCGGCTCGGTTCGCCACGCCTCGGTGCGGGCATCGCGCATGTGACGGCTCCAGCGGCTCGGCGCCACGAGTTCGCGCGGGCCCGAGCGATGCCGCATCGTGGCGTCGAGGAACGAATCGACCATCTCGTGCGGCAATTCCGGCCACTCGCCGAAGCTCGGCACCACGGCGGGCCCGTAGAAGGTCGACAGCCCCGCATGGCGCATGAACGCGAGGTGCAGCGAGGTGATGTCGCTGTATCCGCAGAAGATCTTTGGATTCGCCCGCACGGCCTCGAAGTCGAGGTACGGCACCAGGCTCGACGAGTTGCTGCCGCCGATCGTCGTGATGATCGCGCGCACCTCGCGGTTGGAGAAGAGCTCGTTGATCTCGGCGGCGCGCTCCTCCGGCGTCCCCGATCGTGCGCCTTGCGAGGTCGCGCGTGCGGTCAGGCTGCCCTCGATCAAGCGGAAACCGAGGCGCGTGAGCTCAGCGACGCTGTGGAGGTACTTCGCACGGAACGCAACGTGCGCGGGAAACGACGGCGTGCAGATCCCGATCGTGTCTCCGGGACGGAGGGCCGCCGGGCGGGTGAGACTCCTCATCGCCGTCAGTATGGCTGAGTTTCGAGACATATGCGCCTGACGCGAGCCACACGAAGCTGTTCACCGAGAGCAGAGAGCGCGTGAGAGCACCCCCGCCGCGGGGCGACTTCACGGACCCACGGGGCGGTGCGAGCAGGGTTGATGCGAGAACCCGAGAGAGCGGCAGAGAGCAAGTAGATGCCCCCAGCGCTTCAGCATCGATGTTCCCGCGTCCCCCATCAATGAACAAGCGGGTTGACCGTTCTCGGTCAACCCGCTTTGCGAACTCCCCCGACTGGACTCGAACCAGTAACCTGGCGGTTAACAGCCGCCCGCTCTACCATTGAGCTACAGGGGATTGGATTGTGGGCCGTAGAGGATACCGCCCGGCGCAGGATCGTCAAGCGGCCGGGGCGACTTGAGTCCCGCCGGATCCGATTTCGCGGAAGCGCTGGGAAATCCGGGCAATTCCGGCCGGAATCGGGCCGTTGGGGAGGTCGATGCGACGCGCCGTTCCAGTCCTTCTCGCCACGGTTCTCGCCACCGCGATCGGCACCGGCCCCGCACGGGCCGAAGGCTCGGAGTCTGCTGGTGCGGACGCGGCGCGCGTGCCCGAGTACGCGCGCGACATCGCGCCGATCGTCGCGCGCTCCTGCACCGAGTGCCACCGTCCCGGCGGCGTCGCGCCGTTCACGCTCGCGACGCCAGACGACCTCATCCGCCGCGCGAAGACGATTCGCACCGTCGTCGCCGACGGCCTCATGCCGCCGTGGGGCGCAGCCATGCCCGCGGGTTCGCCGCATCGGTTCGCGAACGATCGCTCGCTCGGCGAAGTGGAGAAGCGCGCGCTGCTCGCGTGGCTCGATTCCGACGCGCGGCCGCTCGGCGACCTCTCGAAGCTCCCGCCTCCGCCGGCGCCTGCGCCGGAGTGGTCGATCGGCGCGCCCGACGCCGTGTTCGAACTCCCGCGCGAGGTCGAGATCCGCGCGTCCGGCGAGATGCCGTACGTCAACCTCCGCGTCGCGACCGGATTCAGCGAGGACCGCTGGATCCGCGCGTGGGAAGTGGTGCCTGGCGCCCGCGATGTCGTGCACCATGTGCTCGTCTTCGCAGTGCCTGCGGGCGCGCGCGGCCGCGCCGACGAGACGCGCGGCTTCTTCGCGGCGTATGTCCCCGGCAACGGCGCCAAGCGCTACGACGCCGACCGCGCCAAGCGGCTCCCGGCGAACTCCGACCTCGTCTTCCAACTGCACTACACCCCGAACGGGAAGGCGACCGTCGACCGGACGCGCCTCGGCCTCGTGTTCGCCGACGCGCCACCGAAGCACGAAGTCCGGACCGCCGGGATCTTCGATCCGCGGCTCGACATCGCCCCCGGCGCGGCCGACCATCGCGAGGGCGCCGAGATCACCGCGCCCGCCGACCTGCGCATCCTCGCGTGGATGCCGCACATGCATTCGCGCGGAAAGAGCTTCCGCGCCTACCGCGAATCAGGCGATGCGCGCGAGATCCTCCTCGAGGTCCCGCGCTACGACTTCAACTGGCAGTTCGCCTACGAGTACGCGCAGCCGGTCGAGGTGAAGCGGGGGACGCGGCTCGGCATCGAGGCGGTCTTCGACAACTCGGCCGCGAATCCGGCGAATCCCGATCCATCCGCGCGCGTGCGCTGGGGGCAGCAGACGAGAGACGAGATGCTGATCGGCTACGTCGAGTACGAGCTCGTCGATCCGAAGGGCGCCGATCTCACGAGCGGCGCCCGCCTGCGCGACCCCGCCGCGCAGTTCGCCTTCCTCGACGAGAACCGCAACGGCGTGATCGACCGCGGCGAGGGCGGGGCGCTCGTCGCGCGCTCGTTCGACGCGGCCGACTCCGACGGCGACGGACGGGTCACCCGCGCGGAGTTCGAGGCCTTCGTCTCGCGCCGAAACCGCAGGAACTGAGCCGCGCGCGGCCGACTTCGCCGTACGCTGCCTCGATGCAGCAGATCGACCGACGTTCGTTCACCGCGCTCTCCGGCCTCGCCGCCCTCGGCGGCGCCCTCGGCATCGGCCAGCGCGCCGAGGCGCAGTCGGCGCCCGCCCGCCGCCGCGCGCTGCGCTTCGCGCACTTCACCGACCTCCACATCACGCCCGACCGCGACAGCGAGCCGGGCATGAAGCTCGCCTTCGAGGCGGCGCAGGCAGAAGGTATCGAAATGATCCTGACCGGCGGCGATCTCATCATGGACGGCTACGCGACCAAGCGCGCGCAGGTCGACCGCGAGTGGGCGCTGCTGCACCGGCTCTTCGCGGAGCACTGCAAGGTGCCGGTCGAGCACTGCCTCGGCAATCACGACATCTTCGGATTCTGCCGCTCGAAGGCGGGGCTCGACGGAAGCGAGGCCGACTACGGCTACGCGCGATCGCTCGCCGAACTGAAGCTCGCGCAGCGCTGGCGCAGCTTCGACCGCAACGGCTGGCACTTCGTCGTGCTCTCCTCGGTCGAGCCCGATCCGAGCGACGAGTGCAAGTACCTCGCCTACCTGAACTCCGAGCAGCGCGCGTGGCTCGAGGCCGACCTTGCCGCGACCGCGCTCCCGACCGTCGTCGTCTCGCATGTGCCGATCGTCACCATCACGCCGGTGATCCGCAGCGAGAACATCGTGCGCGAGCGCGAGACGGTCGTGACCGGCGACTACGTGCACCTCGACTCGAACGCGCTGCATGGCGTCTTCCGCAAGTCGGGCCGGGTGAAGCTCGTCCTCTCGGGCCACACGCACCTGATCGACCGCTGCGAGGCCGACGGCGTCACCTACTGCTGCGGCGGCGCCGTGTGCGGCGGCTGGTGGAAGCCGACGAAGACCTACTGCGAGCCGACCTACGGCCTGATCGACCTCTTCGAGGACGGCGGATTCGACCACCGGATCCGCCCGACAGGCTGGACGAACCGCTGATTTCGCGATTTGCCGGCCCGTCGTTGCGGGTCGGAGCGCGCGGCGACGCTGCAAGGACCGAAGGCCACCCCGCGAGGGTCCGTGAGGATGTTCCGGAGTCCGGAACAGCGGATCGCGCGCGACGGCTGGCCTCTCGGAGTCCCAGCCATGCACCCCGCACTCTTTCGTCACACCGCCGTTGCGCTCCTGACCGCGGGAGCCGCGGTCTCCGCCCACGCCCAGGCCCCCGAGTGGGAGGACAAGCCGATCGGCGCCACCTGGACGCCCGGCATGTCCACCCTCTCGACCGGCGTGAAGGTCAACTTCAAGTGCTTCCAGTGGGCGCCGCCCGCCGGCGTCACCTGCGGCGGCTACGCCGAGGTCGCGGGCCCGACCCCCGGCTGCAACGTGAACCACAAGCTGATCCTCAACAACTGCAACGCCGAGCTCGACTTCGGCGGCTCGATCGGCCCGCAGACCGACGTCTACGTGAGCTTCGGCGAGTACGGCGGCAACATCAACATCTCGGTGAACGGCGACTTCCGCAACATCGGGAACATGATCGCGGTCGACGGCATGATGATCGGCGGCTGCCTCGTCCGCGTCCTCGGGGGCGGCTACGGCAACGACTGCGGCAAGCTCGCCGTCCTCGGCACTGTGAACCAGCTCATGCTTGGCGGCCAGGAGTTCTTCATCGACTCGCTCGAGGCCCCGAGCGACGAATGCGACTACGGCTTCGAGGACCTCGTTCCGCTCGATGTCCTCCCGCTCGGTGCGTCGCACGCCGCAGGCCCCGAATCGATCGCGACCGCGAAGCAGCTCATCCACCCGGTCTCTGGCCCGCTCTTCAATGTGGTCCGCGTCCGTGCGAGCACCCTCGCCTGCAGCACCGGCAACGAGGTCGAGGTGAACAACGCGCAGGTCGAGTTCCGGCCGTCGACCCCGGGCGCGCAGTACGAGCGCTTCTCGCTGAAGTTCTACGAGGCGAGCGGCGGGGTCATCAACCTCTCGGTGAACGGCGACCTCCGCATCGGCAACAACTTCAAGGAGTTCGACGGCCTCGTCATCGGCGGCGCGCTGGTCTCGGTGCCCTACGGCGGCTTCGGAGACGACTGCGGCCAGCTGATCGTGGAAGGCACCTTCAACAGCATCGCGGTGGGCGGCCAGCAGTTCTACATCGACTGCCTCCACGACGACATCAAGGGTCTCGTCGGCGACCTCAACGGCGACGGCAAGGTGAACGGAATCGACCTCGCCCAGGTGCTGAGCTCGTGGGGCACCGCGAACGGCGACATCACCGGCGACCAGAAGACCGACGGCATGGACCTCGCCGCGCTCCTCTCGAACTGGACCTGACGCATCCGCCTGCGAACGGTCTCGCGATCGCCGCCCCGACGGGGGCGGCGATCGACTTTTTCCGCCGCTCAGCGCCCGCCGCGCACGACTTCGACGGCAACCACGCCCTCGATCGCGGACAGGCGGCCGATGAGCGCGTCGGCGCCGGACTCGCCGGCAAGCTCGACCGTGTAGCTGCGCTCGACCGCGGTGCCGGCGCGCACCGACTCGATGCCGACGAGCATCGGATGGGTCGTCGCCGCGGCGATCTCGCGCTGGAGCGCCTCGCGCTGGGTGAAGTCGGGCGCGACGCGCACGTTCAGGCGGAACGCGGCGAGCGCCGTCGCCGGCGACTGGTCGGCCTTCGAACCGAAGATCTTCGCGGTCACCGCGACGACGACGAGCGCGAGCACCGGCACGCCGAGATATCCGGCGCCGGCGGCGAGGCCCATCACGACCGCGCAGATCACGAACGCGGTGTCGCGGGTGTCCTCGACCACGGTGCGGAAGCGCACGATCGACAGCGCGCCGACGATGCTGAACGCGCGCGCGACGTTGTCGCCGACGACGATCGTCGTGACGCACAGGAGCACGGTCAGCAGCACGAGCGTCGCGACGAAGCGCCGGTCTGCGCCGCGGCCGCGCGTCCAGCGGTAGATGAGCGCGACCAGCACGCCGAGTAGGAGCGCCTCGAGCAGGTGCGCCGCGGATTGCTGCAGCACGGCCGGCGTGTCGTTCTGGGTCGCGCTCTTGAGCCAGTCTGGCATGGGCGGGGTGCTCCTCTGGCGTCGTCAGCGTGCCGGCTTCGCCCCGTCCTTCGGGGCCTCCGGCGAAGGCGTCGGCCGGTCGCGGAGAAGATACTGCGAGCGCTTCTCGAGGAACTCGCGCAGTCCGCCCGGCCCCTCGGGCGCGGTCGCGCGCTCGAACGCCTCGGTTGGCATCGCCTTGCGCGTGTCCGCCGCGACGAGATCCACGATGAGCGCGCGGTTGCGGGCGACGACCGGCCCGAGCCGCTCCCAGCGCATCTCTTCCGCGATCTGCCGAATGTTCGCCTCGTACTTCGCGCGCAGCGCCGGGACCTTCAGCAGCCGGCTGCGGAGCGGCTTGGTCGGGTCGTCGGCTGCGACGAAGGGATCGAGTTCGACGAGCGACTGCCCGCCCGCCCCGCGCCCTGGCCGCGCGCCGCGCGGGCGCTCGTCCGGCGACGGCGGCGCAGGCGGCGCGTCCTGCGGACCGGCGACCGCGCCCGGCGCGCTCTGCGGGCGGCCGAAGCGGGGGCGGTCCTCGCGTGGCCCGTCATCGGGTACGAAGCCGGGCGGCGGGCCGTCGGGACCGAATCCCGGTGGCGGGCCTCCCGGCCTCATGCCGCCGGGGCCGCCCGGCCCGCCGTGCGAGAGCTTGAACGCCTCGTTCATGTCGTGCGGCACGAGGTGGAAGACGCCCTTCGGGTCGCGGTAGAGCGAGTAGTCGCTCGCGCGCACCCAGTAGCCGTCGGTGTTCGCGGCCGCGGCGTCGAGCGCGAGGAACCAGAGTGCGCCGTCGATGTCGAGCATCGGCTTCAGCGCCGCCTCGAGTTCGTCGATCGGCGTCTCGCCGAGCGTCCGGCAGAGCGCCACCAGCGCCTCCCAGTCCTTCTTCGAGTCCTTCGTCTTGATCTCGTAGCGCTGCCGGTACGGCTCGAGGTCCTCGCCGCGATAGTCGAGGCCGCCGGTTCCGTTGGGCGAGCCCTTCACCTTCCAGCGCGCGCCCTCGCCCTTGAACTCGGGCCAGCGCTCGCGCAGGAACGCCTTGTTGAACTGCTCGACGTTCACATACACGCCCCACGACTCGCCGTTCACGACGACATGCACGAAGTTCGCGCGCGGCGCGGCGAGGTGCGGCCGCGCGAGGTGCGAGTAGAGCACCGACGACATCATCGATGCGTCCGAGTTCGAGTTGAGCAGATTCAGCGTGTTCTGGCCGTAGAGCGCGGCCTTCCCGTCGGTGTGGTCGACCGCGATGTTGAACGACCGCTTCGTCCCGCGCGGCACCATCATGTAGCTCGACGCGCCGCGGAAGTGCACGCCGACACCTTCGTAGGTCTTCCCGTCGACGGTCATGCGCGCGGGAACGTCGGCGTCGGTGTTGTGGAAGAGCTCGAGTTCCTCCTCCCAGTTCGCGACGTCGAACTCGAGGAACACCGTCCGCACGACGCCGGGGTCGAAGAGCGGCGCGTCGGGGAAACCGCGGACATCCTTCGGCGAGACCTTTGGCCCCGGCTTCGTCTCGACGCGGGGCCCGCCCGGCCCGCCCGGCCCGCGCATGCCTCCGCGCCCGCCGCGCTGCGGGGTCTTCTTGAGTTCCTCGCGCGCCGCGTCGCGCTCGGCGCCCTCGAGCCTGCCGTTTCCGTCCTTGTCGAAGCGCTCGAGGATCTTGCGCTCCTCGGCCATCGGCCCGCCGGCGCCTCCCGGCCCGCGCGCGCGACCTCCGGCGGGGCCGTCACCCTGGTCGGGCGGGGCCTGCGCGACGGCGACCGCCGACGAAAGAACTGCGAGCGTCAGCAGGGCGAGACGGAGATGCGAGGCGACGGTCATGGCGGGATTCCCTCGTTGGAAGCGTGCGTCCAACGCGGTCGCGGCCGCAACATGACGCCCGATTCAGCCGATCTTCGCGATTCCGCCCATGTAGGGCCGCAGCGCCTCGGGCACGACCACCGAGCCGTCGGCCTGCTGGTGCATTTCGAGCAGCGGAATCAGGATGCGGGGGCTCGCCGCGACCGTGTTGTTGAGCGCGAAGGCGAAGCGGGTCTTGCCCGCTTCGTCCTTGTAGCGGAGATTGAGGCGGCGGCACTGGAAGTCGCCGAGGCGGCTCGCCGAGTGGGTCTCGCCGAACTCGCCGGTGGGCGCGCCGTCCGCGCCCGCCGCACCGCGGCCGGGCATCCAGCTCTCGATGTCGATCATGTCCTCGTTCTTCACGCCGAGGTCGCCGGTGCAGCACTGGAGCAGCCGGTACGCGAGGCCGAGCGACTGGAGGATCATCTCGACCGACTCGATCATCTGCGCGTGCCACGCGCGGCTCTCCGCCTCGTCGGCGCGGCAGACGACGACCTGCTCGACCTTGTCGAACTGGTGGATGCGGTAGAGGCCGGCGGTGTCCTTGCCGGCGGCGCCCGCCTCGCGGCGGAAGCAGGTCGACACGGTGCAGTACTTGAGCGGCAGCTGCTCTGCGGGCACGATCTCGTCGGCGTGGAGACCCATGAGCCCGACCTCGCCGGTGCCGGTGAGGTAGAGGTCGTGGCCCGAGCCGCGCTTCGATTCCTCGATGTGGTAGGCCTGCTCGCGGCCGGCGGGGAAGAAGCCCGTGCCGACCATGCACTCCTCCTTGACGATCACGGGAATGCCCATCGGCTGGAAGCCGCGCCGGTCGGCCATGAAGTCGACCGCGTAGCGCAGCACCGCCTGATGCAGCCGCATGCCGAGGCCGGTCAGCACGTAGTGCCGCGTGCCCGACATCTTGACGCCGCGTTCGAAGTCGACGAGGCCGTGCATCTTCACAAGCTCGAGATGCGTGCGCGGCTTGAAGCCTCGGTTCTCCGCGAACGACTTGCGGAAGTCCCAGCCGCCCGGCGCCCAGCGGCGGATCTCCTTGTTGTCCTCGCTGCCCTTGCCCCGCGGCACATCGGCGGCGGGCGGCTGCGGCACCTGCAGCCAGAGCGCGTTGAACTCGGGCTCGATCGCCGCGAGATGCCGCTCCTCCTCGGCCACGAGCGCCTTCAGTTCCGCAGGCTTCGCCTCGAGCCCGGCGAGCTCGACCTCGAGACGGTCCTTCTCCTCGCCGGACGCGCCCTTCAGCCGGCCTTTCAGCTGGCCGATCTTCGGGCCGATCTCCTTCGAGATCCGGTTCTGCTCGCTGCGCGCGCCCTCGACCCGTGTCAGGATCGCGCGCCGCGCCTCGTCGAGCGCGAGCAGCCGGTCCACGTCCACGTCCATGCACTTGTCGCGCACGCCGTTGCGGTACTTGTCCGGGTTCTCGCGGAGGTCCTTCAGGTCGATCATGGAAGCGGGAAGATAGCGAAACCCGCGTTCCCGCTCAGGCCCGGTAGGAGGGCGGCGCCGCCCAGCGCATCTTGGCGCGCAGCGCGTCCCAGTAGCGGTTCGACGGGTTCGCCACGAAGTGCGCGGTGCGCTCGTGGCGCCGGGCGCGGACGCGGTCGCCCGCCTCGAGGCGCAGCTGCACCTGACCGTCGAGCACCACGCAGGTGCCCTCGTTCACGCGCCGCATCGCGACCGCGATGGTCTCGTGCGCGCCCACCACGACCGGCCGGAACGCAAGGCTCTGCGCGCAGATCGGCGTGATCGCGATGCCGGCCACGTCGGGATGGACGATCGGCCCGCCCGCGCTCGCGCTGTACGCGGTCGATCCGGTCGGCGTGGCGAGGATGACGCCGTCTCCGGTCACGTCGACGCCCTGTTCGTCCTCGTCGACCGAGAGCGACATCTCGATCATCCGGTGCGGCGCGCCGGCGGTGATGACCGCATCGTTGATGGCGACGCCGTGCTCGCGGGTGCGTCCATCGCGGCCGACGACCTCGACCGAAAGCAGCATGCGCTCGCGCAGAGGGGGCTTCGGGCCGAAGACGAGCCCGGCGTGGCGCACGAGGTCGTCCGCATCGAACTCAGCAAGGAAGCCGAGCCGGCCGGCATTGATGCCGACGATCGGCCGCGCGCGGTCGACGAGCCTCCGCGTCTGCGAGATCAGCGTCCCGTCGCCGCCGACGACGACGGCGAGGTCGAAGGCGACCGATCCGGCGAGCGGCGCGTCGTCGGCGGCAAGATCGATCACCTCCGCGTGCCGCGCGATCGTCGCGCGGATCGCCTCGGCGGTCCGCGCCGCCTCCGGCTTCTCACGGTTGGCGATGAGCAGGGCGCGCGTGGTCATGGCGGGCATCGTATCCGCGGCGAGCGTGCGTCCGAAGCCGGCGCGTCAGCTCACGAGTCCCTTCGTGAGCCGCATGAACGCGGTCTCGAGGCTGATCTGCTCGGGCTGCAGCCGCGCGAGGCGGAATCCCTGCGCGAGAAGGCGCGCCGCGAGCTCGCTCGCCGCGATCTCGGCATCGGGCTCGAGCTGCACGTCCATGCGCTTCCCGCCCTCCTCGACGGCGATCTCGACCTTCGCGACGCCGCGCACGCCCTTCAGAAGCGCCGCGGCCTCCTCGGTGCGCGCCTCGACCTGGATCTGCACGACCTTGCCGACCTTCGCCCGCTGCATGAGGTCGCTGACCGCGCCCGCGAAGACGAGCTTGCCCTGCTCGATCACGCCGACCGCGTTGCAGAGGTCCGCGAGCTCGTACAGGATGTGGGACGAGATGAGGATCGTCTTTCCGATTCGGCGCAGCTCCTTCAGAAGCTCGCGCATCTCGATGCGCGCACGCGGGTCGAGACCGGAGCTCGGCTCGTCCATCAGCAGCACCTTCGGATCGTGGATCAGGACGCGCGCGACCGCGAGCCGCTGCTGCATGCCGCGCGAAAGGCCGTTGACCTCGGTCTCGGTCTTGTGGGTGAGGTCGGTCAGCGCGAGCACCTCGGCGATCGTCTTGTCGCGCCGCGCGACCGGCACCGCGTAGCAGGCCGCGAAGAACTCGAGGTACTCGCCGACCGTCATGTCCTGGTACGCGCCCATGAAGTCGGGCACGTAGCCGATCAGCGGGCGGATCAGATGGTTCTGGTAGCCGACGACCTTGCCGTCGATGCGCGCCTCGCCCCAGGTCGGCTTGAGCAGCGTCGCGAGGATCTTGATCGTCGTCGTCTTGCCGGCGCCGTTCGGCCCGATGAAGCCGAAGCAGGTGCCTTCCTCGATCACCAGATTGAGGTTGTCGAGCGCGACGAAGTCGCCGTACTTCTTGGTGAGGTTGACCGTCTCGATCATCGGCATGGCGTGGCTCTTCCGTCGGTCGTCACTTCGGCGCCGGACCGGCGCGATCCGGCACGATCCAGCTGGTTTCGGCGGGCAGGGGAAGGATCCAGCGCACGAGCGTGCGGCCGCTCGAGGGAATCGGCTCGCCATCGAGGCGCATGGGGAAGGGAATCGCGGGCCCGTCGAGCCAGCCCATCACGATCAGGCACGGTTCCGCGAGGTGACGCGAGAGGTCGAGCTCGCGCATGTCGCTGCGCGTGATGCGCAGCACCTCCGGCTCCGACGGCGGGTTCTGCAGGTACTCGGGCGGCGTGAGCATGGAGTACAGCGACAGCATCTCGAAGCTGCGCTCGAGGCCGAGCGCCTGCTCGGCGAGGCCGAATCCGGTGCCGAACTGCGAGGCGCTGCGGTAGATCGAGCGGTAGTGGCGCTCGCGCAGCGTCTCCTGCAGCGACGCCTGCCCGAAGAGGGGGCTCGGCCCGACGATCCTCCCGAGGTCGAGCTCGACGCCCGGTGCCCACGACTCGCTGAGCACGTACATCTGCCCGCGGTTGGGCAGCTGCCCGGGCGCGCGGCGGGTCGGCGGCGCATCGGTGCCGAGCGAGACCAGCGGATTTCGCTGCGGCCAGATGTGGACGACGGTCACGTCGGTCAGCGGACCCGGCAGCGCATGCCGAAGCGAGCCGACGAGCGAGATCTCCGCGGGCGTCGTCGATCGGTCGATCTTCACTTCGACCGGCGTCGCCACTTCGGGCATCCGACCCCACTTCGGATCGAGCCCGCCGAGCCAGCGCGCCTCGAGATCGATCGCGGTCGAGCGGGCCGGCGCATCGACGCGGTTCGGCGCGTCGAGCGGCAGCACCGAGCGCTCGCGGCTCGGGAAACCAAGCGGATCGCGCGAGATCGCCCGCCACGAGACGAGCGAGTTGCGCAGCGACGGGTCGCTCTCGGGATCGAGCTCGACGGTCGCGGAGCCGTACTTCGGCACCAGCACCGACATCCAGCTCGTCGCGCGGCGCAGTTCGCGCGCGGTCGGATCGCTCTCGCCCTGCGCGCGCGCGACATGGTCGAGCACGGTCACGTGCCGCAGCCCAGGCTTCCGGTCGGTGAAGGCCGAGCCGACGCTCCAGATCAGGATCGTGAAGCCGATCGCGACGAGCACGAAGACGACCCACGACCAGCGCTCGCGCTTCGCCCCGCGCAGGAGCGCGAACCCGAGCGGCCCCGCGACGAGCCAGTAGAGCGCGAACACGCCGGTCGCCGCGAGCACGCTGACGGCCGCCGCGCCCGGAAGATCGATCGCATCGGCGACCTGCTCGCCATCGCCGATCGAGCGCGTGTAACCGCGTGCGCCCGACACGAGCCGCCCCTTGTCCGCGAGCGCGGCGAGTTCGGCGCCGCTCGGCGTGTCGGCGCGTCGGCCGAGGATGCGGTTCCAGAAGACGTCGCCGTTCGGCAGTGCCGGCACCTGCAGGCCGCTCGCGGCGAGTTCGTCGACATCGACGCCGACGACGGTCACGAACCCATGGCCGAGCGATCGCCGCACGCCGAAGACCCTGGCGTCGATCATGCCGTCGACCGTGCCTTCCGGCATCGTCGGCACGCCGGCCGGATTCTTTCGCGCCGGCATGGCCAGGAACGGCCTCCAGCCGCGGTCGAGCTTCTCCGGATCGAACACGCCGATGCGCGTCTTCGCTGCGTCGCTGCGGAGCGTGCCCGACACCGAGAGCGCCGGCAGGATGTCGCGCATGCGCACGTCGTCGACGCGGGTCGGCGCCACCGAGGGAAGCAGCTCGCTGAGCGCATGGCGTCCCGGCGAGCCGATCGACCACGGGTCGCCCGCCGCTGGAAGCGCGATCACGAGGTTTCCCCCGCGCTCGACCCACTGGAGCAGCGCGCGCGCCGAATCCTCGCTCAGCCGCGACGGAGGGATCGCGCCGCTCGACCACACGACCGCGTCGAGGATCGCGTAGCCCTCCCAGCGGTCGGGGAACGACTCCGCGTCGCGGATGAATCCGATCGCGGTCGTGGTGTTCATCGACGGCAGCGACTCGCCCTGGACCGGGCTCAGGGAGAACGCGTCGAGTCCCGCCGCCCGCGCGCCGACCACGGCGATCGCGTCCTCGTTGAGCCCGAGGATGCGCGGCGTGTTCTCCGCGATGCTCGGCGCGATGCGGGTCGTGCCGAGGTCGCGCACGCGCTCGCCGCCCGCGCGCTCGTAGAGCCGGAGGTCGAACACTTCGAGCCCGAGCGAGCCCTCGCCCATCGGCGGCAGATTTGCGTAGAGCCATCGCCGCTGCGCCTGTCCGGGGTTCAGCACGAAGCTGCGCGCGTGCTCGGCGATGTCGAGGTCTGCGTTCGCGACCTCCCACGCCACCTCGAGCTCGACGGGCCGATCGAGCGCGCTGCGGAACTCGGCCTGCACCGCCACAGGACCGGCCGCGCGGAACAGGTCGGCGGCGCCGTAGTGCACGATGCGGACCTCGATGTCGGCCGCGCAGGCCAACGCCGATGCGAACGCCGACGCGAGCACCGACGCGAGGAAGGCCCCGAGGCGGGTCCGCGTCCGGGCCGATCGATCAGGTTGCGCCGTTCGTCGCACCTTCATGGGCGGCGGAGTGTACCCGCGCGGGATCCTCATCCGGGAGGCTCAACCCGCGCCCGGATCGAGCCGAGGAACCCCGCGTGGAACCCGCGCTCGTCATCCTCGTCCTCGGTGCCTCGGCCCTCACCGGGCTGCTCGTCCTCGGGGTCATGGCGTCGCGCGTCGACAACGCCCGCCGGCTCGTCGAGCTTGTCCGCGACACCCGGCGCATCCGCCTCGAGCATGTCGGCGTCCGGCCCGCGCCCCGCGGACGATCGAGCCGCTGACCGCCTTCATCGCGCTCACGCGAGCGCCGCGAACTCCGCCAGCATCGCGGCGTGGCTCTTGATCGCGTTGCGGTAGCAGGCGAGCTCGAACTTCTCGTTGGGCGAGTGCACGCAGTCGTCGTCGAGGCCGAAGCCGACGAGCAGCGAGTCCATTCCGAGGATGCGCTGGATCGATCCGACCGCCGGGATGCTTCCGCCGGTGCCGATGCGAAGCGCGGGCCGTCCGAACACGGTCTGCAGCCCGCGCTCAGCCGCCGCGAGGAACCGCGACGATTCGCTGACCTCGATGGCCGGGTTGGCGCCGTGGCTCTCGAACTCGGCGCGGCAGCCGGCGGGAAGCCGGGCGTTCACGAACTCGCGGAACGCCGCCGCGATCTTCTCCGGATCCTGCTTCGACACCAGGCGGAAGCTCACCTTCGCGGTCGCATGCGCCGCGATCACGGTCTTCGCGCCCTTGCCCTCGTAGCCGCCGGAAATCCCGTTCACATCGCAGGTCGGCCGCGACCAGGTCCGCTCGAGCGTCGACCGCCCGCGCTCGCCGAAGCCGTCCTTCAGGCCGATGTCGCCGAGGAACTCGGCGTCGCTGAAGCCAAGCGACTCCCACTGCGACTTCGTCTGCGGCGAGAGCTCGGAGACGCCGTCGTAGAACCCGGGGATCGTCACCCGGTGGTCGGCGTCGTGGAGGTCGGAGAGGATCCTCGCGAGCGCGTTGATCGGATTGGGCACGGCGCCGCCGTACATGCCGCTGTGGAGGTCGCGCGACGGCCCGTGCAGCGTGACCTCCATGTAGACGAGGCCGCGGAGCCGGGTGGTGATGGCGGGGGTCTCGACATCCCACATGCCGGTGTCGCTGACCACGCAGACGTCGCCCCCGAGGCGCGCCTTCGCCTCATGCATGAAGGGCTCGAGGCTCCGGCTTCCCGATTCCTCCTCGCCCTCGATCATGAGCGTCACCGGGCACGGCGGACCGCCGTACAGCGCATGCCACGCGCGCAGCGCCTCGACGATCCCCATCACCTGCCCCTTGTCGTCGACCGCGCCGCGCGCGACCACGCGCTTCCCGCGCGGTCCGTCGACGAGCACGGGCTCGAACGGCGGGCTCTTCCACAGCTCGAGCGGATCCGCCGGCTGCACGTCGTAATGCCCGTAGTAGAGGATCCGCGGCCGCTTGGACGCGTCCGGCCCGACGCCGGGATGCCGCGCCACCACCATCGGGTGGCCGATCGTCTTCGCGGCCTCCGCCTCGAAGCCGAGGCCGCGCAGTTCGTCGACGAGCCACTCCGCGCAGCGGCGCGTCTCGGCGTCGTAGGAGGGGTCCGTGCTGATCGACGGAATGCGGAGGAAGTCGCAGAGCCGGCGTGTGGAATCCTCGAAACCGCGGTCGACGGTGGCGATCAGTTCGGTCGTGGTTGGGAGCGCGCGCGTCATAGGCCGCGCAGTGTACGGCCCTGCCCGGCGGCTTCATCAGGCGACGGCGACGACGGCGAAGCCGAAGGCGACGACCGCGATCCCCACCGCCAGCACCGAGAAGAGGAACATCAACCAGCGCTCGACGAGCCGCCATTCCCCGGCGACCGGGTCGCCGACGATGCGCGCGCTGCGGGGGATGATCGGCACCCCGGCCTCCTCGAAGCCCTCCATCTCGGCGTAGGAGCGGGGCGGCCGCGCCGCGAAGTCGCAGGCGCAGCGAGGGCAGGTCGGCTGGCTCGGGCGGTCGACGAACCTGCCGGCATAGCCACAGGCGACGCACTGTCGCCGGTGCAGCCTCGAGGTCTGCCGCGCCCGAATCAGCATGATTCGAGGATAGCATCGGCTTCCCGAGCGCCAAGGAGCAACCCGTGAAGATCGCAGATTGGATCAGGCATCTCGAGCACCTCGCGGGGATCCCGGACCTCCGCCCGGCGCCGCCCGACGCCACCTTGCTCGCGGGCGGCCGGGGCGAGCAGATTCTGTGGCGCGCCGCCACCGGCGACGCCAGCGCGGATCCCGACGCGATCGTCTCGCGAAGCACGGACGGTCCGATCCTCGCGCCCGACGCCTTTCTTGCGATCGAAGTCTGGGCCGAGTGCGAGCTCGCATCGCTGCACGCGCTGCATCGGCTCGCCCGGCTCGGAAGCGAATCCCGCGCCGGCGCGTGGTCCGCGCGTCTGGCGAGCGCAACCCGCTGGCATCTCGAGCACACCCAGCCCGACAACTCGACCAACCGTCCTTGGGCGCTGCATGTGTTCCTGCTCGAAGGCGCGCGGAATCCCGACGCGTCGCTCTACGCAGAGACCCTGCTCGGCAACATGCTCGCGACCGACGCCCGCTCCGAGGCGCTGTCGCGCTGGATCCTCGCCGACGCCGCGGCCGAGCTCCGCCTCGCCACCTGAACGCCGCGGCAGCCGATGGGCGCTTTCCCTACGATTGCGACCATGATTCCGCAGCCTCCGGCGTCCGACGCCCGACTCGGTTCGCTCTTCTCCGCATTCACCTCGGCGATGCAGCCGACGCGGTTTCCGCTGGCGCTCCTCCTTGCGCTTCTCATCGGCGCCCTCGCGCCGGTGGTCGACCTCGCCGGCGGGCAGACCTACGGCTCGCGCGGTTTCGCCGCCGAGCCGCTCGACGACATCGAGCGCGAGCTGCTGCTGCAGCGAGGCCGCAGCGCCGCCGAGCGATTCGCGGCCTCGGAGGTGGCGGAACTCGAGCGTGCGGCGCGCGAGCGCTCGCCGGACGCCGCGGTCCGGCTTTCCTCCGCCGAACTCGAGGGCGCGGTCCGCGACGCCCTCGCGGCCCGCCTCGTCGACATCCGAGCCGCCCGCGGCGACAGCGAACTCGACGCCGAGGGCCGCCGCATGCAGCGCGAGGCCGAGGAGCGCCTCGTCGAGCGCGCGACCGACGCGATCCGCACCATCCGCGAAGCGGCGCCGAAGGGGGTCGCCACCGTCTTTCTCGATGGCCAGCGCGCCGCGGCGCGCCAGGTTGTGAACGGAATCTTCCGCCTCGACCCCGAGATGTTCACCGGCGGCGTGCTCGGCGCGCTCTTCTCGGTCCCGAAGTCGGCGGTCGCCGCGGCGCCGGTCGTCTTCCCGCTCGCCGCGCTCGTCATCGCCTGCGCGGTCGCGCTCGCCGGCGGCGGGCTCTGCCGCATGGCGGCCGTCCATGCCGGCCGCGGCGCGCGCCTCTCGGTCCTCGAAGGCTCGGGCTTCGCGCGCGCCCGCGCCCTCAACCTCGTCTCGCTGCCGATCCTGCCGACGGTCGTCCTCGGCGCGCTCGCGCTCGTCGTCCTCCTGTTCGCGTTCCTCCTGCGGCTCCCGGTGCTCAACGTGATCGCCGCGTTCGCCTTCGTCGTCCCGATCCTCGTCGCGGCGCTCGGCGCGGTCCTCTTCCTCACCGCGCTCCTCGCCTTCCCGCTCATGCCCGCGGCCGTCGCGGTCGAGGACTGCGACGCCGGCGATGCGATCACGCGCGCCTGCGCGCTCGTCCTCACCAGGCCGCTGCTCTGGCTCTCGTCGCTCGTGACCTCGCTCGTCGTCCTCTCGATCGGCTGGCTGATCGTCACCGGCATCCTCGGCATCGCCGGCAGCGCCGTCGACGGCATGCTGGTCGCGGTCGGCGGCGACGCAGGCCGCGCGCTCGGCTCGGGCAGCGACGCCGCGATCGCCCTCCTCAGCGGCCCCGACCGGATCGTCGGCGCCGCGGCCGGATTCTGGAAGGGGCTCTTCGCCGCCCTCGGCGGCGCGTACCTCGTCTCGCTCGCGTGCGACCTCTCGACGCGCTGCTACCTGCTCATGCGGGCGCGGGTCGACGGCGAGTCTCCCGCGACGATCGCCGGCTACGGCATCCGCTGAATCGACGGCGCACCTCAGGCAAGCCCGAGCGCACCGCGCATCTCGGCGACCTGACGCTCGAGTTCCGCGATCCGCGCCTCGAGCGCGGCATGGCGGGATTCCTCGGCCGCCGGAGCCGGAGCGGCCGCACGAGGCTCGGCCGATGGCGCGATCGGATGCAGTTCCTCGCACAGCAGCTGCATCCAGCGCGTCGCCCGGCTGCCGGGCAGCGCCGGCAGCTCCCGCACGAGCGCGGCGCGGCCTTCGGCTGGCTCCGCGAGCGTCCGCAGCACCTGCTCGACGACCTCGAGCGATTCGAACGGATGCATCCGGCTCGCCCGGCCTCGAAGTTCGCCGACGGTCTGCGGACCGCGCAGCAGCAGTTCGCTCACGAGCGCCGTCTCCGGCGCACGCAGCCCGAGCGCCTCGCCGGCGAGATGGCGGTACTTCTCCACGCGCGAACCGGTGAAGTTCACCTCGCGCACGAGGCCCTTCGCGCGAAGCCCGTCGAGCGCCCGCAGCGCCGCATCCTCGTCGATGTCGACGACCGGATCCCGGTTGTTGCGCTGGTTGATGCCGGCCACGAGCGCGTTGAGCGAGAGCGGATACTGGCCGGGCGTCGTGAGCGCCTTCTCGATCAGGGTGCCGAAGGCGCGGCATTCATCGGGTCGAAGCTGCATGCGGCGCAGCCTACACTCCGGGCATGGACGGGCGCGAGCAGCAGGACCGGGTCGCGAAGCGCGCCGCCGAGCACTTCCTCGGCGGGCGCGCCGGCACCCCGGACGCCGCGGTCGATCGCGCCATCGACGAGGAGCGTCGCCTCCATCCCGGCGATCGCGCGCCGCGCCGGCCGTCGCGCGCGCGTCTGCGCGCCCACGCGCAGGCCGTCGAGGAGTCCGAGATCGGCACGGCGGGGCGCACGCGGCGCATCGAGGACACGCTGCTCGAGGCGCTCGACCTCCTCGCGGCGCTCGAGGAAGTCGTCGTCACCGAAGATCCCGACGGCTCGACGCTTCCGCTTCCCGAGGTCTACGGCCGCGCGGCCCGAGGCGAGTTCGACCTCGACCCGCAGGTCCACGCCCGCGTGACGACCTCGCTTTCGTGCGCGGTCCTCGCGGCCGCGCTCGCCGATCACGGCTTCTCCGACGCCCGCTGCGGCTCGACGCGCACACGACACGGCGTTCTCGACCGGATCGAGGTCGACGGAGCCTTCGCGACCCATGCGATCGTCCGGATTCCGCCGCGGATGCCCGTGGAGGCCGATCGCGACCTCTTCGACGGGAGGCGTGTGCCCCACGCCGACTTCGAAACCCTCAGCCGCAGGCTCTCCGAGCCGCGGTAGGTCGATTCCCCGTTCGCCTCATGTTCGTGAAGCCGAGTGAATCCACACCCGATGTGGTAGCCGCCGCGCATTGTCGCGCGTGTCTCCGCAGCACCCTTGCTGCGGAAACCGTCAACGCACCGCGCCACCGCGCTTCCGGAGGTCTTTCATGTTCGCCTGGATCAAGAATCGCTCGCTCTCGGGTCGGATCGTCGCGCTGTCGGTCCTGCTCGTGCTCGTCGCGGTCGCACTGAACTACGTCGTCTTCGTCCTCCGCTTCCGCGCAAGCGCCGAGCAGGCGATGGTCGAGAAGGCCGCTGCATTCACCGCGGTCGCCGACGAGGCCAAGAACCACGCGAGCGGTCTCTACCTCTCGAAGTCGATCGCGACGACCGAGCTCTTCGCGGAGCTCCAGGAGGATCTCGCCAAGGGCCGCGACTACTCCGAGAGCCGCTTCTTCAAGACGATCCCCGTCGTCGTCGGCTGGCAGACCGCCGACGAGGCCGCCAAGAAGGAGGGCCTCGACTTCAAGGTCGTCGCCTTCGAGGCGCGCAACAAGAAGAACGAGCCCGAGGGCGGCAGCTTCCGCGAGAAGCTGCTGAAGGACCTCGAGACGCAGGTCGCGACCGGCGGCGAGCCGTCGGCGTTCGCGATCAACGAGCAGACCAACACCCTGCACTACATGCGCGCCATCAAGCTCGACCAGAGCTGCATGGTCTGCCACGGCGATCCGCGCGGCGAGTTCGACACCGACAAGGACGGCAAGGATCCGCTCGGCTTCGCCATGGAAGGTTGGAAGGTCGGCGGCACCCACGGCGCCTACGAGGTCGCGATCCCGCTGACCGACGTCGACGCCCAGGTCGCCGGCTTCGTCTCGAACGGCCTGATGTGGACCGGCCCGATGCTGGTCCTCGGCGCGCTCGGCTTCGCGTTCCTCCTCAAGCTGACCTTCGGCCGTCCGATGGCCGAGATGATCGCCCGCGTGAAGGACATCGCCGAGGGCGATGGCGACCTCACCAAGCGCCTCGACGCCAACTCGAAGGACGAGCTCGGCACCATGGGCCTCTGGTTCAACAAGTTCCTCGAGAAGCTCGAGGGCATCCTCGGCGACATCCGCAAGGGCGCGTCCGAGATCGACGCCGGCAGCTCGCAGGTCTCGTCGACGAGCCAGTCGGTCGCGACCGGCGCCAGCCAGCAGGCCGCGAGCCTCGAGGAGATCAGCGCCAGCCTCGAGGAGATGAGCGCGATGACCGAGCGCAACGCCCAGAACGCGAACACCGCCGTCGACCGCTCGGACGACGCGCGCACCAAGGCCAACGCCTGCCAGGAGCAGATGGTCAAGATGAGCGAGGCGATGGGCGCGATCAAGCAGTCCAGCGACTCGATCGCCAAGGTCCTGAAGGTCATCGACGAGATCGCCTTCCAGACCAACCTGCTCGCCCTCAACGCCGCCGTCGAGGCTGCGCGGGCCGGCGAGGCGGGCAAGGGCTTCGCCGTCGTCGCCGAGGAGGTCCGCAACCTCGCCCAGCGCTCCGCCCAGGCGGCGCGCGAAACGGCGGCGATGATCGAGGAGTCGACGACCCGCGCCGACCGCGCCGTGTCGATCTGCAGCGACGTGGACAACACGCTCCGCACGATCGTCTCGGGCACGCGCGAGGTGAACGAGCTCCTGTCGCAGATCGCGAGCGCGAGCCGCGAGCAGGCGCAGGGCATCGGTCAGGTCAACTCGGGCGTCGCCGAGCTCGACAAGGTCACCCAGCAGAACGCGGGCAACTCCGAGGAGCTCGCCGCGGCCAGCGAGCAGACCGCCGCGCAGGTGGCGAGCCTCAAGCAGGTCGTCGGTCAGTTCAAGGTCGGCGTCTGAACCGCAGACCCATCCTCGAAAAACACACCGGCCGCCGCGGTTTCCGCGGCGGCCGGTTTCATGTTCAGTCGGGGATCGGGATCAGCTGAGGCCGCCCTTGAGCTGCTGGTCGTTGCCCCACTTGGCGCGGAGCCGGCGCAGCGTCGGGTCCTCGGGACGCGCCGCCGCCGGCGGCTCGTCCTTGCCGCGACCGCGCGCGAAGGCGCTGCTGAAGCCGCCCTCCTCGCGAGGCTTGCCGCGGCCACCGCCGCCGGCGCCACCGACGGCCTGCGGCTCGGGCCGAGCCGGCGGCTCGATGAGCGCCTTGATCGAGAGGCTGATGCGCTTCTTGCCCGGATCGAGCGAGAGGATCTTGCAGGTCACGACCTCGTTCGCGCGGAGCGCCTTGTCGACGGTCGGGATGCGGTCGTGGCTGATCTCGGAGATGTGCACGAGACCCTCGATGCCCGGCGCGAGCTCGATGAACGCGCCGAAGGGCATGATCTTGGTCACGCGACCGGAGACGGTCGCTCCGGGAGCGAGCGCCTCGAGCGCGGCAGCGCCCGGGTCGGCCGTCAGCTGCTTCAGTCCGAGGCCGATCTTCGGCGGGGTCTGCGTGAGATCGAGCTTGACGACCTTCACGGTCACGACCTGGCCGACCTTGACCACGTCCGCGGGATTCTTGACCCGCTCGTAGGAGAGGTCGGAGACGTGGATCAGCCCGTCGACGCCACCGATGTCGGCGAAGGCGCCGTAGGCCTGCACCGAAGTGATGGTGGCGGTGCGGGTCTGCCCGATCTCGAGCACGGCGAGCAGCTTCTCGCGCTGCTCCGCACGCTCGGCCGCGACGACGGCCTTGCGGCTCACGACGAGGCGGTTCTTGTCCTTGTTGAGCTCGATGATCTGCACCGGGAACTTCTCCCCGATGAACACCGAGATGTCCGCGACGTGGCGCACGTCGACCTGTCCCGACGGCATGAACGCGCGGTGATGCGCGACCTCCATGTCGAGTCCGCCCTTGTTCATGCCCGTGCAGCGGGCCTCGACGATCTGTCCGACCTCGAGCGTGCCCCAGTCGGCCTTCTGGATCGCGCCCTCGAGGCTGAGGATCGAGAGTCCCTCGAACGGATCAAAGCGCTCGACCACGAAGGCTCGCTCGCTGCCGACGACCGGAGGCTGCTTGTCGCCGGTCGAGAGGAACTGCGCGAGCGGGCAGACGCCCTGCGACCGCGGTCCGAACTCGACGAAGACGTCGCCGCTGTGCACCCGGATGATCGTTCCCTGCCGGACTTGGCGGCCGCGCGGCCCGGACGACTTGGCCGGCGTGCGCGCCGCTTCGAGGTCCTCGATCGACATGCCACCGAGGGCGCTTTCGATCTCGCGCTCGAGTTCGGCGTCGTAGGCGCTCGAACGGGCGATGGGGGCGGCAGGATTCGACTTGGTGGGGTCTTCGGTGGACATGGAAGGACTCGGATCGGGGAGCGTACCCGCAACATCGCAGCGTCACCAAGCGACTCGCGCAATCTCGAGAAACTCGGGAACCGACACCCATGCGCGGCGCGAAAGTTCATTCGACCCGATCGCGCGCCGAGTCGGTCTCGCGCCGGGGGGAGTCTCGGGGTCCGAGGGCGCTCCTTCTGCGAGCTCGGATCGCGCGCTCGAGTCGAGTCATCAAGTCCATCCGCAATGGCTTCGATGTTCGCGGCGCGGCAGGGCGCCCAGGTTGTCTCGTGGTGCGTTCGCACAGCCAGCGGACGTACTGAGCGCGCGTCAGACGTCCGAGAACACGAGGTCGGGGAGTTCGCCCGCGGGCCCGAAACCGTCCCGCACGTACCCCGCCTCCGACCGAAATCCGCAGTCTCGTTATCATCCGCCACCCCCCGGCAAGCCCGGGACCACCTACCGGAGATCGATCCAACATGGCCTCTTCCAACACCTCGTGGGGCATCGAAATCGGCCAGTACGCCATCAAGGCGCTGCAGCTCGAGCGCAGTGGCGACGAGGTTCGGGTTCGCGACTTCGTGGTCATCCCGCACCTCCAGGTGCTGACGACCCCCGGCCTCGATTCCGGCGGCGACGAGGGAGGCGTCTCCGGCGCCGCGAACATCCTCGAGATGTCGCTCTCGCAGTTGGCCACGCAGAAGCAGCTGGCCGGCCAGAACATCGTGGTGAACTTCAGCTGGCTTGGAAACCGCGGTTTCGCGCGTTTCGCCAAGCTGCCGCCGGTCGGCCCGAAGGAGATCCCGAACATCGTCAAGTTCGAGGCGGGCCAGCAGATCCCGTTCCCGCTCGAGGACGTCGAGTGGGACTACCACACCTTCGAGAGCGAGGATTCGCCCGAGGTCGAGGTGGGCATCTTCGCCATCCAGCGGGAGCCGCTCAAGGAGTTCCTCTCGCTCGTCTCCGAGAAGCTCGGCATCGAGCCGCGCGCCGTCACCCTCGGGCCGGTCGCGCTCTACAACGCGCTCGCGTTCGACCGTGACATCGCGAAGCGCAACGAGCCCTTCGTCTTCCTCGACATCGGCACCGCGTCCACCGACCTCGTGGTCGCCCACGGCACCCGTGCGTGGATCCGCACCTTCCCGCTCGGTGGCCACAACTTCACCGAGGCGATCGCCGATGCATTCCAGCTCAGCTACCGCAAGGCGGACCAGCTCAAGCAGGAGAGCGCGACCAGCAAGTACGCCAAGCAGATCATGCAGGCGATGCGCCCGGTCTTCGGCGACCTGCTTGGCGACGTGCAGAAGTCCCTCACCTTCTACGAGAACCAGAACCGCGGGACCAAGCTCAAGAACGTCGTCGGTCTCGGCTCGACGCTGAAGATCCCCGGCCTGCGCAAGTTCCTCGGCATGCAGCTGAACCTCGAGGTCGAGCGCCTCGATCAGTTCGCGAAGATCCGTGTCGAGGGCCCGGAATCGGCTGATTTCGCCTCGCATACGGTCAATTTCGCCGTGGCCTACGGTCTCGCCCTGCAGGGCCTCGGCATGGCGACGATCGATGTCAACCTGCTTCCGGTCGAGAGCATGCGCCAGCAGGTCTGGTCGCGGAAGACCCGCTGGTTCGCCGCGGCCGCGGCGATCGGCTGCGCCGCGGGCGGCCTGATGTTCGTTCGCCACGTGATCGACCAGGGAGCGCTCGGCTCGGTCCAGCAGGTCTCCGCCGCACAGACCGTCCTCTCCTCCGCGAAGTCGCTGCAGGACCAGATGCGCGGGCAGGCCGCCGATGTCGGCTCGCTTGCGAAGAACATGCTCGGCCTCGTCGAGGACCGCGAGGTCTGGCCCTACCTCGTGAGCGACGCGATGCGCGCCGTTCGCGCGGGCAACGACGATGCGTTCGTGGGCGAGGATCTCTCCAAGCTCGCCAAGGCCGGTCCTCGCACCCAGACGGTGCTTCGCGATCTCTCGGGCGTCTACGCGAACGAGAACGGCAAGCGCCGCATCACGGTGACGATGAACGTCGAGTTCATGGCGGAGGACAAGAACCGCCACCTCGAGGACACCGTCTGCAAGTGGTTGCGCGAGATCGGCGAGCGCTCGGACGCGCCCTACGTGATCGTCGAGGCGGTCTCGAACAACAACAACATCGTCGACATGAAGGTCGGCCCCAACGGCATGCTCGCCGGAGCCGCCGACGGCGGTTCCTCCACGACGGGTGCGCCCGAGGCGCCGCTCTTCGGTGCGGGCGATGGCGCCGCGGGCGGCACCGACCGTCCGGGTGGCTCCTTCACCGCCGGCGGCGGCGCGGGTGGCAACACCTTCGGCGGCGTGACCGGCAAGCGTCAGCCCGGCGGGTCTGGCACGGTCTCGCGACCGGGCGGATTGCTCGGTGGAGCCGGCAGCGGCGGCGGATTCTCCGCCGGCGGGACCGACGAGTCTGGCGGAGATGATGCTCGCGGCGCGGGCGGCGGCGAGTTCCGCCGCGGAAGCGGCGAGCAGAACGCGGACAGCAAGATCGATCTCGAGGCGCTTGCGCCGCTTCCTTCGCGCCCGGGTCTCTACCCGCCGGACGGAACGGTGCATGTGTCGAAGGTGACGTTCATCGTCGAGCTCAAGGGTGAGGTGTCGGGTGAGGTGTCGGGCGCGGCTGCGCCGGCGGAGGTGGCCGAGTAATGGCAGTCCAGGTACCCAAGCAGGTCGAATCCATCGTCGCGTGGGCGAAGTCCAACGTCCTTGCCGTCGTGTTCTGCGCGATCGTCCTGATCGTTCCGGTCGGCGCGTACTTCGCCTCCGGCATGTTCGGCTCGAACGTCAAGCAGGAAGCCGAGAATCGCGCGAAGGTCTATTCGGAGATCTCCTCCGCGGCCAACGCGAAGGTCGAACTCTCGCTTCCGGGCGGCGACACCGTCGCCCTCGAGAGCTTCCCCAACGCCGAGACCGTCGCCCAGTACGGCGTCATCATCGAGCGCGTCTCGAAGGATGCGCAGGAGGTCTACGCCGCTGCGGCGAAGAAGAACCGGACCCAGTCCCCGGTGGTCGTCGCCGACGTGTTCCCCGGCTACAAGGCTCGGAATGCGCCCACGGTCCGCTTCGATTTCCTCCGAGCGCTCCGCGCGTCGTACGAGAAGCTCCTCAAGGACGTCGGAGCGGGCGCGCCGCCGGCAGCCGAGGCGGTTGCGAAGGAACTGGAGACGGCCGAACGCCGTTACATCCAGGGCGACCTGAAGCAGGAGTCGCGCGAGAAGCTCTCCGCCGAGCAGGTGAAGGGCCTTCAGGACTTCCTCGCGAAGGCGCGCATCGGGCAGTACGCGGAGCAGGCCAAGAAGCTCCGCGTCTACGCCGACATGTCCGCCTTCGAACTCCCCACCGAGGAGCAGATCCGACCCGTCTACTCGAAGCCGCAGGATCAGGACAAGCAGGACTCTCTGCTCTTCGACCTCCAGTGGAAGTACTGGATCGCGGCCGATGTGATGTCGGCCTTCGAGCGCGCCAATTCCCAGGCGCCGTCGGTGCTGACCGCGCCGGTGAAGCGTGTCCTCTCCCTCAACGTGCTTCCGATGGAGAGCGGCGCGGCCGCTCCTGCGGGAGCCGATGCGTCCGCCATGTCCGGCGAGCCGCCGGCCGACGGCGGAGCTGCTCCGGCGGAAGGAGCGCCTGCCGACGGATCCGCGCCTCCGGCCGCTCCGACCGAAGAGAAGAAGCTCGGCGTGCCGCAGATCGACCCGAAGCAGGATGCAGCCCGCGACTACGCGAAGCGGTTCACCGGACGCGTCACCAACGGCGTGTACGACGTGCGCGTGGCCGAGGTGACGTTCGTGGCCCAGACCGCGAGCCTTCCGCGGATCTGCGACGCGCTCGCAGCCCAGAACTTCATGACGGTCGTGAACATGAAGGTCGCGCCCGCCGATGCATTCGCCGCGGCGAAGCGCGGCTTCCTCTACGGGATCGAGCCCGTCAGCGAAGTCACCGCCACCATCGAGACCATCTGGATGCGCGACTGGACGGCGCAGCACATGCCTGCGGCGGTCCGCACGGCGCTCGGCATCACCTCGGTCGACGCCGCTCCGGCGGCGGCCGAGGGCGATTCCGCTCAGGGAATGTGATTCGCGGCGTTTGACGGGGACTCCCGGCCTCTGGCTTCGGAGATTGATCGAGAACTCGCTTCGGCCGAAGGCCGGAAATCGGATACAGCCATGAAGAACAAGGGCATTCCGTTCATCGAGCAGCATGTCGAGAAGATCGTGCTCGGCGTCGCCGGGGCGGTCTTCTTCAGCGTCCTCGCCTGGCAGGTGCTCGGTACGCCGAACCACGTCAAGCTCGATGGCAAGGATGTGGCGCCCGGCGAGATCGACGCGGCGCTCGCATCCCGCGCCAACGCGTTGAAGTCGAAGCTCTCCGAGACGCAGAAGCCGCTGGAGTCGCAGCTCGGCGACAAGGTCAAGCCGATCGCCGCGGACTTCTCGAAGGCGCTGTCGTCCTCGGTCTCTCCCGCGGGAGACGTTCCCCGCATCGAGCCGCTGCTGGCGTCCGTCCTGCAGTCCGACGGCGCGACGGGTGGCCAGCTCTTCCACGAGCCCGCCTTCGCCGCCGTGGCGATGCGCCCTGTGATCCAGGTCTCCGATACCTT
>Ga0315906_10002299_pt1 | contig 26970 bp, 22 predicted proteins | sample LakEriMetagenome_4_FD_203526 | JGI IMG/M metagenome (GOLD analysis project Ga0315906, IMG submission 203526) | Freshwater fungal communities from buoy surface, Lake Erie, Ohio, United States - Buoy 2 MA122 | ecosystem: Environmental > Aquatic > Freshwater > Lake > Lake biofilm | place: USA...
GATCGGCGTGGCCCACAACCAGCGGCTCAAGGGCATCCCGGTGCTCGTCCGCGCGGTGCTCGCCCTGCGGCGGGAAGGCCTTCCGCTCAAGCTGCTCCTGTGCGGCGGCGGCCGCGCCGCGTCGCCAACCAGCCCCGAGACTGCGATCGTCGAACTCGGCTGCGTGTCGGACATGGCGGCCTGCTACGCCGCGGCCGACATCGCCGTGCAGCCCTCGTTCTACGACGCCTGCAGCCTCGCCACGCTCGAGTCGCTCGCCAGCGGCCTGCCCGTGGTGACGACCCGCGCCAACGGCGCGAGCGAGTTGCTCACGCCCGACGACGCCATCCTGCTCAACGATGCCGCCGACGGCGCGACACTCACCGCGACGCTCCGCCAGCTCGCGTCCGATCGCTGGCTCCGGGCGTCACTGGGCCGCGCCGCCCGCCGCCGCGCCATGGAACTCGGCGTCGAGGCTGCGTTCTCGTCGATCATCGCCGTGTACGGCGAGGTGGTCGCCGCCCACGGCTGCCGACTCGTGGGAGCGGATGCGGCGGCCGTCCAGCACCGCGTGGCCTGACGCCGAACGAAAACCCGCCCTATAGAAGCCGCCATGCGCAAGCATGGGGGATCTCACACGATCCCGCGAGCCTCGAGCAGGGCGACGACGGCATCGACGCACTTGCCCACCGGCCACTCGTGTGTCGGCAGCACGAGATCCGGCTCGGACGGCGCGTCGTACTCGGCCGACACGCCGGGGAAGTTCGTGATCTCACCTGCATCGGCCCGGGCATACGTGCCGTCGGTGTCGCGCTTCCGGCAGGCCTCGACGGGTGCCGCCAGGTGGATCACGAGGAACCGACCGGGGCCCACCCGCTCCGCCGCCTTCCGCCGCACGGCGTCGTCGGGGGCCACGAAGGCTGCGAGGCAGACGAGCCCGGCCTGGTTGAGGATCCGCGCCACTTCGACGCCACGGCGAAGATTCTCGCTCCGCTCTTCGGCCGAGAAGCCCAGGTCGCGGCTGATGCCAAGCCGCAGCGATTGACCGTCGAGCACGGTCACCGCCCGTCCCATGTCAAAGAGCCGCCGCTCGACGGCCCGGGCAAGCGTCGTCTTGCCAGAGCCCGTAAGCCCGGTGAAGAGCACGGTCGCCGGCTGCTGGCCGAACCGGGCCGCCCGCTCCTCGTCGCTCACGCCGCTGGCGACCGCCTGCATGTGCTCGGCCGCGGGCTCGTCGTCCCAGTGGGCCTTGCTCCCGTCTTCCGGTTCGCGGTCGAGGATCATGCCCGCGGCCACCGTCGCGTTGGTGAGCCGGTCGATCATGATGAACCCGCCAGTGGCCCGGTTGCGGCGATAGGCGTCGTAGGCGATCGGAATGGTGAGCGTGATGCCGCAGCGGCCGATCTCGTTGAGGGCGAGCGTGGGTGCTGGCTGGCGGTGGAGCGTGTTGATATCGACGCGATAGCGGAGTGAGCTGACCGCGCCGGGCACGACCTTGCTCGTCTGCTTGAAGAGATACTGTTTGCCGGGAACGAGCGGCTCCTCGGCCATCCACACGACCATCGCATCGAACTTGTGATCGACCTTTGGCACGTTGCCAGGCCGCACGAGCATGTCGCCGCGGCTGGAATCGATCTCGTCTTCAAGCGTGAGCGTGACCGACTGGGGTGCGAAGGCTTCCAACAGCTCACCGTCGAACGTCACAATGCTCTTCACGCGGCTCTTCTTCCGCGACGGCAGCGACATCACCTCGTCGCCCGTGCGGATGATGCCGCTGGCGACCGTGCCGGCGAAGCCGCGGAAGTCGAGGTTGGGCCGGAGCACGAGCTGCACCGGGAACCGGAAGTCTTCCATGTTGCGGTCGGAGCCGATGTAGACCGTCTCCAACAGCGGCATCAGCGGCGAGCCGGTGTACCACGGCATGTTCGGGCTGTGGGCCACGACGTTGTCGCCCTTGAGCGCCGAGATCGGCATGAAGTGGACGTCGGGCAGTTCGAGCCGCGAGGCAAAGTCGGTGTAGTCGGCCCGGATCCGCTCGAACACCGCCTGGTCGTAGCCCACGATGTCCATCTTGTTGACGGCCACGACGATGTGCTTGATGCCGAGTAGCGACACGATGAACGAGTGCCGCTTCGTCTGCGGGAGCACGCCGTGGCGGGCGTCGATGAGGATGATGGCGAGGTCGGCCGTCGAGGCCCCCGTGGCCATGTTCCGCGTGTACTGCTCGTGGCCGGGCGTGTCGGCGATGATGAACTTCCGCTTGTCAGTCGAGAAGTAGCGGTAGGCGACGTCGATCGTGATCCCCTGCTGCCGCTCGTCCTCCAGGCCGTCGGTGAAGAGGGCCAGGTCGACCTCGCCGCCGGTCGTGCCATACCGCGACGAATCCTTCGCGATCGCCGCCAACTGATCCTCGTAGATCATCTTCGACTCGTAGAAGAGCCGGCCGATGAGCGTGCTCTTCCCGTCATCGACGCTGCCGCAGGTGATGAACCGCAACAGCTCCTTCCGCTCGTGCTGAGCGAGGTATTCGTCGATGTCGGTGGCGATCAGCGCTGATTGATGTGACATGGACTAGAAATAACCCTCTTTTTTCTTCTTCTCCATCGAGCCGGCCTCGTCGGAATCGATGAGCCGGCCCTGCCGCTCGGAGAACGTCGTCAGGAGCATCTCCTGGATGATCTCGGGGAGCGTGGTGGCATTCGAATCGACCGCGCCGGAGAGCGGATAGCAGCCGAGCGTGCGAAAACGCACCCGCCGCATCTCGGGCTTCTCGCCCGGCTTCAGCGGCAGCCGGTCGTCATCGACCATGATCATCACGCCGTCCCGCCACACGATCGGCCGCTCCTTGGCGAAGTAGAGTGGCACGATCGGAATCTTCTCGAGGTGGATGTACTGCCACACATCGAGCTCGGTCCAGTTGGAGAGCGGGAAGACGCGGATGCTCTCGTTCTTCTGCACCTTCGTGTTGTAGAGGTTCCAGAGTTCGGGCCGCTGGTTCTTCGGATCCCAGCGGTGGAACTCATCGCGAAACGAAAACACCCGCTCCTTGGCTCGGCTCTTCTCCTCGTCGCGGCGGGCCCCGCCGAAGGCGGCGTCGAACCGGTACTTGTCGAGCGCCTGCCGCAGGGCCTGCGTCTTCATCACATCGGTGTGCACCTTGCTGCCGTGCGTAATCGGATTGATGCCCTGGGCGCGGCCCTCTTCGTTCGTATGCACGAGCAGCTTGAAGCCCAGCTCCTTCGCGACGTAGTTGTCGCGGAGGTCGTACATCTCGCGAAACTTCCACGTCGTGTCGATGTGCATCAGCGGGAACGGGGGTTTTGCGGGATAGAAGGCCTTTTCCGCGAGCCGCACCATCACCGCCGAGTCTTTCCCGATGGAATAGAGCATCACCGGGTTTTCGAACTCGGCCGCCACCTCGCGGATGATGTGGATGCTCTCGGCCTCGAGCTGGCGGAGGTGGGTGAGGTTGTAGGACGTCATCTGGCAATCCAGGGAAGATCAGCGGATAAAACCGGCGGCCTGCGCCACTGTAGGGCAAACGGCCGGCCGGCGGCAATCGAAACCGCAGGCCAGACACGGTCTTTCACGGCCGCGAGAAACCTCTCGCGAATTTCAGGGAGGGCGGCGATAATGCGGCGACCACTTTCTCCAGGGAGATGCCCCATGCTGCCCGGCCCGACCGCCCGATTCGCGATTCGTGGACTCCTCGCGGTGGCTACCGCGATGCTCGTCTCGCTGCCCGACACCGCCTCGGCCCTGCCCCGCGACCGGATCGCCGCCCGCCGGCTGGCCCGCATCCTGCCCCCAGGTTCCACGCTCACGCTGCCCGCCACACCCGTGCCGCCCCGCCGACCGGCCATCGTGCGGACTCCCGCCAGTCCGGCCACGCCGCGAGCGGTCGCCGCACCGTCGCCCCGCCCGGCTGCGCCGCAGACCGCCGCGAAGCCCGCCCCGCAGCCTGCCGCCGCCAGCGGTGTGCAGCAGGCAGCCGGCACGGCGCCGGCAACGAAGACCGCGACGCCCACCGGCGCGTGGACACTCGACGACGCCCCGGCGGCCGACGGCACGAAGAGCGTGCTCGTGCCGAGCGGACCGCAGCCCACGCCCGCCGCGCCGATCGAGCTCCTGCCGACGCCGTAGCAGAGCCCGCGGAGTAACGGCCCTACAGCCCCTCGCGCAACGCATCCGCCGCGCGGCGGATCGTGCGTAGCTCACCCGCATCCTTGCGGCCGAGATTCTTGAGCTGCATCGTCATCCGCTGGTTCTTCGCCAGCAGCTTCTCGTGCCGCGCGAGGAAGTCCCAATACAGCGTCGTGAACGGGCAGGCCTCGGGGCCGCTCGCCCGCTTTGGATCGTAGCGGCAGCCCTTGCAGGCATTGCTCATGCGGTCGATGTAGGCTCCGGTCGCACAGTAGGGCTTCGACGCCATGACGCCGCCGTCACCGAACTGGCTCATGCCGAGCGTGTTGGGCAGCTCGACCCACTCCACCGCATCGATGTAGACGGCCAGGTACCAGCGATGCACGTCCTGGGGCTTCACACCAAGCAGCATCGCGAACAGCCCCGTCACCATCAGCCGCTGGATGTGGTGGGCATAGCCGTAGCGAAGCGTCTGGCCGAGCGCGTCCTTGAGGCAGTTCATCTCCGTGGCCGCGGTCCAGTAGAAGGCCGGTAGCGGCTGCTCGGCGCCGAGCGCGTTGCGGTCGAGATACTCCGGCATGAAATGCCAATAGATGCCGCGGACGTACTCCCGCCAGCCGATCACCTGCCGGATGAAGCCCTCCGTCGCCTCCAGCGGCGCCTGCCCCGCACGCCACGCCCGCTCGGCCCCCGCGATCACGTCGCGCGGGTCGAGCAGCTTCATGTTCATCGCCTGCGAGAGCCGGGAGTGGTAGAGCCACGGTTCGCCCGTCCAGATCGCATCTTGATAGCGGCCGAAGTTCGCCAGGCGATGGGTGAGAAAGTCGTCGAGCGCGGCCCGCGCGTCGGCGGGCGTCACGGGCCAGTCGAAGTCGGCCAGTTCGCCGGGATGGCTCGCGAACCGCCGGTTCACGAGGTCGATCACTCCGCGGGTGGTCGCGTCGGGCGAAAACCTCATCGGCGCCGGCAGCGCGCCCGGCCCGGCCTTCCCGAAGGCGCCGCGGTTCTCGGCGTCGTAATTCCACTGGCCGCCGGCGGGCTCGCCGTCGTCCATCAGCACGCCGAACTTTTCCCGAAGCGGCCGGTAGAAGTATTCGAGCCGGAGCTGCTTGCGGCCCTGGGCGTGGGCCGCGAAGTCGGCGCGGGAGGCGAAGAAGTGGCGGTCGGCGCGGATCTCGAGCGGCACGCCTGCAGCCGCGGCCGCGGCCTTGATCGCCTCCTGCACCCGCCACTCGCCCGGCTCGACGACGATCAGCTTCTCCGGCCCGTGCTTCGCCTTCCGCAGCGCGGCGAGGCTGGCAGTGAGCGCCGCCGCCAGAGTGCCCGGCTCCTTGGACTGCGGCTTTGCCGCCAGCTCCGTGTACTCGACGTCGATCCCTTCGCCGCGGAGCGTGTCGCGAAAGTGCCGCATCGCGGCCAGAAACACCGCGATTCGGGCCTTGTGTGTCCAGACGTGCGTCGACTCCTCGGCCACCTCGGCCATCCAGACGCGATCCCGCTTCCGGTCGAAGCCGTCGAACGCCGCGCCCGAGCGGTCGAGCTGGTCACCGAGCACGAGCACGAGATGGCGGGGCATGGGATCACTCCACGGGGTCGCACGGATCGTACGCGGTCGGCGGCAACCAGCTACTTGCAATAGGTTTGCAACAACGGTATCGTCCGCATTCCCCCGGAGATTGCCCCATGTCAGCCCCCCGCAGCCCCGTCGATGCCCGCCTCCCCGTGACCGTCCTTTCCGGCTTCCTCGGGGCCGGCAAGACCACGCTCCTCAACCATGTGCTGGCCAACCGCGAGGGGCTGCGTGTGGCCGTGATCGTCAACGACATGAGCGAGGTGAACATCGACGCCCAGCTCGTGGCCAATCCGCTGGCCACTCCCGCCGCGAGCCGCCTCAGCCGCACCGAGGAGAAGCTGGTCGAGTTTTCCAACGGCTGCATCTGCTGCACGCTCCGCGAGGATCTCCTCAAGGAGGTGGCACACCTCGCCCGCGAGGGGCGGTTCGACTACCTGCTGGTGGAGAGCACCGGCATTTCGGAGCCGTTGCCCGTCGCCGAGACCTTCACCTTCGCCGACGAACAGGGGCAGAGCCTCTCGGATCTGGCCCGGCTCGACACGCTTGTCACCGTGGTCGATGCCAAGAACTTCCTCACCGACTACTGCTCCCGCGACGAGCTCCGTGACCGTGGCGTCGGGCTCGATGAAAACGACGCCCGCGACATCGTGCAGCTGCTCGTCGATCAGGTGGAGTTCGCCAACGTGATCGTGATCAATAAGACCGATCTCGTCACTGCCGAGGAACTCGGCTTCCTCGAGGCCGTGCTCCGGAAGATCAATCCGCGGGCGTTCTTCGTGCGGGCCGCCCGCGGTGAGGTGCCGATCGCAGAACTGCTCGACACCCGCCGATTCGACATGGCGCAGGCCGCGGATCATCCGGGCTGGCTGGCCGAGGCCCCCGGCGAACACGTGCCTGAGACCGAGGAGTATGGGATCTCGAGCCAGGTGTTCCGGGCGCGTCGGCCCCTGCATCCGCAACGGTTCTGGAACCTGATCACCGGCCCTGCCTTCAAGGGCGTGATCCGCTCCAAGGGCTTCGTCTGGCTGGCCACGCGGCCCGATTACGCCGGCATCTGGTCGAGCGCGGGCGTCGTGTCGAGCCTGCAGCCAGGCGGACTCTGGCTGGCCAGCGCGTCGCAGGATGAATGGCCCGATGAACTCGACCCCGACGAGATCGAGGCCATGTGGGAGGAGCCGTGGGGCGACCGGCGTCAGGAACTCGTGGTCATCGGGGCGAAGCTGGGGAATCGCGTGCTCGCCGAGCTCGACGCCTGCTGCCTCACCGACGCCGAGCTGGCGGCAGGGCCGGAGGAATGGCTGACGTTCGACGATCCCTTCCCGGCGTGGGTGATTGCCGGCGGTGAAGATGACGGCGCCGACGACACGGTGGTCGAAGACGAGGCGTAGTGGGCTCGTCATTTCGTAGTAGGCCCGTCACTCCGTGACGGGCTGCCCGTTGCGGAGCAACGGGCCTACGGGGGGCGGAGCAACGGGCCTACCAGCGGGCCTCGAGGCCGACGTTGGCACCGTTGAGATACACGCTGCCGGTGCTGCGGATCTCCGTGCCCGCGTCGGCGCCGGTGTTCGTCGTGAGATCCCAGGAGTCGGGGGCGAGGGCCACGCCTGTGAGCCAGAACAGGTTGTAGCCGAGCCGCAGACCCCAGGTGTCGGTGAGCCGGTAGATCAGCGACGCGTTCATGTCGGCGATCATGCCCATGCCAAGGTCGTCGCTCGACCGTGGCGAACGGAACGGATCCCCGGGCGTGAGCTGGTCGAACATCGACTGCGACTGCGAGAGCACGCTGCCGGCGATGCCGATCTTCATCCAGCCTTCGAAGGCCCAGTTGTGCCAGGCCCAGCGGCCGCGGGTGCCGACCTGCGCCGCGAACAGGTTGGAGCTCGTCTGCACGTCGTAGGTGTTGGCCTGCGGATAGCCGCCGGGCGTGATCGCCATCTGGGCCGCTTCCTCGAGGCCGGCCCAGCGCACGCCGAGGAGCCAGTCGACATGACCGCCGTCATAGCCGGGGCTGCGCTGCCACGGATAGGGCGACCCGCGATCGCGGCCGCCGTCGAATGAATGGAAGACCGTGTTGGCTTCGAGCGAATTGATCTGCGAGCGATACGACACGTCGGCCCGCCCGCCGTCGATGAGGCCGGTGGCTTCTGCGAACCCGGGCTGGCCGCCAGCCTGCAGGATGTCGGCATCGCTCTCGAACCAGCGATTCACGTCCATGCCGTAGACGCCGGTGTAGCCCACCTCCCAGCCGAGCCCGTCGCGGCCGTAGTCGCCGTAGAGCAGCCGGGCGCCGGTGCCGATCTCCGAAACGAGGCCGTTGGCCGTGACGACCGGCAGGTTGGTGTTGGTGGCATTCACCACGAGGGCCTGCTCGCGGGTGGCATTGTTCCGCTGCAGAAACAGCGCTTCGGCGATGACGTAGCGGCGGGCGTCTGCCGGCTGCGGAGACTGCCCGGCGGCTCGTCCCGGAACCCCGGCAACGGCCACGAGCAGGCAGGCGATCGGCAGCAGCTTGGAACAATCCATACGACCTGTTTCTTCGGCACGACCGTCAGGGGGCATGAGAATCGTTGAACGCGCAGCCGAAACAGGGGAAAATGCAAAAAATGAGCCGAGTTTGCGGCCCCCGCGAACCGTTCGGGCCCCCTGCGACGTAGTATCCCCACAGATCCCCATCTCCCCCGGACGGCAGTGATCATGACGTTGAAGACCCTGTTTCGGCGGCGCAAGGCCCAGTCGCGGGGGCTGCGCGACCGCAGCCGCCGGCTGCGTGGCGGGCGGTGGGAGACGCTCGGCCTGGGGATCCAGGGCCACGAATCGCTCGAGCAGCGGGCCCTCATGGCCGCCGACCTGGGCATCACGCTGAGCGACGGGCTGAACTTTTACCTGCCGGCTTCGCAGGTCGCCTACACGCTCACGCTGGAGAACAGAGGCGACGCCACCGCGACGAAGGCCGCCCTCTCCTCCGCGCTCTCCCCGGCAATCACGCAGGCCACGTGGACCGCCGCCTATACGGGGGGCGGCACAGGTCCGCTGGTCGGCGCAGGGCCGATCAAGACCGACGTCACGCTGCCTGCGGGTGCGAAGGCCACGTTCACGATCCTCTCCACCGTGAGTCCGACGGCCACGGGCCCGCTTGCATCGGCGGCGACCGTCTCGTTCGGCGGCACCGACAAGACCGACACCGACACGAATACCTTCGTCCCGCGGTCAATCGCGGTGACTGAGGGAGCCGGCCCGACGAGCACGCCTGTCGTGAAGCTCGTCGATCCGACCACGGGCGCCACCCTGGCCGAGCAGCTTGTCTTCGACACGAAGCTCAAGACGGGCGTGCAGGCGGTGCTCGGTGATCTCGACGGCGACGGGAAGCATGAGCTGATCGCCGGCACCAATCGCGGCCATGTCGCCGAGATCAGAGTCTTCAGCCAGAAGGTGGCCGCCGACGGCAGCGTGACGCTCGTCCGCGACGACCGCTACTCGCTCCAGCCCTTCGGCGCCGACTATCGCCACGGTCTCGTGCTGGCGGCGGGCGACTTCACCGGTGACCGCCTGGCCGACATTATCGCGGCACCGGCCGTCGGCAACGGCGAGGTGAAGCTCTATGAGTCGACGCCCACGGCCGCCACGCCGTTGACGTTCCTCCGCTCGTTCACGCCGTTCGCCGGCGGCACGGCGGGCGTTTCGCTCACGATTGCGGATTTTGGCACCTTTGACCAAGGCAAGGTCGTCGATGCCACGAAGCTCGACGGCAAGGGGGAAATCGTCGTCACCAGTCCCCGCGGCCTCGCGCCGACGATCCAAATCCGCGACGCCTCGGCGGCCACGGTGCCGGTGCTCGATACGATCAGTCCGTTCACGAAGACGTTCACGGGCAGTTATGCCGTGACCACGGCCCGCCTGAACAAGGATTCGATCCCCGACATCATCGTGGCGCAGGGCCGCGGCGGCACGTCGATTGTCGAGGTGTTTGATGGCACGGTCGCGACGGCAGCCAACGCGAAACTCGCCACGTTTGCCGCGTTCGGCGATCTGGCCAGCCGCAACGCGCCGGTCTCGGTCGCGTCCGTCGATACCGATGGCGATGGCAGAGCGAACGCGGTCATCGCGGCCCAGACGGCTCGCAACGCCGAAGCCTGGCGGCGGTTCACGGTGGTTGATGCGGCCACCGGCGGCGGCGTGACGCTCCAGCGCGATATGACCGCGGCTTCCCTCAATGTTCGCGGCACGCTGGCGGGCGACACAGCCCGCCCGAATCTGACCACGATCACGACCGCGAGCGGCCTGGAATACCGCGACCTGACGGTCGGCACGGGGGCGCGGCCGACGTCGAACACGGCAACGGTGCGGGTCAACTACGAAGGCTGGCTGCTCGACGGCACGCGGTTCGACGGCAACAACAACACGTCGTTCCAACTCAATGGGGTCATCGCCGGCTGGACGGAGGGCCTGGCATCGATGCGAGTTGGCGGCCGCCGGCAGCTGGTCATCCCGGCGAACCTGGCCTACGGTGCGGCAGGCAGGCCGAACATCCCGCCCAACTCCACGCTCGTCTTCGACGTCGAGCTGCTTTCGACGACGTAAGGCCGGAAAAAGGCACGCTTTCGGCGGGTAGTCGGCCTCCAGGCTGGGGTTTTCCGGGGTTTCCCCGGGGTTTCCGATTTCGCGTGCCCAACGCTTGACGCCCCTTGGGTTGCCGCCTACCCTACATGCAACGTTGATGCAGAAACCCCGGCGACGACGCCGGCAATCAACGGTGTGATTCAGGAACTGCTCGTGAGCGCGTCTTGATCCCGGTGCGGAGCCTCCCATAAGGGCTGTGCTTCGGAGGCTGTTCGAGCCTCGTGGATCAATTCTTCACGCGTTCGCCCTCGTGGTTTGAGGTAGGTGCTCGACCTACCGCCGTCGTTCCGACGGAGTTCGCCACGCCACGGCCCGCTGCGGATCTCTGGCCACCACCCTCTTGACGCGTTCGCAGCCCAGCGTATAAATGCAATAATGTTGCAAGTGACAACAGAGTGCGAATCGGCGGCATGCGTTCGCACTCGAGCCTTCACGCTCGTGGAACTGCTCGTCGTGATCGCGATCATCGCCACCCTGATCGGCCTCCTGCTGCCCGCGGTCCAATCCGCCCGGGCTGCCGCCCGCCGCACCCAGTGCGCGAGCAACATGCGGCAGGTCGGTTTGGCGATCATTCAGTATGCCGAGGCGCATCGCGGCAACATGCCTCTCTCAAGCCACGATTTGGCGCATGGCCAAGAGCAGCAGGCTTGGATCTACACCATCGGGCCATTCATGGAAGACGTCGATGCGATTCGCATCTGTCCTGCCGATCCAAATGGATCAGCACGGCTGACGAACAAGCTGACGAGCTACATCATCAACTCGTATGTGTGCATTCGCGGCGATGCCGGCGCAATCACGAACATGAACAAAATGCCGGAACGTTCAAAGACGTTCGTGGCCTTCGAAACATCCGACAGCGTCGGGACTTCCCATGCGGATCACACCCATGGCGCGGAATGGTTCAAGGACCCGATGTCCCGCCCCAATCGCGTTGCCCGCACCTGGAGTCGAATCCAGCTTGATTTGCAGGCGGATCGTCATGGCTCCGGCTCGAACTACCTGTTCGCCGATGGTCACGTCGACTTTTTGGATCTCACGCAGATCGACGCGTGGGTTCAGCAGAACCTCAATTTCCCCAAGCCCCCGTCCCTCTGAAAAAACCAACCCCATGATCTGCCGCATGCTACCGAAAGCCAATTGGCCCGCCTTGACGCTGGTTCAGGCCCTCGTTTTTTTGGTGATGCTCGCGAAGTGTGACGTCCGCGTCGCCCATGCCTCTGCGTATGAACTGGAGCCGCATCTTCATGCCGAAGGCGTGTTCAGTGATATGTTTAATTCGGCTGGAGAGTCGATCAACGAAGCTCCCGCGGGGGGTGCGCTGCTCCCAGTCGTGAGCTCTGCCAGAACGAACCGTCCCGCCGGTGCCCAGTGGGACTTCACCGGAACATCTTCCGGATCGAACCTCTGGGTGCTACCGAAGAACTCGACCCCTGGAGTGCTTTTTCTGGGAATCGGTGCCGAAGAAATAACGTCGGCAGACATCACCGGCCCCATCACGCTCGCGTTCCAAAGCCTTTCGGCACCCAGTGGTGGCGTCTTCTCGGTGTGGGATTTCAATCAGTTTGGCAGCCTTACGCCGCTCATCACGAGCGCCTCCGGATTCGGGCTCGGAAATTCCGTGACGATCGCTGCCGGAGGCCACAGCCACTTCAACTACGGCTTCACAACGCCCGGTCTGTATCAGGTCACGTTTCTTGCATCTGCAACGCTGTCGAGCAGTCTCGGTGGCGGCGAGGTCAGTGGCACGGGCACATTCAGCTTTGGGGTGTTCGGTGTCGGCCAGTCGTATCCCGCAGAGCCCCTCGCGCCCTACGTCTTTTTTGGCCAGACTTTCGACAACTTTATTTACGGCGATGGTCATGTCGACATGGGCGTGGCGCTCACGGCCGTCCCGGAGCCCTCGAGCGTCGTCCTCGCCGGGCTGGGTGCGGCGGGCGTCCTGGCCGTGGGCTGGCGGCGCCGCCGGCGGGCCGTGGCTCGGAATTCAGTGGTGGCCGACATCGCCCGTTAATCTGGATCGAACCCTGCGGTTCTCCTGGCAGACACACAGACGACTCGTCGGCTGGCTGCCAGGAGGACCACCGTGATCGCCCTCGCCAAAAAGGCTGCTTCGTTCAAGAAAGCCCGCGGCTCCGCCGCCGCCTTGCGATCGGCCCCGCCCCGCCGGACGGCCGCTGCCGACCCCGCCCAGCGGGAGGCTCTCCTCTCCCAGCGGGAAGCCCTCAAGGCCCGCCGGGCGCAACTCTTCGATCGATTGATCGAATACATTCCCTGCCGGCAGTTCCTCAAGGCCGACGCCGAGGCCCTCGCCTCCACGCCCCCGGCCGACGCGGCCGTTCCGCTCGAGACTCACGATCGTGAGCCCGCCACCCGCGGCGAAGGCCTCACCCCCTATCTCGCCAGCCTCTACCAGACCCGGCTGCTCACGAAGGACGAGGAGCAGTATTACTTCCGCCGGATGAACTGGCTGAAGTTCCACGCCGCCACGACCCGCGGTCGCCTCGACAAGAAACGGGCCACGCTCCGGCAGATCGATCAAATCGAGGGCTGGCTCACCGAGGCCGACACGGTGAAGGCGATCCTGATCACGTCGAACCTTCGGCTCGTCGTGTCGATCGCGAAGAAGTTTGTCGACGCGTCGTGGACCTTCGAGGAACTCGTCAGCGAGGGCAACGTGGCCCTGATGCGGGCCGTCGAGAAGTTCAACTTCGCTCTCGGAAATCGATTCAGCACCTACGCGACCTACGCCATCCAAAGGCACTTCTACCGGATCTCGCACCGCGGCCGCCAGCAACGCAAGCGGTTCGTCACCGACGACGAGGCGCTGAAGTCGCGGCCCGAGGATCCTGACACGACCGAGTATCACTCCGCGGAACAGATCGGCATGCTCAAGGAGCTGTTCACTGGGTTCCTGGACGAGTTAGAGCCCAGGGAAAGGAAGATCGTCGTGGCGCGTTTCGGGTTCGACGGCAAACCGCCGCGGACGTTCCGTGAGCTTGGCTCACAGATGGGCGTGTGCAAGGAACGGATCCGGCAGATTCAAACCCGGGCCATGGAAAAGATCCGTGAGATGGCGTCCGAGGCCCGGCTCGAGCAGACAGTGGGCGACTGGCTGTGACGCAACGCGTGCTCGTGATCGGCGGGTCGGGTGGCATCGGCTCCGCACTTGCGCGCCAGCTCGTGCACGGCGGGGCGCAGGTGTTCCTCGCCGGCCGAGATCCGAGCCGACTCGCGACCGTGGCTGATCAACTCGGCATGCCCTGCGGCACCGTCGATGCCTCCGATCCCGATCAGGTGGATGCCTGCGCTGATGCGGCCGCCGCGGAACTCGGCGGCCTCGACGGGATTGCGAATTGCGTCGGCTCGCTGATCTTGAAGCCCGCACATCTCACCTCGACCGCCGACTGGCAGGTGACGCTGGCTGCGAATCTGTCGAGTGCATTCGGCTGCGTGCGGGCGGCAGGTCGGCTCCTGAAGTCCGACGGCGGCTCCGTGGTGCTCGTGTCGAGCGCGGCGGCGCGCGTGGGGCTCGCCAACCACGAGGCAATCGCAGCCGCAAAGGCCGGCATCATCGGGCTCGTGCTTTCGGCGGCAGCCACCTACGCCAAGCAGAAGATCCGTTTCAACGCCGTCGCCCCGGGCCTCGTGCGGACACCGCTCACGAAAGGGCTCGTGGCCAGCGAACTGGCCGAGAAGGCATCGGTGGGCATGCACCCCCTCGGCCGGCTCGGTGAGCCGGAGGATGTGGCCCGGGCGATCGCGTTTTTGCTCGATCCGGCCCAGGGCTGGATCACCGGCCAGGTGCTCGGCGTGGATGGCGGCCTGGCGGACGTTCGTGGGCGGTAGCCGGGGTTGCCTGCTATCCTCTGCCCCATGAACACACACCGCTCGTCCGCGCCGACGTTTCGGCTCTGGCTCATGATGGTTCTCGAGTTCGCGATCTGGGGCGCGTGGCTGCCCCTGATCTGGGGCTACATGGGAGCTGGCGTGGCCGATGGCGGCCTCGGCTTCAGCGGCGCCGAGATCGCCTGGGTGGGGAGCGCCTTCGCCATCGCGTCGATCATGGGGATCTTCTTTTCGAGCCAGTTCGCCGACCGCACGTTCGCGGCCGAGCGGTTTATGGCCGTGAGCCACCTCGTGGGAGGCCTGGCCATCCTCGCCATGTATTGGGTGCGCGACTTCCGCACGTTCTTCAGCCTCATGCTCGTGCACGCCCTGCTCTACGTGCCCACGATCTCGGTCTCGAATTCGATCGCCTTCACCCACATGAAAAATGCCCAGAAGGAATTCGGGCTCGTGCGGATGGGAGGCACGATCGGCTGGATCCTCGCCGCCTGGCCGCTGTACTTCATCCTCCAGGGCAAGACCGGCGCCGAGGCCGTGGCCGCAAGCCGCAGCATTTTCTTCGTGGCGGGCATCACGTCGCTGGCCCTCGCGGCCTACAGCCTCTTTCTGCCGCATACGCCCCCGAAGCGGGCCGTGGCCGGCGACAGCGGGTTTGCCTGGCTCAAGGCGACGAAGTTCCTCGCCCATCCCTATCTGCTCGTGCTCTTCATCGTCACGTTCATCGACGCCGTGATCCACAACGGCTACTTCGTGCTGGCCGGCGACTTCCTCAAGAGCCAGTCCGTCGGTATCAAGCCGGAGTGGATCATGCCCGTGATGAGCATCGGGCAGGTGGCGGAGATCCTCACGATGGCGGTGCTCGGCGCCGTGCTCGCCCGGCTCGGATGGAAGACGACGATGATCCTCGGCATCCTCGGCCACGCAGCGAGGTTCGCCGTATTCGCGTTCTTTCCCCAGAGCCAGGCCGTGATCGTGGCCGTGCAGGTGCTCCACGGTATCTGCTACGCCTTCTTCTTCGCCACGCTCTACATCTTCATCGATGCCGCGTTCCCCAAGGACGTGCGAAGCAGCGCCCAAAGCCTGTTCAACCTGCTCGTGCTGGGCCTGGGCGACCTCGCGGCCAAATGGCTCTTCATTCCGCTGCAGAGCCGGCTCACGACGGACGGTACGGTCGATTACCGGCAGCTCTTCCTCGTGCCCACGTTCATGGCTCTCGCCGCGGCCGCGGTGCTCGCGATCGCCTTCTGGCCTCCCCGCTCCCTCTCCACCGCCGGCGAGACCGAAGACGACCTCGAGACCGAACCCGGCCTCGTGACGTGACGCCGTCCCGGCCCCGGGGCGGCCTTGCGGCAGCAGCCGCCACTCCCTACCTTCCCGGCCCGCCTGCGCCAGGCGACGCAGGCCGGATGAAACCCAGGTTGTCTTGCAGGGAGTTGCTGCGATGTCGATCACACTCGGGGAATTGGCGGTCCTCGTGGGGGGCAGGCTCACGGGTGACGGCAGCCTGCCGCTCACCGGCGCTGCGACGCTCGAGACGGCCTCGGCGACCGACGTCACGCTCGTCGACAAGGCCGAGCGGCTCCACCTGCTCGCCAAGAGCCGCGCCGGCGCCGCGATCGTGCCCGAGGGCACCGGCCCGCTCGATCGCCCCTCGATCGAAGTCGCCGACGTGCACGCCGCCTTCACCGCCACGATCCTCCACTTCCATCCACCGCGACAGCGGCCACGCACGGGCGTGAGCCCGCAGGCCGCCGTCGATGCCTCGGCGCGGCTCGCCGCTGACGTCGAGATTCACGCCTTCGCCACGGTGGGGCCCGACGTCGAGATCGGCCCCGGGTCCACGATCCACTCCGGCGTATGCCTGATGGCGGGCACGCGGATCGGCGCCGGCACAGAGATCTTTCCGAATGCCGTGCTGTACGAGAACACGCAGGTCGGCAGCCGCTGCATCATCCATTCCGGTGCCGTGCTCGGGGCCTACGGCTTCGGCTACAAGCCCACGGCCGACGGCTATCGAATCTCGGCCCAGCTCGGCTGGGTGGAGATCGCCGACGACGTGGAGATCGGCGCAGGCACGACGATCGACCGCGGCACCTACGGCCCGACGGTGATCGGCACCGGCACCAAGCTCGACAACCTCGTGATGATCGCCCACAACTGCCGGCTCGGCCGTCACAACATGATCTGCTCGCAGGTCGGCGTGGCCGGCAGCACGACCACCGGCGACTGGGTGGTGATGGCGGGCCAGGTGGGGGTCCGCGACCATGTGCACATCGGCGACAAGGCCGTGCTGGGCGCCCGCTCGGGCGTGTCGAACGACGTCGAGCCCGGCAAAACCGTGCTCGGCGAACCGGCCATCGACCTCCGCGACCGCAAGCTGCAGCTCGCCACGATGAGCAAGCTCCCCGACATGCGCAAGGATCTCAAAGACCTCGTGAATCGTGTCGCAGCCCTCGAACAGAAAGACGCCTCGTCCCGCGCCGCGTGAGAATACGACAGAGACGAAGACCATGAACTCGCTGACGCTCGCCGGTGAAACGATCGGCATTCTCGCCGGCTGGGGCCGGTATCCCGTCGTCGTCGCCGAGGCGATCCGCCGCCACGGCGGCCGCACGGCGATCCTCTCGATCCGCGACCATGCCGATGCGGCCCTGGAGCCCCTGGCTGACGCGCACGGCGACGTGGGCGTGGCCGAGATCGGCAAGGCGATCGACTTCTTCCGTAGTCACGGCGTGCGCCGCGCGACGATGGCGGGCAAGATCCACAAGACCAGGCTCTTCGGCCGGGCGGCGTGGGTGCGAAACCTGCCCGACTGGGTCGGACTCAAGACCTTCTGGCCCCACTTCGTCAGCCGTCGCCGCGACAACCGCGACGACTCGCTGCTCGGGGCGATCTCCGCCGCCTTCGATTCGCGCGGCGTGACGATCTGCCCAGCCACCGACTTCGCACCGGAACTGCTCGCCGGCGAGGGCGTGCTTGCCGGCCGGCCGCTCACCACGCGGCAGGAGGCCGACGTCGCCTTCGGCTGGCGGCTGGCGAAAGAGCTCGGCCGGCTCGACATCGGCCAGACGGTCGTCGTGAAAAACCGGGCGCCACTCGCGCTCGAGGCGATCGAGGGCACCGATGCCTGTATCCGCCGCGCCGGATCGCTCTGTCCGACGGGCGGGATGGTGGTGGTGAAAGTCGCGAAGCCGCAGCAGGACCTGCGGTTCGACATGCCGACGATCGGCATCGGAACGCTCGAATCGCTCGCCGCCGCTGGCGCCACGGTGCTCGCGATCGAGGCGGGCCGCACGATCCTCGTCGATCGGCCTGCAATCGCCTCGTGCGCCGAGCGACACGGCATCACGATCGCCAGCTTCTGCGATGCCGCCGGCCTGCCGGCCATCCCTGCCGCAGCCGCCTGACGCCCAGCCGGGTACACTGCTCGGCATGCGCAGCCATCTTTTGCTTGCGATGATCGCCGGTGTGCTCGTGGCACGTCTCGCCCACGGGCAGGCCGTCGTCGCCCCCGCCGCGGTGCCGATCGATCTGGCGATCGACCGCGCCAAGCCGATCCCGCCCGCGCAGACCCATCACATGGGCCGCGAGATCGCGCAGACGATGCACTACACGGGTGCCCCCTGGCTCGTGCGTGAGAGCCGCCAGCGCGAGGAAGACTGCCGAATGCTGCTGGAGGCGCTCGCCATACGGCCCGGACAGACCGTGTGTGATCTCGGCTGTGGCAACGGCTTCTACACGCTCGAGTTGGCCCGTCAGGTCGGCCCTCGGGGCACGGTCTATGCCGTCGACATCCAGCCCGAGATGCTGCGGATGCTCGCCGAGCAGGCGGTGGCCGCGAACCTCCACACCATCAGGCCGGTCCTCGGCACGGCGATCGATCCGCGGCTCCCCGCCGGCGAGATCGATGTGGTGCTGTGCGTGGATGTGTACCACGAGTTCTCGCACCCCGAGGCCATGCTCGCCAGACTGCGGGAGAGCCTGGCCGACGGGGGGCAGCTCGTGCTGGCCGAGTTTCGCGGCGAGGATCCCGCCGTGCCGATCAAGCCGCTCCACAAAATGACAAAGGCCCAGATCCGGGCCGAACTGGAGCCCGCGGGCTTCGAATTGTCACGGGAGTTCGACCGTCTTCCCTGGCAGCACCTGATGTTTTGGGGGGTGCGGCCGGACGCGGCACGACCCAAATAGCCCGGTTTTCCCGCGAAATCCACCCGGATTCCCAAGCCAGTCGGCGTGCACGGGGAAAATCGCTCGATTCCGCGGTCCCGGACATTGCATCCGTTCTCGGCAACCACGATACTTTCGAGGGTGGATTCGGGCCGGACACCTTCGCTGGTGCCGATTTCTGAAACCGATCGCAGGGCCGCAGATCATGGCCATTCGTCCTTTGAGCTTTCGCGCGAGTGAGTCCGCGGGACGGGATCCGCGCGGCGGATCGCTCGATCCGGCGATCGCGGTCGACGATCGAGGCGTGAAATCTTCTGCTGCTCTCCAGGCGTCCAACTGGGTGCTCGGATCGAACGTCGCGATGCGCCGGATCGCGAAGTCGATCGAACGCGCTGCCGAGGTCGAGTGCACGGTACTCGTCAGCGGCGAGACCGGCACCGGCAAGGAGCTCTGGGCCCGGCTGCTGCATCGCAGCGGCCCGCGCCGCTCCAAGGCCTTCATCCCGGTCAACTGCGCGGCGCTCACGCCGACGCTCGCCGAGAGCCAACTCTTCGGTCACGAAAAGGGCGCATTTACCGGCGCTGCCGGCCGGTCGCTCGGCATCTTCCGCGCTGCCCAAGGGGGCGTGGTGTTCCTCGACGAGATCGGCGAGATGCCGCCTGAACTGCAGCCCAAGTTGCTCCGCGTGCTCCAGCAGCGCGAGGTGATCCCTGTCGGTGCCACGGAGCCCGTGCCGATCGACGTGCAGATCGTGGCGGCCACCAACCGCGACCTCGAGCAGGAAGTCGAGAAGGGCGGGTTTCGCGAGGATCTCTACTACCGTCTCAACATGATCGAGCTGCGGGTGCCTCCGCTCCGCGAGCGGCCGGAAGACATCCCGAAGTTCATCGAGTTCTTCGCCCACAAGTTCGCCGATCGGTATCGCCTGCCCGTCTGGGAGCCTTCTGCCGATGCCCTGGCGGAATTCTGCAGCTTCCAGTGGCCGGGCAACGTGCGGCAGCTCGAGCATGTGATCGAGCAGGCGTATGTGCTGCAGACCGAGCCCAAGGTGCCCGTGCGGTCGAATGCCCCCACATCGTCGGGCAAGCTTCCCTGCCTGGATCTCGCCAAGCTGCGTGAGCAGGCCATCAAGGAGGCGCTCGATATCACTCGTGGACACAAGGCTCGGGCCGCGAAGCTCCTCGGCGTGCATGCCAACACGATGACCCGGCTGCTGAAGGACATCGGTGCTCCGGATGTTGACGGCGCAGCCGAATAGGAAGCCCCAAGCTGAAGCCCGGGGGAATCTTCACCGCGGCAGCCGACAGGTGCCGTCGTCGCAACTGCCGGCGATGCGAAAGCGATGCCGGGCCACGAAGCGGTAGGCCGCCGTCCAGAGCGGCAGGCTGCCTGGCACGTGCAGCGGCACCGCGAGCGGCCAGAGCAGCGGCAGACGCCGCGACAGATACCGCACCGCATCGGCACCGCCGCGGGCATACCCCGCACGATCGATCACGTACATCTGCGCATGGAGATCGTCTGCCGACAGCTCCGGGAAGTCCCGGCCCACGGCCGGCTCGTGCTGCGACACGAAATCGAGACTGCCAGCCAGATCCAGACGCCGCAGCAACGCGATCTGGCTCCGGCAAAACCGACAATGCCCGTCGTAGATGACGGTGTCGCGACGTGGATGAGTGGCGGTGGTGATCATGCGGCTGACCACTCAAATCATAGCGCGATCCGGCACTCCGCACACTCCCCGTGCGGACCGGCGACCCTGCTAGCCGTGAAACCGCGGCGGCGGGGCGGACGACACCCCCTTGGCCGACGTGCAGAGGTGGAGGATCGTCACGGCACCGGCCGACAGCAGCGTCCACGGCGCCCAGTCTGGGGCGGTGAACTGCCGCGGCACGCCCTGCCCGTCGATCGGCAGGATGACCGCGGAATCAATGAGCAGCATCTCGAAACCGACGACGGTGGCAAAGATTCCGGACGCGAGAAACACGCTCTTCCACATGGGACGTGAGACCGTCTGACCAGGCACGCGGGATGTGGGACACGGGCGAAACGCCGCCGTGACCTATCGGTGTTTCGGACGTGGGAGTTCCCGGTCTGGAGTCCGCTGCCGCCGGCGCGGTCCGCGCCGGTCGTGCCGGTTGTCCGGACGGCCAGCCACTCCGCCCGGCGCGGGCTTCAGGCCTCGGCCGAGCCGGCGGCCGCCTCGGGATCGGTCGCCGGCCGCGGCGGCCGACGGTCGGTATCGGTGCCCGGCACGATCTGGGGAACGCCCATGGCGGCGTCCACGATCGTTTTCAGCTCGGCACCGTCCATGACTTCGCACTCGATGAGCCGCTGCGTGACCGCCTCCAGTGCCGCCCGCCGCACGTCGATGATCCGCCGCACCTTTTCCATCGAGGCGTCGATGATCCGCCGCACCTCTTCGTCGATCTCGCGGGCAGTCTGCTCGCTGTGACTGCGGGCGGCCGGCACTTCCGGCCCCGCACCCGCGAGAAACGGCGACCGCGAATTCTCGCGGTAGGTCACCCTGCCCAGCCGGCTCATGCCGTAATCCATGACCATCGCCCGCGCGATCTCGCTGGCCCGCTCCAGGTCGTTCTGGGCCCCGGTCGAGACGTCGGCATACACCAGTTCCTCGGCGATCGTGCCGGCCAGGAGCACTTGAATCCGGCTCTCGAGCTCGCTCTGCGTGAGCAGATAGCGGTCATCTTCCGGCCGCTGCATGGTGTAGCCCAGGGCCGCAAGGCCGCGGGGAATGATCGACACCTTGTGGACGGGATCGGTGTTGGGCAGTGAAAACGCCACGAGGGCATGGGCCGCCTCGTGATAGGCGACCCGCTTCTTCTCATCCTCGTGGATCACCCGCTTCTTCTTCTCGAGCCCGGCCGTGACCCGTTCGACGCCTTCGTTGAACTCCTCCATGCCGACGGCCGTCTTGTTGTTGCGGGCCGCGAGCAGCGCCGCCTCGTTGACGAGGTTCGCCAGGTCAGCCCCCACGAAGCCCGACGTGATCCGGGCGATCTGCTCGACGTCGACGCTCGGATCGAGCTTCACGTTGGCGACGTGCACCCGCAGGATCGCCTCCCGGCCGCGGACGTCGGGCCGATCGACGAGCACGTGGCGGTCGAACCGGCCCGGCCGCAGGAGGGCCGGATCGAGTGTTTCGGGGCGGTTGGTCGCCGCCAGCACGATCACGCCGCTGTTGCTGCCGAACCCGTCCATCTCCACGAGCAGCGCGTTGAGCGTCTGCTCCCGCTCGTCGTGACCGCCGACCACGCTCGTGCCGCGGGTCTTGCCCAAGGCGTCCAGCTCGTCGATGAAGATGATGCACGGGGCCTTGGCCGCCGCCTGCTGAAACATGTCGCGGACCCGGGCGGCCCCCACGCCCACGAACATCTCCACGAAGTCGCTGCCCGAAAGGCCGAAGAAGGGCACGCCGGCCTCACCGGCGATCGCCTTGGCTAAGAGCGTCTTGCCCGTGCCCGGCGGACCGACGAGCAGCACGCCCTTGGGGATGTGGCCGCCGAGCGTCTGATACTTCTCGGGGCTGCGAAGAAACTCCACGACCTCCCGCAGCTCCTCGACGGCTTCGTCGATCCCCGCGATGTCGTCGAACGTGATCCCGAGATCCTCCTGGGCATACATCTTGCCGCGACTGCGGCCGAAGGCCATCGGACTCCCCGCGCCCCCGAGCCGCCGCATCATCACGAACAGCAGTCCGCCGAAGAGGCCGGTGAGCAGGAGCATCGGCAGCCAGTTCCGCCAGGGGCTCGGAGGATCCTCGTAGCGAAAGGGCACGGCGTGCCCCTTGAGGAGTTTCATCAGCTCCGACTCCGAGTTCTCGCTCGGGAGCTTGGCAGTGGTGAACCTACGGACAGACGCGGCGCCGCGGCCGACGGCCGCGGACTCGTCGTCGGCGGTCGTCTTGCCGACCGGGATCTCGCGGACCTTGCCCGACACCTGGAAGGCGCCGATGACCACGTCGTGCAGTCCGGCATAACGGGCCTCCGTCCTGCCCGACACGCCGTTCCGCTCGACGGCGACCCACTGGTCGCCCTCCGGGGCATCGGCGGCCACGATGAGCCGCTCCAGGTCGCTGTAGGAGAGTTCGATGTCCGGCGTCGTGCCGACCAGGCTCAAGGCGAACAGGCTGGCCGCACCGGCGGCGATCAGCGACCAGACCAGGTTTCCGGCCAGCGCCGGCCGACGGTCGCCGGGCCGCTTGGGAGTCTCGCGTCGTTTTGTCATCGGGTATCCGGGGTAATGCCGCGGGAAAACCCCGCGATCGTCAATCGTAAGTGCGGACAGACCGCCCGACAAACCATCGGTATCGTCCGGGGAACCGGGCAGGCGGACGCAGTCGCGGCCCCAGCCAAGTCGATGTGGAAGTTGAGCCGGGTATTTTCTAAGATTTTGTCAGGACTCGTCCCACCACGCTGCCCCCATCATGCCCTTCCGCCCCAGCGGTTCCGCCCCCGCGGGGCCACCGACGCCGACACGGCCGCCATGGGGCGGGCTTGCCGTCGCCGTTCTGGGTTCGACCGGGAGCATCGGCAAAAGCACGCTCGACGTGATCGCCGCCTCCGGCGGCAGGTTCGTGCCGCACCTGCTCGCAGCCCACCGGAGCGTCGGCGTCCTGCTCGAACAGGCACGGGCATTTCGGCCGCGGTGGGTGGTCGTGACCGATCCCACAGCCGCCGCCGAGATCGGCGCGGACAGCCTGCCCCCGGGCACGCAACTGGTGGTCGGCGAAGAGGCGCTCGACGACCTCGTGGCCGCGCCGGTCGTCGAGCGGGTCGTGTCGGCGATCGTCGGGGCCGCTGGTCTCCGGAGCACGTGGGCGGCCGTGGCCGCCGGCAAGACCGTGGCCCTGGCCAACAAGGAGACGCTCGTGATGGCCGGGCCGCTCGTCATGCGGCTGGCTGCCGACTCCGGAGCCACGATCCTCCCGGTGGACAGCGAGCACTCCGCCATCCATCAGGCCCTCTGCTCGGGCCGCCCGACCGAGGTCGCCCGCATTCTGCTCACCGCCAGCGGCGGTCCGTTTCGCACGCGATCCCGCGAGTCACTCGCCACGGTCACGCCGGCCGAGGCGCTGCGACATCCCACCTGGTCGATGGGGCCGAAGATCACGGTCGACTCAGCGACGATGATGAACAAGGCACTGGAGCTGATCGAGGCCCGCTGGCTGTTCGACGTGCCGGCCGAAAAACTCGGCGTCGTGGTCCACCCGCAGTCGATCGTGCACTCGCTGGTCGAGTTCGTCGATGGCTCGGTGATCGCCCAGATGAGCCCTCCCGACATGCGGCTTCCGATTCAATACGCGCTCTCGTATCCCGATCGACTCCCGGGGCCGGCGCGGCGGATGGACTTCTCCCAGGCGGCGCGGCTCGACTTCGAGCCGCCCGATCCCGGCCGGTTTCCGGCCGTGCGGCTGGGCCACGAGGCGGCCGCACGTGGCGGCACGGCGGGCGCCGTGCTCAACGCCGCCAACGAGGAGGCCGTCCGGGGCTTTCTCGACGGGGCCATCGCCTTCACCGACATTACGGACATTTGTGCGCGGCTGCTCGACGAGCATCCGTATCAGGCGGAGCCGACCCTCGACGAGGTGCTGCGGCTCGACGCCTGGGCCAGACAGGAGGTCGTCAAGTGGGCAATGGTCTGATTGGATTCGCTCCCTGCATCGCGGCAACGTGGGTGGAATGGCTGGCGCAGCCCGCCAACTGGTGGGTCATCATCCAGGTGGCCGGCGGCCTCGGGTTCGTGATCTTCGTGCACGAGCTGGGCCACTTCCTCGTCGCCAAGGCCTGCGGCGTGAAGTGCGAGAAGTTTTATCTCGGCTTCGATGTCGGCGGCGCCAAGCTCTGCAGCTTCAGGTGGGGCGAGACGGAGTATGGCATCGGTGTCCTGCCGCTGGGCGGCTACGTGAAGATGCTCGGCCAGGACGACAACCCCGCGGCGGCGGCGGCCGAGGCGGAGCGGGCCCGACTCTCTGGCGACCTGCCCCCCGAGCCGACGGCCGGCCCGCATCCAGCCTGGGATCCCCGCAGCTACCCCGCCCAGAGCGTGCCCAAGCGGATGGCGATCATCTCGGCCGGCGTGATCATGAACGTGATCTTCGCCGTCTTGATGGCGTCGTGGGCGTTCGGCCTCGGCATTCGCGAGATGACCTGCGAGGTGTCGAGCGTGCGGCCAGGCGGCGCGGCCTGGCGGGCCGGCCTGCGGACGGGCGACGAGATCACGGCGATCGGCGGCAGGAAGGATCCGATCTTCAATGACCTGCGGCATGGCGTCACCGTCGGCAGCGTGGCCAAGGGGATCGACTTTACAGTTCGCCGGCCCGCCGACGACACCACCCGCACCGTGCTCCTGAAGCCTGATACCGACCTCGGCGCACCGACGATCGGCGTCACGAACCCGCTCTCGCTCACGCTGCCGGCCGACCTCCGCAAGGGGCTTGTCGGCGGCGCAGCAGCCGCCACGCCCGCGCTCGCGGGTGGCGACACGATCACGGCGGTCGATGGCGCGCAGGTGGCGTCGTACGCAGAACTGATCGCCACGCTCTCCCAGGCCGCGTCGAGGGCCGTGACACTCACGATCGAACGACGGCCCCAGGGCGCGAAGCCGGGCACCCCGGCGGAGACGCTCTCGATCGAGTTGCCCGCGGAGCCGGCCCGCACGACCGGCCTCGTCATGACGCCGCGGACGATCTCGGCCGTACAGGATGGCTCGCCGGCGGCGGCCGCCGGCCTGCGGCCCGGCGACCGACTGGTGGCCGTCGCTGGCGAACCGGTCGGCGATCCGCTCACGCTCGACGCCCGGCTCGCGGCTCGCGCCGGCCAGACCGTGACGCTCACGGTCGGTCGCGACGATGCCGCCGATCGCATGGTGGAGATCACGCCGCGGGCCGTCACCTGGATCGATAACGAGGCCAATTGGCCGTCGAGCCCGGCGTCGATCGGTGCGATCGGCATCGCCCTGGTGGTGGACTCCCTCGTGGCTGCGGTCGAGCCCGGCAGTCCGGCGGCCGCGGCCGATATCGCGGTTGGCAACAAGGTGGTGCGGGCCCGGTTCATCGATCCCGACGCCAAGGCCGACGAGCCAGACGACGGCGTCGAACTGTCGGAGCAGGCGCCCAACTGGGTGGCCGTCGCCGCCGTACTCCAGCGGGTGCCGGCTGACACCATCCTTCGGCTCACGGTCGAGAACGACGCTGGCCGGCGCGACGTCGACCTGGTGGCCGTTGCGGCAGACGATCGGTTCGTCGTCGATCGTGGCCTCGTGTTCGACCCGGTCTACAAGACGGTGCGGGCAGGTTCTGTCGGAGCGGCCTTCGCCCGCGGCAGCCGCAAGGCCATGGAGGACCTGTCGCTCGTCTCCAGCTTTCTCCAAAAGCTCACGAGCAACCAGATCAGCCCCCGGCTGCTCGGCGGCCCCATCGAAATCGCCAAGCAGGCCGGTCGGTCGGCCCAGGAGGGATTCGGGCGGCTACTGCTGTTTTTGACGATGTTGAGCGCGAATCTCGCGGTCGTGAATTTTCTGCCCATCCCCGTGCTCGACGGCGGGCATATGGTGTTCTTGTTGTACGAACTCATCCGCGGAAAGCCGCCGAGTGAGAACGTGGTGGCGGTGCTGTCGTACCTAGGCCTCGCCCTCATCCTCACGCTGATGATGTTCGTGTTCGGCCTCGACCTCGGACTCATTCCCCGCCGCTGATGTTCCCCGCCACCGCACGGGCGATCGTGTTCGACGTGGTTGGCACGCTCGTCGAACCGGCGCCGGCGGTGGCCGAGGCGTATCGGGCTGCGGCCCTGCGACACGGGATCGATCACGACGTCGCCGACATCGGCGGCCGCTTCAGGACGGCCTGGCGGCGGCAGGAGGCCCTCGACGCAGCGGCCCTGCCCCCATTCGCCACGAGCGGCGACCGCGAGCGGGAGCGGTGGCGGGCGATCGTGGCCGACGTCTTCGATGCGGCGCCGCAGAGCGACGCGATTTTCACGGATCTATGGGCCCACTTCGGGCGGCCCGATGCCTGGCGTGCGATCCCCGCGGGACGCGACCTCGTGCGGGCCGCCCGTGACGCCGGCCTGACCGTCGCGCTGGCGAGTAATTTCGATGAGCGGCTGTTCGGGATCGCGACGGTCATCGAGCCCCTGTCCTGGGCCGATCATGTCTTCGCCTCGTCGGAGCTCGGCTGGCGGAAGCCGGCCGTGGAGTTCTTCCGCACGGTCGAGCGCCGCCTCGGCCGCAGCCCCGAGGAGCTCGTGCTCGTGGGGGACGACGCCGAACTCGACATCGCCGCCGGCCGTCACGCCGGCTGGCACGTGCTCCCGATCAGCTGATCGCTGACAGGCCGTAGCCCACGAGCATGAGCGGCGGGCGTCTGCACAACCCCTCCGCGAGACACGGTGCCGAGCGGCTCATCAGAGGTGTGCATCACGTACCTCACGCAACATCCACGAGCCCGTAATCATAACTCCACGAATCGCGTGAGGGGTTGCCCGTGCCCCGAGAGCCGGCATCCGAGTGAGCGAAGAACAGGATGTTCGTAGCGAGCGTCCGGCTCTCGGGGCACGGGCAACCCCGACCCACCCCAGAGGCGTTGCGCCGTCATCCCTACTGCCGCTCGGCTCCGGTGTCGA
>Ga0315906_10002300_pt1 | contig 26956 bp, 28 predicted proteins | sample LakEriMetagenome_4_FD_203526 | JGI IMG/M metagenome (GOLD analysis project Ga0315906, IMG submission 203526) | Freshwater fungal communities from buoy surface, Lake Erie, Ohio, United States - Buoy 2 MA122 | ecosystem: Environmental > Aquatic > Freshwater > Lake > Lake biofilm | place: USA...
TGATAGAAAACGACAAAATTAGCCATTTCAATCAAGCGGCACAACAATTGGTGCCAGGGCTTCAAACAGGCGAGGCTTGGGCCACGCCTGTTAGTTGGAAACCTGGCCATGGGCCTGATGAATTTCACGTCAACTCATCTGAGGGCCTGCGCACCCTGCAAGCCCAGCGCGTGCAAGAGGGCCTGCGCAGCGTGATTCAAATTCAAGACATCACGGCCAACTTGCGCACCTTGGAAGACAACGAGCGGGTAGACCGCTTGGCCGCCATGGGCAAAATGTCGGCCGGCATTGCGCACCAACTCAGAACGCCTTTGTCTACCGCGCTGCTATATGCCTCGCACCTTTGCAACGAAGAACTCGAATTGCAAGACAGGGTGAGCTTTGCCAAAAAACTGCAAAACCAACTGATTCACCTCGAAAAAATGGCCGGTGAAATGCTGCAGTTTGTAAGGGCCCGCCCCCACAAAACTCAAATTATTGCTCTAGACGAGTTGGTCAGCGAGGCCCTGCAAACCTTGGAAGGCCTGTCTCAAGAAAAGCGCATTGAGTTGTCGGTTAGCTTGAAAGCAGACAACTGCATGGTGAGCGTCGAGCGCCCCACCGTGGTGTCCGCCTTCATTGCCATTTTGGAAAACGCCATTCAGTGCTCTAGCCCAGGTCAAACCATTGTGGTTCAAACCCAAGCCGACCATTTGCGGGGCCAACTGAGCATCGAAGACAATGGCCCTGGCATTGCCGAAGACATGCTGCCCCGCTTGTTCGAGCCCTTTGCCACCAACCGCGTCACAGGCACTGGCCTAGGACTTGCAATTGCACAGAATGCCATTCGCAGCCACCGGGGTGAAATTACCGCGCAAAACAAAGCCGAGGGTGGCGCGCTTTTTGTGGTGGCCTTGCCCAGCATGGCCAACTTTTAACCAAACATTTGTCTACACCGTCAATATCGACTAACCCATGAACCCGTTTCAAATTCTCCTAGTTGAAGACGACACCGACCTGCGCGAGGCCATCAGCGTCACGCTGCGTTTGGGCGGCGTAGACCACGTGGCCTTTGAGTGCGCCGAAGATGCGCTGCCCGCCATTGACCCTGAAGTAGAGCAAATGTTGGTGACCGATTTCCGCCTGCCCGGCATGAACGGTTTGCAGCTGTTGGCCCAAGCCCGAGAAAAGCACCCCCAGCTTCCCGTGGTGGTCATGACCGCCTATGCAGATACCCAATTGGCCGTACAAGCTTTAAAAGGCGGCGCCCGCGATTTCTTGATTAAGCCCTTCATGCCCCAGCAATTGTTGGAGGTCATTGCGCGCCATCACCCCAGCCCGCCCGCGGCAAAAACTGGAGCCGATGGGGAAATAATTGCCTCCGACCCGGCAATTCTTGCCGTTAAAAACCGGTGCGAGCGAGTGGCAGGCACTGGCGCTACCGTGCTCTTAACAGGCGAATCGGGTGTGGGCAAAGATGTTTTTGCCAAGCAAATTCACCAACTTTCGGGCCGCAACAGCAAGCCCTACGTGGCCATCAACTGCGCCGCTATTCCCGACAACCTGCTCGAGTCCACCCTGTTTGGCTATGAAAAAGGCGCCTTTACCGGTGCCACCAAAGCCCAGCCCGGCAAGTTTGAGCAGGCCAATGGCGGCACCTTGTTCTTAGATGAAATAGGCGAAATGCCCCTCGAATTGCAAGCCAAACTGCTGAGAGTTTTGCAAGACCAAGTGGTAGAACGCTTGGGTTCTTTGCGCTCTGTCAACTGCGATGTGCGCATTGTGGCGGCCACCAACCAAGACCTGCAGCAGAGAGTGAAAGATGGCAAATTCAGAGAGGATTTGTACTTCCGCTTGGCCGTGTTTCCCATTCGCATTCCGCCATTGCGCGAGCGCCAGCAAGATATCCTGCCTTTGGCCGAACACTTCTTGGTGCGCTATGGCCGCACCATGAGCCGCCAAGGCTTGAAACTCTCCGCCCAAAGCAAGCAAGCTCTGCAAAGCTACCCTTGGCCCGGCAATGTGCGCGAATTGGAAAACGCCATGCAGCGAGCCCTGCTTTTGAGCGATGGCGATTTGATCGAACCCAACGACATTGAACTGCATGGCAGCGCGCCAAGCATTGGTGCTGGTTCACCCACTGGCAATTTGAGCGCCGGTGGCACACCTCTTGCATACAGTTCAGACACTGAAAGCACAACTTCGGGCGCACAGGACATGGATTCCATTGAACGTGAGCACATTTTGAAAGTTCTGAAGCAAGTGGGTGGCAACCGCAAAGAAGCCGTCAACATTTTGGGACTGTCAGAAAGAGCCTTGCGCTACAAGCTCAAGGCCTACAAAGAAGCCGGTTTTCTTTTTGATTGAATTGAATTAAGATAAAAGTATGTCAAACATTAACCTCGAGTCCCTCACCAGCCAGATGAAAGTCATGGCCGATATGGCATCGGGTCAGTTAAATTCAAAGGCCTCATTGCCCGCAGCTGGCGAGCCCGATTTTGAATCGGCTTTGAAAAAAGCCGTGTTGGCAGTTAACGAAACTCAAAACGTGGCGCAAGCCAAAGTGCAAAGCTTCTCTACCGGTCAAAGCAACATGACCTTGGAAGAGGTGATGGTCGACTTGCAAAAAGCCAACCTGTCTTTCCAAACCATGATTGCTGTGCGCAACCGTTTGGTAGATGCTTATAAAGAAGTGACTAACCTGCAGGTTTGAGTGCTTTTCTTTTGAATCAGTATTTAGATTCTTCCAGCTTCTTGTCTTCTTCATGTGCCCAAGCCAACACTTGGGCAATGGCCGCATAAAGCTCGGGTGGTACCCACGCGTTTAGGTCTAGTTCCATTAAGAAGGCTACCAAGCTTGGTTCGCTGCGTGTGGGAATGCCCAACTCTTTGGCGCGATCCAAAATAGCTTGAGCAATTTCACCTTTGCCCTTGCTGAGAACGCGAGGAGCTGGCGTGTTGGGTTTGTAGCCCACGGCCACTGCCTGCAGAATTTCTTCATGGCCCAAGTTAGACATTGGGCGCTTCCTTGGACAGCTCATTGCTAGCTGTTATGGCCACAGTTTCAGGCAATGATTCAATTTTGACATCGCTCACTCCCTGCATTTTCAATTCTTGCAATAGCTCAGGCGCAAGAGTCGCCCAATTAACGCGGCCGCTAATGTCTGGCTTGCCATGCGCAATGTACAAGCTAATGTCTTGCCCCCATTGCGATCCCGATATGCGCAGTTCACCCAAATTTGGAAGCGTAATCTCCACCTTCAACATGGCGCCTTTTTCAAGCTGCCCAGCTTGCTCTGGGTTGTTGCGCCACGCATCTTCTCGAACAATGCGCATGGGCATGCCAGGCACCAACTCGGCTTGCCATACCATGTTGCCTTGCGTCAGCATGCGGGCGGCTTGCTCGGCGGCATCGCTGTCGGGTTCTAAGGCCGAAACCCATTGAGTTAACTGTGCTGCGCTAGGCTCTTGAAAAGAGGCATCGCGCCTAGACAGCCAGGCCTCATTCAGTTTTTGTGATGCAAACACATCACTTTTGGCGATGGCTTGATATATGTTTTTAAGTTGAACCTGAATGTCTGCAGAAGAAGGGGCGTTGGGTTCACTGCCTTTGGGCTTTGTTGAGGCCTGCCCTGCCATGTTCAATATGAATGGCATCAAGTTGGCAACATTGCCATTCGATTTGGCCAAAACACCACTCAACCAAGTTGACAAACCTTGGGCCAGCAAGGGATGCACATCCCCCGCTTTCAAGGCATCGGGATCCGCGCCTTGAGGCTGGAACCCGGGCACTGCAGATTTGGGGGATTGAAGCAAAACCTGAGGCAGAGGCGCTGCCAATGCAGATCGTCCAGCGTGCCCTTCAGCCCCAGCAAACACTGGCTGCGTCCACTGCAATGCCACTCTGCTGTCTAAGGATTGTGCATCTTCTGGCACACTAGGAACAGCTGATACAGGCGAAACAGGACTGACCTCTAACTTCTGCGTAAGTGGCAGGAGCAGTTCTTGAACTGGTGTAGGTATAAACATGGTGCCAAGCAATGATATGGCTTAGCGGCCATTTGGTAAATGCCCGATGGCCGGTTAGGCGCTGGCTGCAAACGCGGCATTCATGCCGTTGATGCCATTGGCCGAGGTGCCCACTGCTTTGCTAGACAAAGACTTTGCGGTTGCCACCACGGGCTGCAAATATTTGGATGCAAAAGACTCATCTTTTTGGCCAGCGTGCTCTAACCAAGCTTCTGCCAAAGGCACAAACGCATTGATCACGCCTTGAATCATTTCGGGGTCGCGGCGCAGGCGGGCACGAATAATTTCCTTGCCGGCCCAGTCGTAAATGAAGGCCAAGTTTTGTGCAATTTCGCCGCCTTTTTCTTTGTCTAGGCAAGACTCTAGGCCGGTGGTAATGAGGTCAATGGCTTTGGTGAGTGACTCAGAAGAATCAGAGCCTTCTGCCATTTGAATTTTGCCGGTTTGCAAATGATCCAGCAGGCGTTGGTAAACCATGGCTACAAGCTCCACTGGTTTGGCGGAAGACACAGAGGTTTCGCGCTGTGTTGCTGCATAGGTTCGGTGTGCACGCATGGTCATAAGGGTTCCTTTAACAAACAGGGGTTGCCATTAAATTCAATTGTTCTTTTGGGAGTTGGTTAGCCCATCCAGCGCACTCTTCAAAGAGTCGCTGGTGCCTTGCAGTTTGAACAGCAAAGCGTCGAGTGAGGCGTATTGCGCGGTGTAGCGAGCTTGCACGCCTATCAGTTTTTCTTGTAGCGCTGTTTTGCGCTTGTTCAGGTCGGACTGCGTGCTTTGCTCACTGGCAATTCGATCTTGAATCACGCCGCCGCTGAGTATCATGTCGCCAATTTGGGAGGCCAAATCTGAGCTGGTGCTGCTGTTGTAGCCAATGCGAATGCCGGCTGACAAACGTGATTGCAGTGTGCTGCTGGCGGCAGCCAACAACGTATCGTCTACTGCCAAATTGCCGCTGTCTAAAAGCTTAAGCCCCATGGCAGACAAATCGGTTTGGCCCGTCAACGCACCGCCAGTGATATTGGTCATGGGCAGCATGAGCCCAGAAACCAATTGGCGCATCATGCTGGCCACACCAAAGTCACTGTTTAAAACACCGCGTGCTGATGAGTCCATGCTGGAGGCGGTTTGCGATTTGTACAAGGCATACAAATCATTGTAGGCTTTGACCAAGCCATCAAGTTTGGGCCGAGCCGACACGGTATCGTTTGATACCGTCAAGGTAATGGGCGTTGCCAAGGCCGTGGTTGTGGCCAAGTTAAGCGAAATGCCCGTAATGGCATCAGATACCGTGTTACTGGAGCGAATGAACTCTACGCCGTTCAGTTTAAAAGCAGCATTTTGGGCAGCTTGATATTGCGTTTTGGTAATGCCCGCCGCTACCGAGTTGTCGGCCAAAGAGAATGCAGCACTTGTTCCTGTTGTATTTGACTTTAGCGACAGTACATACTGCCCCGTATTGCTCAGAAACACAGTGGCATCGGCACTTGTTTTGACTGCTGCTTGCGCAGCATCTTCGTACCAAGCCAATGCATCTGCCGATGTGGTAAAGCCAGACACATTCCAAATGGTAGGCTGCGCAAGACTGGTCACTTCCATTTGATAGCTGGCTTCAGTGGCTGTAGCAGTAATTTCTGCCGTAGCGACTGAAGTGTTGCTAAATTTTGCCGCTTGCTTGGAAAAATTTGCCGGCGTTTGAAGCTCAATTAAGCTGGCTTTGAGTGCAGACAACTGACTTTTAATTTGCCCCAGGGCCGTAATTTTGACCGTGGACTTGCTTATTCTGGCGTCAAGCTTGTTAACCGGTGCATTTTCGACTTCCATTAGCCCGCTCACAATGCCAGCTACATCGAGTGTGCTGCCTGCGCGTGAACTGCTGCTAGAGGTGGAAGAAACTGCCATGATTTTTCAATCATGCAAAAATCAAGCCACCTGATGAACCATCTTGTTGCCCAGCATTTCGAACGACCGCGCCAAGCGCAACAATTCTTCTGAAGGCAAGGTCCGAATCACTTCGCCGGTATCGGGGTCTACCAGTTGAACAATCATGTGGCCCGAAGTTTCGTCTTTAGAAATACGAACAGAACGCGCTTGTGACGAAATGAAGTGCTGGATGTCCTTCATTGCTGTTTCCGCCGCGTCCCTTACCTCTTGGCTAGACTCTCTGACGTTGGTCTTAGGCAAAGGCACGCTGGCCACCTTAGACACTGCTTTTGCATCGCTGGTTTGAGCCGCATCAACGGGGGCCTTGACGTTAGACAACAGAGACCCCAGATTGACTGCATTGTTTGAAATTGCATCCATGGGTTAATTCTCCTTTTAAGAACCTCAATCAACTTTTTTTTAAGGCTGGCTGAGAAACTTCATATTACTTCAACAGACTCAAAATGACATTAGGCATTTGGTTTGCTTGGGCCAACATGGCTGTTGCAGCTTGTTGCAAGATTTGACCTTTGGTCAAAGTTGCAGTTTCGCTTGCGTAGTCTGTGTCTTGGACGTTGCTGCGAGCTGCTGTCAGGTTAGAAGACAACTCGGTTATGTTGCTGACGGAGTACTCAATTTGGTTTTGGGCTGCGCCCAGAAGCCCACGCTGTGTACTCAGAGCAGTAATGTAAGCGGCGGCATCTGTCGCTATGTTATTCATAGACGTTACTGTAAGGGCGTTATCGGCTCCTACGTTAATTTTAGTCATCAGAGCACCACCAGTTGTGCTGCCGTTGGTCCCGTAGGTGGCATCAATCACTGCGTATCCTGCGTTTGTACCTTCCGTACCAACGCCTATCTTAGCTAAGGCTTCAGCAGATACAGTAATTACATCCGTAGTGACATTACTTGATTGCAAAGAAATGGCAGTTGCATTCAACACTGAAATCCCTGAGTATTTTGTTCTGCCAGCAATGCTGTCCACTGCAATCATGAGTTGCCTCATTTCAGATCGAATAGCGTTGCGATCTGAGTTGCCCAAAGTTCCATTAGCGCCCTGCGTCGCCAATGTCAAAACACGTTGAGCCATTTCTTGAGCCGCGGCTATAGCACCTTCAGCAGTTTGAACCAAGGAAATACCATCGTTCAAATTGCGAATACCTTGATTTGCGCCATTGATCTGTTGAGTTAATGCATTGGCGATGCCCAGGCCTGCCGCATCATCGCTTGCGCGGTTAATGCGCAAACCAGAAGACAAACGCTCCACAGATTCGGCCATTTTGGATTGAGCGCCTTGCAAATTTTTTGAAGCCCACAATGACGCGACATTGGAATTAAGAACTGCTGCCATGATTTTCTCCTGAGATAAATGTTAAGAATTGAGTTGAATTACTTCAAAAGACTCAAGATGACGTTTGGCATTTGATTGGCCTGGGCCAGCATTGCTGTAGCTGCTTGCTGCAAAATTTGACCTTTGGTCAAAGATGCAGTTTCTGAAGCGTAGTCAGTATCTTGTACGTTGCTTCGCGCGGCTGATAAATTGGCGGACAACTCATTCACGTTACTTACAGTGAATTCAATTTGATTTTGGTAGGCGCCTAACAAGCTCCTCTGACTGCTAAGTGTGGTCACATAAGCGCTGGCGGCCTTAGAAACTAAATTGAAAGCATCTGTAGCCGTAGAAGCTGTGCTGTTTGTCAGGCTCTTTGAATATACAGACTGACCAAGAGTCAAGTCTGTCGCACCTGCTGTAGAGTAATAAGAAAGGAGACCCCCAGTAAGACCTCCAAAGCTGATGGTGTCATCTGCAGCCCAAGAAACTGCGGCAGTTGCGACAGCATTAGCAGGAGTACTTGTGAATTGTTTCAAAATTACATTTGAACCAGAAACCGAACTCACTTCGCCAACAGCGACATACGCTCCAGTTGTGTAATTTACCTTGTACACAGCAGTACCCTCAGTTACTGATGCAGGAGGAGCAGAGCTCATTGCCATGGTAGTTGTAGCGCCTGCCAATGTAATTGCGTCACCGCCAGTGGATGCAACATTTCCAAAAACCCCACCAATGTTTTTGAATGCATTCGAAGAAAGAGAAATTGTGTCCGTCGTCTGATTACTGACTTGCAAACTAATTTGATTACTAACTGCCGCTGCATTCGGATTAAATGAAAGCAATGAATTGTTTGAGAATTTTGTTCTGCCACCAATTGCATTGATTGCAGTCAATAATTGTTTCATTTCATTTTGAATGGCAGTGCGATCATTTGAGCCTAAAGTACCATTGGCACCCTGTGTAGCCAAAGTTAAAATTCGTTGCGCCATTTCCTGCGCAGCTGCAATGGCACCCTCTGCCGTTTGAATCATGGAGATACCATCATTCAAATTGCGTACACCTTGATTTGCACCATTGATTTGTTGAGTTAAAGCATTTGCAATGCCTAAGCCAGCAGCGTCATCTTTAGCGCGATTGATGCGTAAACCAGAAGATAAGCGCTCCACGGAGTCGGCCATCTTGCTTTGAGCACCTTGCAGATTTTTCGAAGCCCACATAGAGGCTACGTTTGAATTCAGTACTGCGGCCATTGTTAATCCTTGGTTACGCTAAGACAGTTGATGACAAAAGGTTGCACACAAATCTTGTTACGGTATTCGAGGCAACTTCGTTTAACTCAAGGTGGATACACCCATATGTGTTGTTACGGCCAACTGTTTGGAAGCGTTTATTTTTAATACCCGGGTATTAAATAAATGGTTCAATCGGCTTTGACTTTGATGTTTTCAGTTGGGGCCCCAGAAAGATAGATTTGATGCATCTTTTCAAATGCTGTTTCTAAATGACCGATAAATTGAATGCCATTGAATAAAGGCGAAGTGCTTTTGTTCTTGGAAAGACGAGCCTTTAATTCGCTTAACTGTTGAGCGTCTGTTGCCAGCTGTATTGCTTTTGCTTCGTAATCGCTTGCGTTGGTCGTAATGAGCTCAGGTAATTCGATTGCAGTCAGCAAGCTTGCAGCTACCCTGCTCGCAAAAGATTCACCCATGCATGTCAGTACAGGCAACCCAGCCCACAATGCGTCACTTGCTGTTGTATGCGCGTTGTATGGAAGAGTGTCTAGCAATAAATCGGCAAGCTGATGTCTAGCAAGATGTTCTTCCATCGACATTCGGGACGCAAAAATCAAGCGATTTGCATCTACGCCATTTTTTTCGGCTTCTTGTTGCAAATTTGATGCAGCCATGGGGTTGTCTTCAAATAGCCAAAGAACGCTACCTTCAACCGACTTAAGGATGTGCATCCAGCTAGCAAACGTCTTAGGTTGAATTTTGTAACCATTGTTGAAGCAACAAAATACAAAACTATCTTCTGGCAAACCAAAATCGGATCTTTTAAATTGTTTGTCAGAAATGCTTCGCTTGGAGTCATTGGCTTGGTAGCAATGAGGCAAATAGACTATTTTTTCTGAATAATGCGCATGGTTTTTTTCGGGAATTACAACAGCGTCTGCAATGACGTAGTCCATGTAACTGACCCCCATGGAACCAGGGTACCCTAGGTAGTTCACTTGAATGGGAGCGCACCTTTGCGCAAAAATTCCAGTTCTGCAATCTTCTGTATAGCCTTTTAAGTCAACTGCAATGTCAATTTGCAAATGCCTGGCAAGCTTAGCCACTTCTGGATCGGATTTTTGAGACACATCAATAAAATGATCAAACCCTTTTAAAAGTCTGATACGCATTGCGTCATGACTGTTAGGCCCAAATGAAAATCCATAGACTTCAAATTTTTGTCTATCGTGATTCTCAAAAATCTCTGCCATCAAATAGGAGGTGGCATGGTTGTGGAAATCTGCTGAAAAATAAGCAACTCGAATTTTGTCTTTTGTGGTTCTGTGATTGATTTTCCCAAGTAAATTTTTTTCGGGGAATTTGTATTCACCATAAATTTGTGCAGCCTTTAAATGCAGTTGAGGGTCGTCGAGCAAACTCAATGCTGCAAAAGGGGTTGTTACTTTTTTAAGACTGTTAAGTTCTGATTCGAGAAGCTGCAGACCATCTGATAGAAGATCCCAGTCGCACAGCTTCATTTTGGTATGTAGGCAGGTTCCAATCAAGAAATCAAAGTCTGATTGAATCTCCAAGGCTTTGAAAAAATGAAGACAAGCTTCATGTGGCTTTTTAAATTGAAGCAGCGCATGGCCCATGTTAAAAAAAGCTTCTGCACATTCTGGATTTAAATCAATGGCAAGACTGTAATCTGCTACTGCCTGAAGAAGATTTTTGCTTTCATGATGCGCAGTGCCTCTAGCAAGGTAAGCCTCAGGCACATCGGAACTTAATCCGATGGATTTATCAAAGTCCGAAATTGCTTTTTCGTATTGATTGAGCTTGAGATAGGCATTACCACGGTTCAAGAAATATGCTGAATCAGTTGGATTCAGCTCAACAGCTTTGCTAATTTGCGAAACTGCATCAACAAAATCCCCCATTTGTCCGGATATATAACCCAGCATATGGAGTGATTTGTCGTGATAGGGATCTATTTGTAAAACAGCTGCGTAAGCTGATTGAGCCTGCACCAATAAATTTTGTTGGTGCAGGCCAAAAGCTAGCTGAAACTGTTGATCAACTTGAGGATTGATCACCATAGGCTAAGCCGAAGAAGTTGGCTTATTTCAAAAGCGACAAAATAACATTGGGCATCTGGTTCGCTTGCGCTAGCATGGCTGTAGCAGCTTGCTGCAAAATTTGACCTTTGGTCAATGAAGCTGTCTCAGACGCGTAGTCAGTGTCTTGAACGCTGCTTCGAGCCGCAGATAAATTTGCCGACAGTTCAGTAACGTTACTGACTGTAAATTCAATTTGGTTTTGGTATGCACCTAATAGGCTGCGCTGTGTACTAAGTTCAGTAACATATGCACTGGCTGCTCTTTGAACCATTTGAAAGTTAGCGGCAGTATTCGATGTAGAGCCGACTGATTCAGCAAGTGATAAGTCATTAGCTTCACTGCTAAGCTTCTGGGTTAATTGGCCACTGAATACAATTGAATCGCTGTAGCTTACTGTCTCAACGCTGCCGGGTGAAGACAGGGTAACAGTGTCTCCACTAACCGCTGTTACATCACCAATCTTAGTGTAAGTGCCGCCTGAAATTTGATATGCAGTTGTCCCCACAAGATTTTTTGGGGGATTCGCACCAGTAGTCAAAGACACAGTTGTCGCGGCTGAAGCCGAAGTTTTAAAACCACCAAACGTTACAACGGTACCACTAGGTACAGCTGCTGTAATAGTACTCGTTGATAGAGTTACAGATCCAGCGTTTGCCCCACTCCCAATAGCTGTAATTGTAGTGCCAGAAGCAATGTTATTGCCTGTAACACTCATTCCTACAGCTAGAGCTGATGTGTCGCCCAAATTATCAAGGGTTGTATCGAGAGCTGTTTGGACCGCGCTTGTTGTAATACTTATACTATTAGCTGTCGATGCAAATCCGCCAATATTTTTAAATGCACTAGATGAAAGAGCGATAACATCCGTAGTGACATTACTTGACTGTAAAGAAAACTGATTAGAAACTGCAGTAGCTTGTGGATTAAAACTTAAAAGGCTATTTCCAGAAAACTTAGTGCGGCTTCCAATGGAGTTAATGGCACTCAAAAGCTGAGACATTTCGTTTTTAATCGCAGTGCGATCAGTGGTACCCATAGTTCCATTGGCGCCCTGAGTAGCCAAAGTCAAAATGCGTTGAGCCATTTCTTGTGCAGCAGAAATAGCGCCTTCAGCAGTCTGAACCATGGAAATGCCATCATTCAAATTACGCACACCTTGATTGGCCCCGTTGATTTGTTGAGTCAAAGCATTAGCTATCCCCAAACCTGCAGCATCGTCTCTTGCTCGGTTAATACGTAAACCAGAAGACAAACGCTCTACAGAGTCTGCCATCTTCGTTTGTGCGCCTTGCAGGTTTTTTGAAGCCCACAAGGATGCAATATTTGAATTTAGTACGGCTGCCATTTTGATCCCGCCCCTGAAAAATTAATTTGTAATTAAAATTTGTTAAGCTTCACTTCAAAAGTGACAAGATGACGTTGGGCATTTGGTTTGCCTGGGCCAACATGGCTGTAGCAGCTTGTTGCAAGATTTGACCTTTGGTCAAGGCTGCAGTTTCGCTGGCGTAGTCGGTGTCTTGAACGCTACTGCGGGCGGCTGAAAGGTTGGAGGCCAATTCAACTGTATTGCTAACTGTGTATTCAATCTGGTTTTGATATGCGCCTAGAAGGCTTCGTTGTGTGCTGAGATTAGTGATGTAACTGCTCGCAGCTGTTTGAATTTCTTGCATGGCTGTTGTAGCAGTACTACTCGTATCGCTGATAACACCAGCTGCATTAATCTTATTAATCAATGCGCTTGCCTGACCTCCTGCATTGGTAGTTGTCGTCGCAATTGTTGGATTTGTTGCACCTACACCAATATCAAGAAAGGCTTGATCGCTTAACGTTATTGTGTCAGTTGTGTTATTGCTAACCTGAAGAGAGAACAAGGTAGCTGCTGATCCACCTGTTACGGTATCTAACAAAGAATTTCCTGAAAACTTTGTTCTACCACCGATACCTTCTATCGCAGTGATTAATTGCCGCATTTCAGACTGAATTGCAGTTCTTTCTGTTGAACCCAAAGTGCCATTAGCACCCTGAGTAGCCAAAGTCAAAATCCTCTGAGCCATCTCTTGTGCTGCACCAATCGCACCTTCAGCAGTCTGAACCATGGAAATGCCATCGTTCAAATTACGCACACCTTGATTGGCGCCATTAATCTGTTGAGTCAACGCATTGGCAATGCCCAAACCTGCTGCATCATCCTTGGCGCGGTTAATGCGCAAACCAGAGGACAAGCGCTCAACTGAGTCGGCCATCTTGCTTTGAGCACCTTGAAGGTTCTTAGATGCCCACAAAGAGGCCACATTGGAATTGAGAACTGCTGCCATGCTAACTCCTAATAAGTTTCAATCAAATTTGGGGACTTGGTTAATCGATCCCGCACGCTTACCTTTACGGTTGTCTTGTGCAGTTCGTTTAGTCCAAATCATGAACAAGCTTCAAGAGTGTTCATGGTTAGTGCTACGGCCCCCCACCCCAATCCGTTTAGCCCTTTCCCTCAAAATTCTTCAGAACCCTCTTAAATAACAATTCTGTAATCTTTGATTAATCAATTTTCAGCACCTAATTGGTAACATGTTGAAAACCAATTAATTAAATGGCAACCATCTCGTCCAGACTTGAAGGGCTTAAGAAGCCTTTGGCTCAAGCCGGCGTGCCGGTCATGGTGCTGCTCATCCTGGTCATGATGCTGGTGCCCCTGCCGGCACTCCTGCTCGACCTGCTTTTCACGCTCAACATTGGCATGGCCATCATGGTCCTCATTGCCGCCTTGAACGTCAAAAACTTCAAGGACTTTGTTTCTTTTCCCACGCTCTTACTTATTACCACGCTCATGCGTTTGTCGCTCAATGTGGCTTCTACGCGCATTGTGTTGTTAAACGGCCACTCTGGCACGGATGCCGCGGGCAAGGTCATTGAGTCGTTTGGGCAGTTCCTCATTGGGGGCAATTTCACGGTGGGGGTGGTCATTTTTATCTTGATCACCATCATCAATTTCGTGGTCATTACCAAGGGTTCGGGGCGTGTGGCCGAGGTGTCTGCGCGCTTTGCCTTGGACTCTATGCCTGGCAAGCAAATGGCCATTGATGCCGACATGAATGCGGGCCTGATAAAGCAAGAGGAGGCCAAGCAGCGGCGCCAAGAGGTGGCGCAAGAGGCTGACTTTTTTGGTTCTATGGACGGTGCGTCTAAGTTTGTACGCGGCGATGCCATTGCCGGCATTCTCATTCTGGTCATCAACCTCATTGGCGGTTTGATCATTGGCATGATTGCGCACAACATGAGCTTTGACAAAGCGCTCACCGTTTATGGCACGCTCACCATTGGCGATGGCCTGGTAGCGCAGGTTCCCGCGCTCATTATTTCTACGGCTGCAGGTATTTTGGTCACGCGTGTGGCCACCGATGACAATTTCTCGGAGCAGCTTTCTAAGCAGATGAGCAGCAACCAAAGCTCGTTGTTCATTGCTGCAGGTGTGCTAGGTTTGTTGGGCGTGTTGCCTGGTATGCCGCATACCATGTTCATTTCATTTGCACTGTTTTTTGCTGGACTGGCATACATGATTAGGCGCAAGGCGGCCACCGTGGTCAGTGATGCGGCGGCGCTCAATAAGGAAGACGCAGGGCGCCAAGAACTGGGCTGGACCGATGTGCCGGTGGTGGAGCCATTGTGCTTAGAACTGCCATACCGCCTCATTCCCATGGTGGACAAAGGCGAAGACAGCGACCTGATTAAACGCATCAGGGCCATTCGGCGCAAGTTCATTTCCGACATGGGCTTCCTAACCCCCTCGGTACACATCAGAGACAACCTTCAACTGCCGCCCGAAACTTATCGTTTCTTAATTTATGGCGGCGAGGTAGGGCGCGGCCAATGTTTGCCAGACAGGTTGTTGGCCATTGCACCCGAGGGCGTAGACCCTATGCCAGGTCTGCAAATTCGCGATCCTTCGTTTGGCATGCCTGCTACTTGGATTGAAACCAGCAGCCGAGAATTTGCCATTAGCCGTGGGCACACGGTGGTAGAGCCTGCAGTGGTCATGGCCACGCACTTGGACACCCTCATTCACCGCCATGCTTCGGAACTTTTGGGCCGGCAAGAAACGCAAGAGTTGCTCGACCACTTTAAGGGCAGCTTTCCCAAGCTGGTGGAAGATGTGGTGCCCAAGGTGGTGTCTTTGGCGTTGCTCCAGCGCTTGCTTCAGTTGCTGCTAGAAGAAGGCATCAATGTGAAAGACCTGCGAACCATTCTAGAAGTGGCCGCAGAGCACGCACCCAAAACGCCAGACCCGTTAGACATATTGCCCATGGTGCGCCAAGCCCTGCGCCGAACCATTGTGCAAAACGCTTTAGGCAGTGGCCAGCAGGCTCGTGTGTTGGGCGTGCAGCCAGAGTTTGAGCGCCTCATTGAACAAGCCATTGGTACTGCTGCAGTAGCGCCCGATGGTGTGATTGAACCCTCGCTCATGCGCCTCCTGGTGCAGGAAATTTCCACGCACGTAGACGATATGGAGGCAAAAAACCTGCCCCCTGTGATTGTCTGTAACCCCCGCACTCGATTAACCTTTGCAAGAATTGTGAAGAAAATTCGCAGTCAAGCGCATGTGTTGGCCATGACAGAATTGCCACTAGATACGCAGCTAACGTTCGAAAAATTCTTGTGTTCGCAGGCAAGTGCTGGCTAAATCAAATATAAACACAACAAAGCGGAATAAACATTTCAAATGGCCCCCCACAAAATCATTGCAGCCACCACCACAGAAGCGCTTAAGCTGGTTCGCGAGCAAGTGGGTGGCGATGCATTGGTGTTGTCCACCCGCGATACTGCAGAGGGTGTAGAAATTGTGGCCATTTCGCCAGAAGCGCTGGCCAAGATGTCTCAGCGTCCTGAAGCCAAGCCAGCGCCAGTTGTCAGCGCGCCTGTGCCGGCGCCTGCCCCAGCAGCGGCCCCTGCCCCTGGCGTTTTGAAGTCACCCACTACAAGCTATTCCAACACTTCCTCAGCACCTTCATTCAGTGCAGCAGCCACAGAAGACAAACGCGTCGACAAACTGTTGGCCGAGTTTTCTGAAGTGAAGCAATTGCTTCAAACCCATTTGTCAGCCCGCGCGTGGGACGACATGCAGGCGCAGTCCACAGAAAAAGCGGAAGCACTGCGGGTGTTGCTCAATGCTGGTTTTTCGCCACAGCTGTGTGGTGAAACGGCAGACCAGTTAAGTGCACAAGGCCCTTCCGACTTGCCTTTGATGGACCGGTTGCAAGCCCTCATTGAATCCAAAATTCAAACCCTAGATCCGCTCTCGGTGTTTGACCCTGGTGGTGTGTTTGCCTTCATTGGCCCCACTGGCGTGGGCAAAACCACCGCCATTGCCAAAATTGCTGCACGCTGTGTGCTTCGCTATGGCCGCGACCAATTGGCTTTGCTCACCACCGATACGTTCCGAATTGGCGCGCAAGAGCAACTGAAGGTGTACGCCAAAATCATTGGCGTGCCAGTGGTGTCCTTGCGTGACAGCGACGACTTGGCGTCCAAGCTCAGCAGCATGAAAGACCGCCGCGTCATTTTGCTAGACACCGCCGGTGTGAGCCAGCGCGACACGCAAATGCTAGAGCAGTCTCAACTGTTGTTAGAAGGTGCGCCTGCCCTCAAACGCATTTTGGTCATGAGCAGCACCACCGATTTGCGCACCCAAGAAGATGTGATCTTGATGTACCAAATGGCCGAGAAGAATGAAAAGTCTCGCGCTGTGACTGCGGCCATCATTACCAAAACCGACGAGGCTGCGCAAATTGGCCCGGTGCTCGATTGCCTCATTCGCCACCAGTTGCCGCTCATGTTCTTGGCCAATGGCCAGCGTGTGCCCGAAGACTTAAGCCAAGCCAACACGGCGTACCTAAGCCACCGCGCATTGCGCCCGCGCCTGCTGTCTAGCCGCTTGCAAATTCCCGACGATCAAATACCGGTTCACATGGCCGACCAATTGAACGATTGGGTGAAGGCTTCATGAGTGAGCCGGCCACACTGAACGGGCTCAAAGACCAAGCAGATGGTCTGCGAGAGCTGTTTGGTCAATCGCCGCCGCCAGTGCATGTGGTGTGCTGCCCCACTCGGCCTTCACTGGCATTGTCTTTGGTCAGTGAACTGAGCCAAAGCTTGGTGGCCTTAGAGCGAACTGTGATGTGGGTGGACGAAATAGATTTTGCCAACCGCGAGCAATGGCCCTTGCCCTGCAAAGTGAAGTTTGACCTGTCTAAAACGCTGCAAGGCTTTGTAGACCTTGAACAAAGCGTAGCGCCTTTGCAGCCCACACTTTGGTACAGCTTGTCTCTGCACACCTCTCGCATTTCAGACAGTGTGCAAACCTTATCAGATAGATTGATGCGAAGTGGTGTGGCGTTTGACACCATCATTGTTTCAACGGCTGCGCTCAAGGCAGAAAGCTTCAAGCACTATGGCCCTCGCATTCACTGCACGGCCTTAACGGGATGCGAAGCGGCAGAGTTGAATCAAACTTTTGAGTGGTTGGCCCACATCCAAGATCAAACGCCAGTGGCGTCTTGGAGCTTGGTGTTGGCCGGCGAAGCAGGCACCACTGAAAACACAGTGGGTTGGGCAGAAGAAAAAGTCAAAACCAATTTAGGCCCCCATGTGAAAGTGCTGGGCCACATTGAGACAACAGTTGCCAATTTGCCTTTGCACACTGCTTGGCAAAAATGGCCCGAACTCACTGCCAAGCTCACCAACCACCTTTTGATTCATTAGCATGCCGCCTAAGTATCAACAAGATCTGGGCGAGCAGCTCAAACAGTACCAACCGTTGGTGCGCAGAATTGCTTCGCGCATAGGCTCTAAGTTGCCCGCCAATGTGATGTTGGACGACCTGATTCAAGAGGGCATGACGGGTTTGCTAGATGCACTGCAACGCTATGTGCCGCAGCCCAACCAAAGCTTTGAAGCCTATGCCAGCATGCGCATTCGAGGCGCTATTTACGATGCCTGCCGCAAAGAAGACATCTTGCCGCGCAACCAACGCGACCAGCTCGACTTGCTAGAAAAAGTAACCCAGCGCTTAGAACACACCTTGGGCCGTCTGCCCACGGAGCAAGAGATTGCCAAAGAAGCAGGCGTGTCAATTGAAGAATACTTTGTGGTCATCGACACCTTCGTGAACGTGATGCCCATTGACGACGTCCCCGAGAATTTGTTGCCTACAGACTATTCGGCAGATCCCTTAGAGAAGGTGTCGGGTCAACAGTTCTTGGGGCAGGTGGTGGACATTTTAAAAACGCTGCCAGAAAAGCAGCGCTTGGTGATGGCGTTGCATTACCAAGAAGATTTGTCGTACAGAGAAATTGCAGCGGTGCTAGACCTCACGCCAGGCCGCATTAGCCAGCTTCATACTCAGGCCATGATTTCTATTCGGGCTTTGCTCAACGTTTAAAACTTGCCCAGCAACTGGCCGCCACCCAAAAACGACACGCCGCCTTCGCTTGAATAAGTAGCACCTGCAGAAGACTGCGCGGCATAAGCTTGAAGCGCTGCATTGCGCTGCATGGCCAAGCGAATCAGTTCGCCGTTAAGTTGGTGGTCTGAACGGGCCTGCGCTAGGAGATCGTTCAATTGCTTTTGTTGCTCTGGGGGGTAGGTGGCAATCAGTTGTTTCAAGCCGTCAACGCCACCGGGGTGATTCTCAAGACCCTTGAGGGCCATTTGGCTGTTCACAATGGCCGCTTCTAGGCCTGGCAATTCATGGGTTTCTAAAGTAATGCGCAATTCATGCACAGCCTGAGCCACTTGCTCTACCAGGGCGTGCGTACTTTCAAATGTCATGCAGTTGGAAATTAACGGTGGCCTGCGCGAACCGCAGCCACTGCGTCACCCAACAAGTTGCCAGCCACTTTGTTGTAGTCAATTTCAAAGGTGCCGTCGGCCAAGCGCTGGCGAATTTCTTTCACCAACTCAATGTCAAATTTGTCGCTGGCGTGGGCTTTGACTGCGGCGCTGGTGCTGGCGTTGGATTGAGCAGCCACAGCCACAGCTGCTTCGCTAATGCCAATGCGAACGGCTGGCTCAGATTTATTGGGTGTAGGTTGTTGCAAAAACGCAGCAGCAGGGCCGCCCGGAAGGCTGGGCGCCTTTGGTTGTGCCAATCCACGAATGTCATTTTTAATCACCATGATTTACCTCATTCCATCACCACTTCAACCACGCCCTGCGAAACTGCAGTGCCTTGGATAATTTTGCCATCAGAAATGCGTACTTTAACTGATGCCCCCAAAGCCGCGTCAGCCAGAGCTTGTCCTGACGCATCGATGCCAAATCCACGGCCCACAATGGCCACCCGAACTTGATCTCCCGATTTGATTACGGACATTGGCTTGAAATCGTTTAGTCGAAGGGCGTTTCCGGCCTGCTGAGCCCGGCTGAGCTCCATGTTTTTGAGCCATTCTGGGCTGTCTACCAAGCTGTCGCCCATCTTGGACAGGTCGCCTTCTACCCATTTCCAGTCGTTGGGTGTTAAGACTTGCCCAGACTTCAAGGGCCTGGTGCTTGCCAAATAGCGGCCCTTGACCATCACATAAAGGCTAACGGGCCTGGCCCAAACCCGACCTGTATCGCACCTTAAATTTAAAAGAAGCTTGCCCCAGGCCTTGTCTTTTCTTAAAAGCTCAACACTTGGGTTTTTAGAACAAGCTGGAAACTCCAGCTTGCTTGGGTCCCACTGAATGCTGAACTCTCGGCCCTCTAAAGAAGGGTGTTGGTCTAGAAACTGTTTTACGGCATCTTCAGCCTGAACGCTTAATGCAGCTTGTACAGGGCTTGCCAAGCAAAACACCAAACAGAAAATAGATAATAAAGTACGCATAAATGAGCTGCTTATGCCATTTTCAAGTCATGCTCAAACAATGATAGATCTCACCCATGGCATCCAAAGCCACGCCCGAAACGCCCTCTGGCTTGGGGATATCTGGGGGCACGGCAAAAATATTCATATTTTGAGCAGGCAACACGCGCTCTACTTGAAGGCTTTGATTGGCAAGGCCTGAACACAAAGTGAGCAAGCCCGCAAAGCCAGTGCCATCGACATGGGGGTCAAACTGAATAAATTGACCCGCACCCACCGCGTAGCGCACACCATTTTGAACATAGGGCGTCATGCGCATGCGCGAAAGGCTGCACGGAAACACCAATCTGTAGCCATCTGCCAAGCGTTTTACATGGCCCGCTACAGCCGCCATGCAGTGCCCTAGCTTATGAAACTCTTCGTTGCTTAAGTTCAAGCCCAGCCAGTCCATGTAAATGGTGAGGCTTCTAGATTGCGCCTGAATGCTGCCAGCTTGGGCGCCCAATTCTCGGAGGGGGTCTAGCAAATCGAGCAAACTGCTGTCTAACCAAACCTCTTGCATGGCTTGAGCCGACAGGGGGAACAGTTGCGACAAAGGCACTTGGCCCACTCGCAAAGTCCAGTCTTGCAACTCACTCAAAAGCGCGTCCATTTGCACCACGGTGCGTTCGTCGTCACGTTGGTTCACAATGCGGGCGTTTTGAATCAGGCTAAGGCCTTTCATGCGCATGGCTTTAAAGCCAGGGTCGCCTTGGCCTAGCAGTTGCACTTGGGCGCTCTTAGGCGCCACTGCTTCAAAGCTGCTAAGCGATGCTGTATCGCGCGAGACCAAAACCTGCAGCCTGGAGGCCCAAGGCCCAAACACTTTGAGCTGTGCATCGGGCTCCAAAATTTGCCCCAGTTGAATATCCTTGAGGGCGCTGGCCACGTTGGGCAGCAAACCTTGCGCCACATCTAAAACACTAGGCTGCCCCAATGTGAGTTGCCGTGCCACATCTTCTATCAAGCTGGCTGCGGTGTCGAGGCCCAGCACCGACAATGCACCCGACAAATCGCGGGCATACAAAGCGCCCTGTTGCATGTCAACCGAGCCTACTTGAATGCTGCGTGTCAAACCTTCTAAGCTATGTTCGGCATCGGACACCACCAAAGACAGGTGGTCAAACTGATGGGTTACCATGGGGCCTCCCTGTCACTCTTTCATTGGCTCTGGGCGAGTTGAGCAAATCAAATCGTTTGCCATCGGGCACATCTTCCACGGCCACTTGCAATTTATCAGACAGGTCGCGCAGTTGTTGGGTCATGCGCTTGACCGAATTTTTGAGATTCGAAATTTGCGACATCATGGCCACCACTTCTTGGTCGTTGCCCACGGGATCGGCTTGATGCAAATGTTCTTTGAGCAGGGCAAACGAACGGCCCAAATCTGAGGCGGTGGTTAACACGGTTTGAATACCCTCGGCCGTGAAGGCCAAGTCGTACACCAAGTTTTCGTGGGTGGCGCCAGAGCAAAATTGCAGGTGAATGTTCAAAAGCTTTTCGCGCAAAAGCATGAGCTCACTTTCTAGGTCGGCTTGCATGCGGGCAGTTGTGCGCCATGCCTGATCTTCCAAAGACTTTTCTGGCGATTCCACGGGCGTGTTCATGGTTTGCTGTAGCAACTTGGATTGCTCAAGCAAGCGGTTGAATTCGGCAATGAGTTCTTCTTGTTGGGTAATTGAAGTAGCCAAAGGTTGCGTGACGTCGCGCAATGTATTTTCTAATTGCTGCGTGAGACCTAGCCATTTTTGGGACATGAGTTTCAAATGCTGCTGGCCAGAAATGTGCGTTGCCAACAGCACCGAAAGACCAATGACCAAAAGGGCCATGGCACCCATCAGGCCCTCTGCCGCATTGCCAGGAAAGGCCAATTGCGACCAAGAAAAAGGTGCTGGCGGCACAATCGCTTTGGGCACCGGGGGTAGCTGCTCCAGCGACGCCAACAAACGCTCGTGAGCTGCCCACACTTTGCTCATTTGTTCATCGGTAGAGCGAAGGCTTTGCATCAAGTTGTTGGCATTCAAGGCAGTTAAAAGAGTTTGAGCTGCTTTGGCTTGCGCTGCATTGGCGCTGTCGGTGAGCTTGGTTTCTCCCTCCAAGGCGTCCATTTGGGCATTGATTTGGCGCAAAGGCACTTTAGAGCTGGTAACAAAGCTCCAAGTGATTGGGGCAGAGATTGCAGGGGGCTTTGCAGCACTTGCGCTGACGCTGGAACTGGCGTTAGGCGTTGTGAGCTTCACCCACTCGGCCACGCCTGCGTTGAACTCACGAAAGGCTGAAAGCGGCACGGATGCCTGAGGAGAAACAGGGCCCTTGGGTTTGTAAAGCGCGCTCAAACTATCGCGGGTGCGCATCAAATTAAGCGTGGGCTCTTTGGCCAAGATGAGGGTGTTGAGGTCGTCCAAAATAAGATTGGCTCGGCCTGTCCAAATTTGCGCGTCGCGAGAATCGGCAGCAGTTTGAGTTGCTTTGGCAGAGGCCTGTGCAAAACCATCTAGCACCGGAATCCATTCTGTTATTGCACTAAAGAGCTCGGGCGTAAGAGCCTGATCGGCCGCCAAGTTACTCTTTAATTGATCAACGCCCTCCAGAACTTTGGCATGGGCCTGCCCCATGTTGTCTTGCGATTTATCGGGCGCGGGTGGTGCAATGGACAAACCAATCCAAAGGCTGGCCAGCAGAAGCACACAGCCTATGCCTATGAGCAAAGAAAGCAGCGTCCAAACGCGGCTATTGCTGTCGCGCTGCATCTCAAGGCTGAGCTTGCGGCCTTCAAGCATGCGACTCTCCAGCCATATCGCCAGACCGATAAACCACAGTCCATGCTTGGCCGTCGTGGTCTAAAGTGGCCAAGCCAGCTTTGGCCCAAAACGGACCCACCACCGATTGCACGCGGCACCCTGTGGCAGACGGCATAGGCGGATTCAACACAATGGCCCACTGAGTCAACTCACTTGAGCTTTGTGAGTGACCGTTTGGCGGAAGGGCAAAACAATGGGAAAAAGACTTTATGAAGATGGCGCTGCCATCGTGCACAGCCACATCCAATGGAATAGGAAACTCGCCGGAGGACTTTGTTTGGGTGTTTTTGAAAACAGCTGCAATGCTGTTGAGCGAAATGGCGTAGTTGGCACCCTGCCATTGCACGCCAAGCCATTGAAACAAAGGCCCGCTAGATAGCGGCCTGTTGTCAAATTCAGAAGGGGTGTTTTCAAACATGGTTGAGTGTCATTTTAAGCGAGGGCTTTGAGATGGCGCAATTTTTTAGATCTTGCACATCATTGAATGTCGCTAGACAATGAGCACTTTCAAGGAGTGTGAATGAAAATGTACAAATTGACGGCATGCATATTGGGCGCACTTCTCTTGCTATCAGCTTGCGGAAGCTCGGGGCAAGCTCAAATGACGCCGGAAAAATTCAGAGACATGTATGGCATGCTGTTGAAATTGGACGAATTGAAAAAGAAAGAAATCATCACCGATGCCGAGTTTCAAATGCAAAAAAAGAAACTCTTGGGTGAAGAAAAGACGCCCTGAGTCATTTGGGGCGGCTTTGCGCTAGGGCCCCGTAAGGACAAAAACCAGGCTTGGGCCCTACCTGCGGGTGAGTGCGGCAAGTAGTGGGCCGGTTGGCATACACCGTGCAATGCCGGCCCTTGGCATCTAAAAAATGGCAGTCGCCGCTGCTGCGCCTTGCCAGCGTATAGATGCTGTTCTTGAAATTGAAATGGTCAATCAGGCCCGCTTTGCTTAGGCGCTTGGCAATTTGCTTGGGCTCTTCGTGCTCTGCCTCAAACGTACTGACCAAGTTGAGCCGAATCAGATCGGGCATTTTGACTTCCACCGGCATGGTGCAACAGTTGGCCGCGCAGGTGTCGCACATTCCCGCTTTGTAGCGGGTCCAGCTTTCTGGGCGATCAACGTCAACGATGCTGATGGGAGATTTCATGTCGTGCTAGGGCGGTGCAAAGCGCAAATCTTGTTGCCGTCTGGATCGCGCAAGTAAGCCAGATAAAGCTTGCCCACTGGACCTTCGCGAAATCCAGGTGGGTCTTCACAGGTGGTGCCGCCATTGGCAATGCCAGCCGCATGGAAGGCATCGCCTTGTTCGGGCGACTTCACGGTAAAACCAATGGTGCTGCCATTGCCATGGTTGGCGGGCTCACCATTGATGGGTGTAGAAATGGCAAAGGTGCCTGTGGGGCTGCGATAAAAGTAACGGTTCTTGTTGGCCACGCCAGGGCCATAACCCAGTGTGCCCAACAAGGCATCGTAAAACTTTTTTGAAACTTCGAGGTCATTGACCCCAAGCATGACATGACTGAACATTTGGTTTTCCTTGTTTGTTGAAGTAGTGAGTGGTTTTAGACTTTGACTTTTGGAATCGAAGTCAAAAATGTCAAGATTTCTGAATTGAAAAATGCCTCTTGCTCAATGCTGGCAATGTGTGCTGCATTGGGAATGACAATAAATTTAGAGCCAGCCATATTTTGATGCATTTGACGCGACATTTCTGGCGGTGTGCCGTGATCGTGTTCGCCAACCATGATGAGACTTGGGCATTTAATTTCATGAAGCCTGTCAAGCAAATCAATTTTAGAGATGGCATCGCAGCAGCCACAAAAACCATTCACTGGCGTTTCCAAAATACCTTTGCCAATTCGCGCGACTGCTTCGGGTTGTTTTTCGCGAAAGTCTTGGGTAAACCAGCGCGACAAAGTGCTCTCAAGCAAACCTTGCATGCCCTCGGTTCGCGCAATGCGAATTCTCTCGCCCCACATGCTGGCAGCTTGGGGCGGCCTGCGGCTGGTGGAATCGGCCAAGATAAGCGATTGGAAAACGTCAGGGTGCGCCAAAGCATAAGTTTGACCAATCATGCCGCCCATTGAAATTCCCATCCAGTGCGTTTGCGTGATGCCCAGGTGCATGAACAGTCCGTGCACATCATCTGCCAATTGCTCTAAGGTGTAGGGGCCTTCTGGTGCACTAGACAGACCATGACCTCGCGTGTCAAATCGCAGCACTCTGAAATTGTTTTTTAGCAGTTCAACTTGGGCGTCCCAGGCTGACAAATTGCAGGCCAAAGAATGCGACAAAGTGATCCATGGCCCTTGCGAGCCATCGATGGTGTAGTGCAAATCGATGCCGTTGACATGAGCAAAAGCCATGCGATTAGTCCGCCTTGATGCCAGAGGCCGTCGCTAATTTTTTAAACAGCTGCACTTCGTCTTTGATGAGTTGATCAAAAGATTCTGGCGTGCTGGTGACGGCTTCAATTCCCAAAGAGCTAAAGCGTTGCGTAACTTGTGGCTGCTTCAATGCGGCCACCACTTCAGCCTGTACTTTTTGAACAATGTCCCGCGGTGTGTTGGCAGGTGCTAGCAGGCCATACCAAAAAATCCACTTGTAACCAGGTACCCCCGACTCAGCTACGGTTGGCATATTAGGTAAGTCTGCAACTCGGCTGGTGCTGGTGACTGCAATGGCTTTGGCTTTGCCTTCTCGCACTAAATTGATTGCACTTGCATAAGGCGATATGAACAAATGTGTACGACCGGCCATGGTGTCGGTCAGCGCTTCTGGAATGCCTTTGAAGGGGATGTGAGCCAAATCAATGCCAGCTTGCGACTTTAAAAGTTCGGCGGCAAACTGAGAGCCACTGCCAACCCCAGCTGATGAGTAGTTCAGTTGCCCGGGCTTGCTCTTGGCCAATGCAATGAACTCTTTCATGTTGTTCACATTGAGCTCTGGCGACACAATGACCAGTGCAGGACCCGTTGCGGTAAGCGTGATCCCTGAAAAATCCTTAGAAGCATCGTAGGCCAGCTTGTTGTAAATAGCTGGTGAGATGGCATGCGCTGAAGAAATAGAAAGCAAGGTATAGCCGTCTGGCGCAGAAGTGGCCACGGCTTGTGCAGCGACGTTGCTGCCCGCACCCAATCGGTTTTCAACAATGGCGGGCTGCTTCCAAGTTTCTGTGAATCGGGGTGCCAACACCCGCGCCACAATGTCAGGCACACCACCCGGCGAAAAGCCCACCATGATTTTGACGGGCTTTTGAGGATAAGTGGCGGCGCTGTTTTGTGCCTGAGCAACAGGCCACTGCGTGAGTGAGGCAGCCATGAATGCCGCGGGCATCCAAAGTGACAAGGATTTTAAAAATCTGGGTGTGAATGACATACTATGTTTTCCAAAAATGTGGCAATTACTCTGCTTTAATTCCTGCAGCCTTGACCACGGGGCCATACTTTGCAAGGTCGCGGCTTAATTCAGCGCCAAAACTTTCGGCTGTTCCTGGTGCTGCGGTAATGCCCATGCCGTTGAGGCGCTCCTTCACTTCCGGATCGTTTAACACTGCGTTTAGCTCGGTGTTGAGTCGGGCAATGATGGCTCGAGGTGTTTTGGCTGGCGCCAATAAACCCACCCAAGAGCTGGCTTCAAAATCGGTCACACCGTTTTCAATGAAGGTGGCTACATCGGGCATGGAGCTGGCGCGCTTGCTGCTTGACACTGCAATGGGCAACAACTTGCCAGACTTCACATGGGGAATGGCACCCGCAATGGCGGTGTAGACCAAAGGAATGTTGCCGCCCAACACATCGGTCAAAGCTTGACCACCGCCTTTGTAAGGCACATGAACCAAATTGGCGCCAGTTCTTTGGCGCAACAACTCGCCTGCAATGTGCGGTGTGCCGCCCGTACCGGAGGTGCCATAAGACAAGCCACCCGCTTGGGTTTTAGACAGGGCAATGAGGTCTTTGAGGTTCTTGGCAGGAAAGCTGGGGTTGGCCACCAAAATTAAAACAGCATCGCCAATTTTGCCGATGGGCGCAAAATCTTTGAGCGTGTCAAAACCTGTTTTGGGAAACACATGTGGGTTAATAACCAAGGTGCCATCAAAACCCAAAAGCAAAGTGTAGCCATCGCCTTCAGCAGCGGCCACTTGCTGTGTGCCAATGTTGCCAGAAGCGCCAGGCTTGTTGTCAACAACCACTTGTTGGCCCAAGCGTTTTGACAATTGCTCTGCAATTAAGCGACCGCTGGTGTCGGTTACGCCACCAGGGGTGAAGGGCACGACCAAACGGATGGGCTTGCTGGGATAGGTTTGTGCAATAGCCGCTCCCACTAAAGTGAGGGAAGCGCCCAACAAGGCGGCTTGCAACCAATGTCTGCGAAAAATTTTGTTCATCATTTTGTCTCCTGTTTGATTTAAATTTATTGGGGCTCAGCGTATCTTTTCTCAAATTCCCAGATGTCTTCAAAGCCCATTAGCTTTGTGAGATCGGCAAAATCATAGAGCTCTGTGGTGCCTTTGCTAGAGGAGCCTTGGGCCTGAAACTCTTGATAGACGCGCTGCATGGCATGAACGCCCGCCAACAAAGCCGTGACTGGAAAGATGGCCAGCTTGTAGCCAATCGATTCGAGCTCTGCGCGCGACAAAACAGGTGTGCGGCCGCGCTCCACCATGTTGGCCAGCAAAGGCACA
>Ga0315906_10002305_pt1 | contig 26923 bp, 41 predicted proteins | sample LakEriMetagenome_4_FD_203526 | JGI IMG/M metagenome (GOLD analysis project Ga0315906, IMG submission 203526) | Freshwater fungal communities from buoy surface, Lake Erie, Ohio, United States - Buoy 2 MA122 | ecosystem: Environmental > Aquatic > Freshwater > Lake > Lake biofilm | place: USA...
CCCCACGACACGGGGCCAAGACAAGGAGGGCGGTATGTACGACATGATGGCCATCGACCTACCGCTCTGGGCGGCGGCCCGACGGAACGACCCGCCGACGAGCAAGGCGGCGGGCCGGAACTCGCGGCGGTTCGCCAGCGGTCACTGCCGGAGGATCCTGGACGCCCTGGCGATCGGGCCCGGGACGAAGGACGAAATAGCGGCCCGGTGTGGGCTGACGGAGCAGCAGGTCGCCCGGCGGATGCACGAGCTCGTCGGCGGCGGCCTGGTGCTCGAGGTCGGCGAGGCGGTCTCGCCGACGGGGAATCGGGAGACGGTTTATAGGATCGGAAACACATAGGAGCAGAAAATGCGACTTCTGAAGACTGAGAACAGAAAGATCAACGTCGACCAGTTGAACATTTCGGACGCTTACCAGCGTACGATCGTTTCGGCTCGCGTGAACAGGATCGCGAAGAACCTCGATCAAGACGCCTTTGGATCGCTCACTGTCGGCCAGCGTAGAGACGGATCTCACTACGTTGTCGACGGGATGCAACGGCTGACAGCGGCCCGGAAGCTCGGGATCGCTATGGTCCCCTGCGATGTCTTTCAGTCCGACGGCCAGGAGCACGAGGCCAGGGTGTTCCGCCTGAAGAACAGGGAGCGGACGAACGTGTCTGCCCTGGCATTGTTCAACGCGCAATTGACGGAAGGCGATCCGCAGACCATCGAGATAGCAGCAGTCGTAAAGCGGGCCGGGCTGAAACTGCGGCTCCGCGACGAGGGAGGGCAGGGCTGGCCGTACATCAAGGCCGTGAAGGCCTTAGAGCGATCATTCCAGCGTATCGGGCCTGATGGCCTTCAGGCGGCCCTGGCGATTCTGTCTGAAGCGTGGCCTGGAGAAGATGGCGCACTACAGGGAGACATGATCGAAGGTGTGTGCTGGTTCATCAAGAAGCACGAAGGGTTTGATGAACGGCGTCTCATCGACAGGCTGTCAAAAAAGTCGATCACCGGCGTGATCCGCGCGGCGGACGCAAACTTCAGGCTCGGCAAAGATAGAGACAGCTCATCGTATGGCCGCTCGCTTGCCACTTATGACGCTATCGCGTTCATTTACACAAAGGGCCTCCGTCGCAAGAAGGCGGAGGCATAGATGGCCGGTGAATGGATCCCATACGACGTATGCCTCCCTCAGAAGCCCGAGGTCCTCGAGCTCGTCGACGTGACCGGCCTCCCGGCCGACCAGGTCGTCGGGCGGCTCCTCATGCTCTGGGGGTGGGCGGCCCTCAACAGCTCCGACGGGACCGCCAGGATGTCGCTGCGGCTCCTGTCGAAGGTCTGCGGGGGCGATGAAACCTTCTGGTACGCTGTCGAGAATGTCGGCTGGCTCGTGATCGACGCGGAAGCGGGAATCGTTGGTATCCCCGGATGGGACGCCAGATTCTCTAAGGCCGCAAAATCACGGGCTTTAGGTGCGGTCCGGCACCAGGTCGACAAGGTCGGGGGCGCTAAGCGCCCCCAGCCGGGGCGCGCCGCCCCCCCGACCGGGGCGCGTCGCGCCCTAGAGAGAAGAGATAGAGGAGATAGAAGTTCTTCTTCTTCCCCCGTGGATGCTGCGCAGGGCCAGGAGCAGGCCCCGGACGGCGTCCCGGGCTGGGATACCCTGCGGGCCGCCTGGAAGGCCGGCAAGGGCCGACCCTGGGCACTGCCGGACCCGCCGGACAAGGCGGCCGACCGGCTCGCGGAGGAGGGCTGGTTCGCGAAGGCCCTGGCGGCGATCGACCGGCTGCCGGCCTGCAAGTTCTTCCGCGACCCGGTGACGCTCCCCCAGTTCGTGGCGGCCGGGTTCGTCGACAAGATCCTGGGGGGCCAGTTCGACAACCCGCGGGACCAGCGGACGGCCCCTCGGGGCCTGGACGACCGGCCGCCGGCCCAGGCGTGGAGCGGCGACGACGCCGCGCGGTTCGAGGCGACGAAGCGGGCGATCGCGGCGAAGATCATGCAGGGAGAGCACAAACCATGACGCAAGACGACGCTACACCGGCGAGCAACGGTACACCTGGCGTGTGTAGTAAACCGGTATGCGGCGAATCGGAACGCCAATCACCGCAAGCCATGCGGTGTTCTGCCAGCGAACGCGAAAGATCAGGAGCATCGCATGAGTGATTCAGACAGCACGCAGGACGACGCAGCGATGTCTCCTGCATCGACTGGTTCTACCGCCCACACGCCGGGGCCGTGGACAGTCGCAACTATCGACGATTCATTCGCCGTAGCGACATCTCCCGCCTCTGTCAACGAGAAGATGCACTGTGTTTGTGTGACCGCAGGGAACAGGTGTTCGCTAACGCTGGCAAACGCTCGCCTCATCGCCGCCGCGCCCGAGTTGCTCGCGGCCCTCAAGCGACAGCAGGCCAACATTCGGCGATGGCTGGAGACTGGAGTTCCGGCCAATGCGGAGGAGAGTCGGTCGATTTCTGAGCAGATTGACGCGGCGATCAAAGTGGCAGAGGGCGAAAGGTAGAACACGCGAGATCAACAGCCGCGAACGAAGGAGGCGGCAACCATGAGCGACGAGAATGAGCGGTCTGTTGCATCGGCTGGTTCTAAGCCTTGGAAGGGTTCGCAATCTGAGGGGCTGCACGACCTTGGCATGATCGTTGGGCTGGTGTGTAGTGCTACAGAAAGTCTTGCGCTTGCGCACCACATCGCGGAGGTTGGCGGGCTACTCACAGAGGACAAACTTCAGAGGCTCAAAGAGGCCGAAGTCAAAGCCAGCAGCCTTGGAATAGCCAGTGTGTCGATGGCTCGCGTGGCAGAACTGCACGAAAAGTCTGTTGGGCGGGTGGATTAGAACACGCGAGATCAACAGCCGCGAACGAAGGAGGCGGCGAACATGAACGACGAGAATGAGCGGTCTGTTGGATCGGCTGGTTCTGTGGAGCCGGTTGCTTGGGCGGTGGTTTCTGACAGCAGGGAGGAGATCGACTGCGAGTTCGTCTACCCAGACAAGGCCACTGCCGGCGACGTTGCGCTGGACATCAACGGCGGCTTAGTCCCGCTTTACCGCCAGCCGCAGGCCACGCTCACCGACGCGGAGCGGGAGGCGATCCACTGGGTCATCGGTGACGTAGCCGACATCACCTGGCCTGTGGAGGAGACCCTTCGCGGGCTGCTGGAGCGGCTGAAGTGACACAGAACGCGCAGGATCAGCGGCGGCGACGAGGAGACGAACCATGACGCATGACAACGAGGAGCCGTCCGCTGCATCCGCTGGTTCTAAACCGTTGACCTTCGGCTCGCTCTTCGCCGGGATCGGCGGCTTCGACCTAGGCCTCGAGCGGGCCGGGATGGTGTGCAAATGGCAAGTGGAGATTGATGACTACGCGACGAAGGTGCTGGAAAAGCACTGGCCTTCCGTGCGTCGATGGAGCGACGTTCGGACGTTTCCACCGGAGGGTGATTGGAATGTCGATGTCATCTGCGGCGGGTTCCCATGCCAAGACATTAGCGTTGCCGGAAAAGGCGCAGGGCTTGCCGGAGCAAGGTCCGGTCTTTGGTACGAGTTTGCTCGGATCATTCGCACAATACGGCCCCGATGGGTGGTCGTTGAAAACGTGCCAGCTCTCACTGCTAGAGGACTCGGAACCGTTCTCGGAGACTTGGCCGAAATCGGGTTTGATGCGGAATGGCACTGCATACCGGCTTGTGCCGTTGGTGCGCCGCACCGACGAGAACGGATCTGGATTGTGGCGAACGCCATCGGCGCAGGAGCCAGGTATCTCGCCGGAGCGGCTCACGGCTGCGGAGGGCGAAACTCTGGGCGGCGACTGCCGCCACTACGACAAGCACACGGGCCGGCTGGCACAAATCGGGCTAACTCAGCAAGTGCAACTGCGGACGCAGTGGCCGACGCCATCGGCCAGCGGGATGCCATGCGAAGGGACGGTTCGCCTTGCGAGAAAGGCGTGGCTCGACGGGGCCGCAACGCTAGAGGAAGCAAGCGCGATTGCGGGTCGGGATGTTCGGGCGAAGCAGGGCAAGGTGGCTGCGATGTGGCCGACGCCAACAGCTTGCCAGGGACACAACAACAGCGCGATGAACAGTGGCAGCGGAGGACGGGAGTTGCTACAGAAGAAGGCGGCTTCGCCGGAGGAAGCGAGCCAGATGGCTGGTGGGAAACTGAACCCGACGTGGGTCGAGTGGCTCATGGGGTTCCCGCTCGGGTGGACCGACTGCGGTGCCTCGGCAACGCGGTCGTCCCGCAAGTCGTCGAAGTGATCGGGCGGGCGATTGTGGCGAGGGAGAGTGTTTAGAACACGCAGGATCAGCGGCGGCTCCGCCGTCCGCTGCATCCGCTGGTTATGCTAGAGCGACAAACAGAAAGCATGGTGAAGCATGGAAGAGAAGCCAAAGTACGACACGTTCGCACACCTGCCGGAAATCTCCGGTGCCTGCCTACGGGTGATGGTCTTGGACGATCCAAAATCTGGCATCGACACGCTCCAGCCCTACGTTCGCTTCCGCGTTCAGGAAGCGGCCGACATGCTTGACGAGTGTGCGAAGCGGCTGGCGGCTTTGGAGAAGTACGTTGAGTTGGTGCAGGCCGCTGCGGGCAAAGCGTTCGCAGACCTCGCGGAAGAGTTTGCCGAGTCGCGTGAATGAAGGCAGGAGCATAACCAGTGTTTCTCTGGAACTTGATAACACGCCGTCTCGCCGTCAAATCGTCGCCGCGCGGCCGCGAAACGAGGAGTCGTGCGTGATAACACCCTGCGCGGCCTGCTGGAGCGGATGAAGTGACCGACGACTGCGGCGACCTCGACCCGTACCTCGCGGACCTGCTCGCCTTCAAGGGATCGGCGTCGACTCGCGACCATGTCGGCATGGACGCGATCCCGATCACGATGGAGCAGCTCGCCCGCGAGGCCGGGAAGTGGTTCGCCGGCCTGACGCTGCCCGAGGTGCCTGCGAAGCTCTGGCTCGACGCCCACGCGGCGACCGGGCAGATCTACCTGCGGGCGACGTTCGACCCCAAGGGCATGACGACGAAGGCCCGGATCCGCCTCCAGGGCCTCGCGGTGGCTCTCGACGGCCTGTACGGGACCGAGCTTATCACGGTGGCCTACCCGGAGGATCACACCTGGGAGCAGATCGACGACATGAACCGGGCGTTGAACCGGGTCGCGTAGCGGTCGCTCGGGGCATGGATTCAGCCTGCCGGCGGGCGACGCTGGCAGGGCATGGAAGCCCACGAGATCACGTTCGAAGTCCCCGGCCAGCCGGTCCCACAGCCCCGCCACCGCGTCAGTACCCGCGGCGGCTTCGCACGGGCTTACATTCCCAAGGGCCACGCGATCCACGCCTACCGCGAGGCGGTCCAACTGCTGGCGACGACCAACGGATGGCGGGAAGGACCGGCGGCGGGCCCCGTGGCGGTCGAAATCGACTGTTACCTCGAGCGGCCTGCCAGCCACGTCACGAAGGCCGGCGAGGTCCGCTCGTCGGCCCCGACCTACCCGGGCCGATCGGATGTCGACAACCTGGCGAAGGCCGTCCTCGACTCGATCACCGACGCGGGGACGCTCTGGGCCGACGACGACCAGGTCGTCGACCTTCACGTCCGCAAGCACTACGCCAGGCCCCAGGCGGGCGGCCGGACGATCGTCACCGTCCGGAGGCTGCCGCCGTGAGCCAGCGCCGCCCGGTGATCCGCGACCCGCTCACCGGGCAGATGCGCGGCCAGCGGCGCGTGTTCCTGACGGCTCAGCAGGCGGCAGTGATCCGCAAGGCGTGGGCGGAGGGGCTGTGCCGGGACGCGATCGCCAAGCTGGCCGGCGTCACGGTCGACACGCTCTCGGCCCGGCTCCGCGACCAACTCGCCGACCTGCCCAAGCGCGGCCGCGGCGTCGGGGGCGGAAAACAGGCTGCCCCGCTCCGCGACCCGACGCCCGAGGAGATATGGGGCCATCTCACCCAGGAGATTCAGGCCAGGTGGACGGACGAGGAGCGCGAGAACGCGTGGGTCGGCGGGCGAGACTTCAAGCGGCCGGAAACGGACCCATAGGGTGTGCTCATGCCAACAGCCGCCAACCTGCCGGGCTACCTCGCGCTCGCCTTCCGGAAGGGCGACACGTACGGGACGCTGGTGGATTTCTCGATCAACGTCACCGGCCATTCCTGGGATGCGTCGGTCTACTCGTTCACGACCGGCGCGACGGTCGTCGAGCCGACGGTCTCGGTCGTGAGCGCGGCGAACGGCCAAGTCAACGTGAGCCTGACCCACACGCAGACCGCGGGGATGGCGGCCGGCACGTACGGCTGGCGGCTGGAGTCGCAGGCCCCCGGCGACGTACGTCGAACGTACCTTCAGGGCGTGGTCGAGGTGGCCCCATGAGCGAGATTGCCGTTCAGGCGTCGACGCAGCCGATTACCGTCACGGCCTCGGCCGGGACCGTGCTGGCCGGCGTGTCCTCGAGCACCGTCTCGACGGCCGCCGGGGGCGGCGTCGGCCCCCAGGGCCCGCAAGGGATCCAGGGACCGCCGGGCGACGCGATCGGCTCGTCTGCCGACGTGCAGCTCGTCGGCCTGACCGACGGCGACGTTCTCAGCTACTCGATCAGTGAAGGCGTCTGGAAAAACGCCGACGTTCTTGACGGAGGGAATTTCTAGTGGCTACGCCCTTTCGTGTTCGTCGTCGTGCCGCCGGCGGGGCCTCCGGAGCTCCCGGGTCGCTGCTTCAGTCCGAGCTCGCCTATAGCGAGGTCGACCAGATTCTCTACGTGGGCCAGGGCACCGGCGGGACCGCGAGCGTCGTCGCCATAGGGGGGCCAGGGGCGTACCTGACGAGCGCGACGGCCGGCTCCACCTACCTCACGATCTCGAACGCGTCGTCGACCTACCTCTCGCAGGCCTCGGCCTCCTCGACCTACGTCACCCAGGCCACGGCCTCGAGCACGTACGCCCCGTTGTCTTCGCCGGCCCTCACGGGCACGCCGACGGCCCCGACGGCGACCTCCGGCACAAGCTCGACGCAGATCGCCACCACGGCGTACGTGTCGACGGCGATCTCGAACCTGGTCAACGGTGCCGGCGCGGCCCTGGACACGCTCCAGGAGCTCGCCGCGGCCCTGGGGAACGACGCGTCGTTCTCGACGACGATCACGACTTCGATCGGCACCAAAGCCGACCGGACGCTCTCAAATCTGACCGACGCTGGCGCGGCCCGGACGAACCTCGGGCTCGGGTCGATGGCGACCCAGGCCGCGAACAACGTCGCGATCACGGGCGGCTCGATCGACGGCGTCACGCTCGACGGGGGGACCTTCTAAATGGGCACGCTGACCAGGATCCCCGGTGAACTCAACCTGATTTTCGTTATCGGCGACGACCTGCCAATCACGATCGACCTCGACCAGGACGTGACCGGGTCGACCTGGGAGTGCGGCGTCTACGTCGACGGCGTGGGAGTGTTCGCGACGCTGCCGGCGAGCGGCTACGTGACGACGCCGGGGGCGACCGTCTTCGCCCCGACTGTCACCGTCACCGACGCGGCCGCCGGCCAGCTCACGATCTCGATCACCGACGCCCAGACCGACATGATGCTCGACGGCGTGTCCTACCGCTGGTTCCTCAGGCAGACGCTCTCCGGCCAATCGCGGACGGTCCTGGCCGGCTTCGCGGAGGCCCGCGACCCGTGAGCGACATCGCCGTCACCGTGACGAATCCGGGCTCGGCTGCCGTCACGATCGGGGCGGGTGGCTCGGTCTCCGCGACCGTCTCGAGCGGCGGCTCGGTGGCGGTCAACCTGCCGGGCGGGGAAGCCGCGTGGACCAACATCACCGGCAAGCCGACGACGTTCACGCCTGCCACGCACACCCACCTGGCCGCGGACATCACCGACCGGGCGACGGCCCTTGTGACCAGCGTCAACGGCCAGACGGGGGCCGTCACGGTCTCGGGCGGCGGTGGCGGGGCTGGCCTGTCGGACGCGGCCCCGCAGGATCTCGGGGCCGCGTCCGCTGGCGTTTCAATCACGGCAAGTCGGGCCGACCACGTTCACGAGATGCCGACGGCGGCGGACGTCGGGGCGCTCGACAACAACTCGATCGTCGATGGCGGCACCTATGCCGGATACATCCCTGAGAACACGATCACGATCACGACGCAGCCGACGAACCAGACGGCCGTCAGCGGCGCGGCCACGTTCTCGGTGGTGGCGGCCGTCGCCCCGGTCGGGGCGCTCTCCTACCAGTGGCAGAAGTCCGAGAACAACGGATTTTCGTGGGCTGCCGTTTCTGGCGCGACTTCGTCGTCGCTCTCGCTGACCTCGCTGACGAACCAGGACGACAACGACGACCAATATCGCGTTATCGTGTCATCAGCCGGCGCTACCAGCGTCACGAGCAACGCCGCCACGCTCACCGTATCGCCGCCGCCATCGGCCAGCGGCTGGGTGCAGCTCGGAGCAGACATCGACGGCGCGGCCGTCGAGGAAGGGTTCGCGCGGTCCCTTTCCATCAGCAACGACGGGACCGTCCTTGCTGCTGGGGCTTGGTCTGCTGACGTCGGCGGGCAGAACGCCGGCGTCGTTCGTGTTTACTCGTGGAACGGGACGGCATGGTCGCAGCGTGGGGCGGACTTCACGGGCGGTGGGGCGAACCAACTGGCAGGACGTAGCGTCGCTCTCAATGGAAGCGGATCCATTTTGGCAATCGGCCTCCCTGGGGCCGCCGGCGGTGAGTACCCAGTGAACGTTGGAAAGGTCAAGGTCTACTCATGGACCGGCACTGCCTGGGCTCAGCGAGGGGCGGATGTTATTCCAGTAGACATTAGTTCAATGGGGCAAGCCGGCACCAGCGTTGCTATGGACGACTCTGGGGACTTGCTTGTCGTCGGCCAGCCATCCGCCTCGGACACTACTGGCGACCAGGGCGGGAAGCGCTACGTCTACCAATGGGACGGGACGGCGTACGCGATTCTCGCTCCGTCTATGCTCGGGTTCGCCGGGGATTCGCTCGGTAGCAAAGTGGCGGTCAGCGGAGACGGGTCCACCGTCGTCGTGTCTTCGCCTGGCGACGATTTCAGCAGCAACGACGATCGTGGGAGCATCATCGTCCAGGGCGTGTCGGCGGGCCAGTACGGAACACCAGTGAGCATCTTCGGGCCGCTCGGGCGGAACTATTTTGGAATCGGCTCGCTTTCCGTGAACCTAGACGGAACCGTAATTGCCCAGGCCGGAGGGCTTCCGCCTCAGTTCTTTAGCGTGCTCGCGAAATCGGGCGGCACCTGGCTATCGCGGCCCCCCGGAAATGACCATTTCCGCCGGCTTGTATTACTCAGTCGCAATAAGCGACTCCGGGACGGCACTAGCTGTTGGCACCGGCCACGGCGGGACGAACGCTGGCATCACGAGGGTCTATGACTGGAACGGGTCGGGCTGGGTCCAGCGTGGAGCAGACATCGCGGGCGAGGCGGCAAGCGACGTGTCTGGCGATTGCATCGCCATGAGCGCCGACGGGACGATCGTCGCCATCGGAGCCTACGGCAACGACGGCGGCGGCACGAACTCCGGGCACGTCCGCGTATACCAGTGGCAGTAAGGAGCGACCAATGCCAAACAAAATCAAGCCGAAGCGGTCCTATACCAGCAACTCGGTCCCGCTCACGACGGACCTCGAGGCCCACGAGCTGGCGATCAACTGGGCCGACGGCGTGGCCTACACGAAGGACGCGAGCGGCCAGATCGTGACCGTCCCGCTGGGTGGTGGCGGCGGTGGTGGCGGTGGATCATTCTCGGGAACTGTCACGATACCAGCCAGCGGAGACGAAGAATTTAGCAGCGTCTCGCTGCTTATGCACATGGACGGCAGCGGCTCTTCGTTCACAGATTCATCTTCATCGCCAAAAACTGTGACCGTTGTCGGAAACGTCACTCAGTCAGCCACCCAAAGCAAGTTCGGAGGCAAGTCCGCGTACTTCCCGGGAGACGGGAACTATCTGTACCTACCAGACGACGATCAGTTTGACCTGCCTGGTGACTTTGTCATCGAGGCGTGGGTGTACCTCACGGCGTACAGTCAGTCCTGGGCCGGCGCGTATGGCGCGTGCGTTGTGGCGAACTACAAAGGCGGCATCGTCGGCGAAAACCCTGGCTGGCAGTTGCGGATCAACGGGTCGTCGAGCGCTTTCGACACGATCAACGTCTACACGGGGACAACCGACCTAAACTGGACTGGCGCGTCGATCAGCCTGAACACCTGGACGCACGTCGCCGTGTCGCGCAGCGGGTCGTCCATCCGCGCCTACGTCGCCGGCTCGCAGGTTGGAAGCGCAATCACGAACACCGACACGTTCACCGAGGGATCGTCCACGGATCGCCCGCTGTGGATTGGACAACTGAACGAAGCGACTTATCGGTTCGCGTTGCCAGGATATATCGACGACCTTCGAATCACGAAAGGCACGGCAAGAGGGTACACGGGCTCAACGATAGTTGTTCCCAGTGCTGCTTTTGGTGAGGCGTACACGGCCGCGCAAACGCTGCCTGTAACAGTCACCGGGTCGGGCGGATCCAGTTCCGGACTATCTTGGTCGAGTGCCCCCGCCTCGGCGACGGCGACCGGCACGGCGGGCCAGATCGCGTACGACGGCGAATACTTCTACGTGGCGACCGGGACGAACACCTGGAAGCGGACGGCGTTGGCGACGTGGGCGGGTTTCACGCCCGCGAGCGTGACGGGCCTTCAGCTCTGGCTGGATGCGAGCGATGCGAGCAGCCTGTACGACGCCACCACCGGCGGGAGCCTCGTCGCGGCAGATGGTGCTGTTGCTAGGTGGGAGGACAAGTCGGGCAACGCGAGGCACTTCACGCAATCAAGCAGCGGCAGCAGGCCGCTGCGGAAGACGAGCCAGCAGAATGGCAAGGATACGTTGTTGTTTGCGCGTGGTGGTGGACCTACTTTTGGCGATGATATTTTGATCGGCTCTGATTTTGGTGATTACTTTCAATCAGGCCAATCTGCAACAGTGTTTGTCGTATTAAAAACTCTCACGTCCAGCGTGCGGCATGAATTGATAAACAAGCAAAATGCTTCCGGAGGCTGGCGTTTTCTTTTGGAAAGCGACAACAAGGCGACTTTGTTTTTTGATGACAACAGCAGCAACCGCACAACAGTAGCGACTACCAGCACTGTTTCTACGAGCAGTTATTCGGTTCTGGCTTTTAAGGCATCCGGCGGCTCTCTGTCGTCCGCCGCAATTTATAAAAACGGCGCGTCGCTTGCTGTGTCGGCGTCTGGTTCGGTGACGACCGTAGCCGACAATTCAGAAGTGCTAGAAATTGGCGGTGCAACGTCGTCAGGCAGTGTGTTTGACTCGCTTGACGGGAACATCGCCGAAATCATCATCTACGACTCTGCCCTCTCCGGCACCGACCGCGAGGCGGTGGAGAACTACCTGCTGGCGAAGTGGGCGATCATATGATGTCGAATGACGCCTTCGCCGCCGCTCTCGTTCACGCCTCAAACATGACACACAGTCTCGCCCGCTACACCGCGAACTTCACGCCGCCGACGGCCGCGTTCCCAGACGCATAGTCCCATGACCACCGTCACGCCTCAAACATGACACACAGCCTCGCCAACGCTGGCTCCGCGCCCTACGGAGTGTTTTCGGTACGGCGAGGCAGCCCCGACGCGACACGCAGCCCGACAACGGCCGAGCGACGATGGGAGCGGGGCAGTGGCCTCCCGGCGGGACAGGCACCGGCACTGATAAAGCCGCCAGCCGAACCCCGCCGGGAGGTTTCTAGATCCGCGACATGATCCCTTCGGAGCTGCTCGACTGATGCCGAACGCCCTCCCACGCTGGCGGCCAGCTTGCCCACGCGTCCGGCCGTCAAAGGAACGAGCCCACTACACGTCGGCCGACTGGCGAGCCCGTCGCCTGCGGACCCTGATTCGCGACGCGTACACCTGCCGCGAGTGCGGTCGCGTCGTCCACGGCTCGGCGGCCCACGTCGACCATATCGTCCCGCTCGAGGACGGCGGGACGGACGCCGACGCGAACCTACAAACGCTCTGCGAGGCTTGCCACGGCCGCAAGACACGCGACGAGCAGCGGCGGAAGGGCTACGCGTAGCCATTGTTTCAGGGCCGCTACGGGCCACGCTGGAGCCCATGGAACGCAACCAGGCCCCCGGGGTGGGGTCGGCCGAACATCTGACAACCGACGGAAAGCCCCAGGCCCCATCGGCGCGAATTTCTGTCGGGTTTTGAGAACCTGGGAGGTCTCCGGCATGGGCCGACGCGGTCCGATCCCTGATCCGAAGAGCGAACGGTCGAAGACCGGCCGCAACTCGCGTGCACCTCGCGGACCTCGGTCTACTGGCGAGGCCCCGGCCCCGCCGGCCTCGATCGCCCACGACCCGCAGGCGGTGGCCTTCTGGGAGGCTCACGCCCAGCAGCTCGCCGCCGTGGGCCGCCTCCGCCCCGAACAGGCCGAGCCGTTCGCGATCCTGTGCCAGCTCCACGCCGACTGCGTGTCGCTGGCGAAGCAGGTCGCGGCCGAGGGCTGGATCACTGCCACCGACAAGGGGCAGGCCGCGAGCCCGGTCGCGAAACTCCTCCGCGACGCTCGTCGCGACTTCGTCGCCCTGGCCCGAGACTTCGGGCTGACCGCCGCCGCGGAAGCCCGCCTCCCCCAGGATCCAAACGATGCCGCCAAGGAAGACGACGCCGAAGCCGCGCTCCTCCGGACCCTCGCGGTCAAGAGGGCCTAGGCGTGCCGCGCCGAACAAGCGGCCGGAGTACGTGGCCGGGTATGAGTTTGACAAGGTCGCCGCCGAGCGCCCGGTCCAGTTCATCGAGGAACTCTGCCGCCATCCCGACGAGCTGGGCGGCGTCCCGCAAAAGATCTCCTTGATCGAGTGGCAGAAGGACCGCGTCCTTCGCCCCCTCTTCGGCTGGCGCAGGCCCGACGGCCGCCTCCGCTATCGCCGGGCCGGGATCTTCGTCCCCAAGAAGAACCGGAAGTCGAGCCTCATGTCCCAGCTCGCTCAGTACATGATTACCTGCCACGCCCCGGCCCAGGACGTGTTCCTCGCGGCGAATGACCGACTCCAGGCCCGGACCATGTACCGGATGGTCCGCCAATCGGTCGAGGCCTCGCCGACGCTGTCGAAGCTGCTCGAGGTCGTCGACTCGCGGTCGATCATCCGGAACCGCGAGACGGGGAAGGAAATCCGCTGCCTGTCTTCGGACTCGTGGCGGAACGAAGGCCTGAACGGCTCGGTGATCCTGGACGAGATTCACAGCTTCAAGACCTCCGACCTGGTCGACGCCCTGATCTACGCGACCCGCGGCACGGCGAACGGCCTCGTGATCTCGATCTCGACGGCAGGCGACTCGCGGAACGGCGTCGGCTGGCGATGGTGGTCCGACTGCCAGCTCGTGATCGCGGACCCGAAAACCAATCCGACTTTCTACGGCCTGATCTACGCGGCCGATCCCGACGACGACTTCGGCGATCCGAAGGTCTGGCGGAAGGCGAATCCGTCGATGGGCGTAGCGTTCCCCGAGGACGAGTTCGCCGCCGACTACCAGGACGCGAAGACCGACCCGCGGAAGTTCTCTCGCTGGCTCCGCTACTCGCTGAACGTCTGGGAGCAATCCGACAACCGCTGGTTCGCGAACCCCGACGACTGGGCCGCCTGTGCCCGCGAACCTTCGGAGCCGGTAGAGGGCCGCCCGTGCTGGATCGGCGTCGACCTGGCATCGAACCTCGACATCACGAGCGTCTGTTTCGCGTGGAAGGAGCCCGACGGGTCCTATTACCTCCGGTGGCGTCACTATGTGCCGGAGCAGACCGTTCCGGAACGCGAGAAGAAGGACAACATCCCCTACTCGACCTGGATCCGCGGCGGCTGGCTGACCGTGACCGAAGGGGCCCGGCTGGACCATCAGCGGATCGCGGCCGACCTAATCGAGTTTGCCGAACGGCACGCCGTCCAGGTCGTCGGGATCGACCCGTGGAACGCGGGCCTGATCGCCTCGCTTCTTCAAGCGGCCGGGATCGAGGTTCAGGCTATTACGCAGCGGACGGGCACCCTAAACGCCCCGTCGAAGCTGTTGGAGGGAATGGTCGTTGCGAGGACGTTACGGCACAGCGGCGACCCGGTCGCGGCGTGGGCCGCGAATCACGTCGCCGTTTACGAAGACACGACGGGCAGCATCAAGCCGGACAAACAGAAAAGCACCGAGAAAATCGACCCGATCGTCGCCGCGGTAAACGCCCTGGCGGTCGCGAGCACCAGTTCCGACGACGCCACCGACTGGAACCTGATCCAGCTATGACCAAAAAGCCCGCGACGAAGAAGGCCGCCCCCCGCCGACGCCAGCCCCGGCAGCTCGAGCTCCGCTCGATCGAGCCGTTCTTCCTGGAGCGGCCCGACGCCGTCACGGCCCAGACGGCTATCCGCGTGACGGCGATCCTGGCGTGCGTCCGGTTCGTGGCTCAGTCGCTCGCGAGTTGCCCGATCCACATCATGCGGAACGTCGGCGGCGGCCGCCGCGAGCCAGCCCGCGACCTGCCGGTCTATCGGACGCTCTCCAAGGCCCCGAACTTCTGGATGTCGTCCTATGAGTGGGTCGAACTCATGGGCCATCACTGTGCCCTGTGGGGCTCGGCCTATTCGCGGATCGTCCCCGGCCCCCGGGGCGGGTTCGCCGAGCAGCTCCTTCCGCTGCACCCGTCTCGGATGACGCCGAAGCTGGTGGCCGACCGGAACGGCCAGCCGATCGACCTGGTCTACGACTACCAGGGCCCCGAGGGGGCGCGCACGTACGCGCGCTCCGAGATCCTGCATTTCCGCTGGCTGTCGGACGACGGCTATAAGGGCTTGATCCCCTCCGAACTGTGCGGGACCGCCGTCGGCCTGGCCCGCAAGCTCGACGCGGCGGCCTCCTCCTACTGGGAAAATTCGGCGCGGCCGGACGTGATCCTGGAGACCCAGGAAACGATCCCCCAGGAAGCGGTCGAGAAGCTCCGCCAGCAGTGGCGGGAAATGTACGGCGGCCCCAAGCGGGCCGGCTCGACGGCCGTCCTCCCGAAGAAGGTGACGGCCCGCGTGGTCGAGGGCTCCAGCCGCGAGGCCTCCCAGTACATGGAACTCCGGAACGCGATCGTCGGCGAGATCGCCCGCGCGTTCGGGATCCCCAGCTCGATCATCGGCCACGAGGCCGCGGGCCGGTGGGCTTCGGTCGAGCAGGAGTTCTTGTCGGTCCAGGTCTTCACGATCCTTCCCTGGCTCCGCCGGTTCGAGCAGGCGATCGACCGCTCGCTCCTGAACACCTACGGCGACGACGTGTACGCGAAGCTCGACAACCGGGGCCTGCTAAGAGGCGACGGAGCCGCGCGGGCCGCCCTGTATCAAAGCCTCTTCAACATGGGCGCGATCACGCCCAACGAGATCCGCGGCCTCGAGGACTTCGACCGGCTCGACAACGAAGCCGCCGATCGGACGTTCATGCAGCTCGGCTTCGCGCCCCTGGGGGCCAACATGGAGGGCACCGATGGAACTGGAGCGTAGGTATCTGCCGGCGGCCGATGGCAACGCCCTCGAGCTGCGGGACGACGGCGGCCCGGTGATCCGCGGGATCTCGCCCCCGTGGAACTCGCCATCGGTCGACCTGGGCGGCTTCACTGAGCAGTTCTCCCCGTCGGCGTTTGATCGCGTGCTGAACCGCTCACGCAACGACCCGCGCGGCCGCGTCGATGTGGTCGGGCTGTTCAACCACGACGACAACCTCGTCCTGTCACGGACGACGAACAACTCCCTCGGCCTGTCGAAGGAAGCCTCCGGCCTCGGCTGGGAAATGCGAAACCTCCCCGACACGCAGACCGCCCGCGATGTCGTCTCGCTCCTCCGGGCGGGCCTGCTCTACGGGGCCTCGTTTGGGTTCATCGTCTCCGACAAGGGCCAGCACTGGACGGAAGACACGAAGGGGAACCCCGTGCGGACGATTACCGACGCCGATCTCTTCGACGTTTCGGTCGTGACCTGGCCCGCCTACCCGGCCTCGTCCGCCGGCCTGCGGTCGCTCGCCCAGTGGCGGGAAGAAAACCTGACCGCCGCCGAGATCCGCGACCGCGTCGAGCGGGACGCCGAGCGGGCCGCGGCCCGTCAGCGGGAGATCGAGGCCTCGATCGTCGCCCTGAAGCTCGCGAGGCTCCGCGCGTATGCGTAAGTGCAACTGCGGCGAGCGGATGAAGGTGGACTCCTCACGCCGGGCCGGCGAGCTCCAGGTCCGGTACCTCGAGTGCCCGCGGTGCAAGGCCCGCCGCCGGCAGGTGGTCGAAGCCGATCAAATCTGGAGGCGGAAGAAATGACGCTGCACGAACTCTCGGAACGCGTGAAGGCCTTCGTCGTCGAGGCCCAGGATCGGGCCAGCGACGGGATCAGCGTCGCCGACTTCGCCGAGATCGTCGTCGACCTGCTCCGGCTCGTGCTGGCGGCCCTCGACACGATCCCGGCCGACAACGCGGCAAAGAAGGCCTGGGCCCTGTCGGCCGTCGAGCTGCTGTTCGACACGCTCGCCGACAAATGCGTTCCGGTGATGGTCTGGCCGGTCTGGATGATCGTCCGCCCCGCCGTCCGTCAACTCGTCCTGCTCGCGGCCTCCGGCCTGATTGAAGGCCTCCTGCCGATCGTGAGGGCCGCTACATGACATACGTCATCCTGTTCGCCGCCGCCGCGGCTGTACTGTTCTGGCCGTCGAAGCGGCCGATCCTGCCGCCGCTCACGCCGCCGGGCCCGGCCTCCCCGAAGGTTCCGACGTTCCTCGAGGCGACCTCGGCCCTGGCAGACGTTCGCCGCCGGCTGTTGGCGGGCGACCTCCTGGGCGACGCCGAGCGGAAGGCCGTCGACGTGCTCCAGCTCGCCCTGACGGCGGGGAGCGAAAAATGAGCCGATACGCCCTGGCCGCCGTGTTCGTGCTCGTGGCCGCCGCCATGTGGTTTGCCAGCGGAGACCGCTCGCCGTCCCCGTCGCCGGCCCCGCCCCAGACCGCGCTCGACCTGCGCGGCCTGTTCGTGGGGCCGACGGCCGCCGATGACGCCGTGACGTTCGGGGCCCTGTGCGACGAGCTCGCCGAAGTGATCGCCTACGACGGGACGCTGGCGTCGCCCCGCCTGAAGACTGGGACGCAGCTCGACGACCTCCGCGTCGCCGCCTGTGACGCCCGGATGCGCGGCCTGTCGATCGGGGCTCGCCAGCCCAAGGTCCGCGACGCGATCAAGACGTACCTCGACGCCAAGATCGGCACCGGCGGCGGCCCCGTGAGCGTCGACGCCCGCCGGGCGTGGGTCGACGCTTTCCGCGAGATCGCGAGGGCTGCCGCCAATGCGACGCGATGAGCGGGCCCTGATCGCCGCGGTCCTCGTGATCGTGGCCGCGACCTTCCTCGGCTACCTGCTGCCGGTCCGGAGCCAGCCCGAGAACTTCGGGTACACGCCGAACCCCGAAGGCGTCCAAGAGTTCCTGGCCGAACTTGACCAGCCGATGTTTGCCCAGGCCGGGGCCGAGGCGATCCGCGGGGCCCAGGGCGTCGACACGTTCCTCTATCGCTCGCTCTACAAGGCCCACCAGGCCCGCTACGGGTCGCCCTTCGTCGTGGGCGAGCAAGGGATCGGAGACTGCGTCTCCTGGGGCTGGGCCCACGGCGTATGGATCTCCCAGGCGATCGACTGGGAACTCGGCAAGCTCCCGGAGCCCCCGCTCGCGCCCGCGACGGAGGCCGTATACGGCGGATCGCGGGTCGAGGCGAGGAACAAGCCCGAAGGCGGCGGCGGGTGGTCCGACGGTTCGTACGGCGGCGCGGCCGCCCGGTGGGTTCGCGACTGGGGCGTCGTCTACCGCGAGAAGGTGCTCGAGCACGACCTGACGACCTACTCGCCGAAGCGGGCTAAAGACTGGGGCAACTGGGGCGCGGGCGGCAAGGGCGACGGCGGCAAGCTCGACGCCGAGGCGAAGAAGCACCCGGCGAAGTACGTCAGCCTGGTGAAGACTTGGGACGAGGCGGCCGCCGCGATCGAGAGCGGCTATCCGGTCGCCGTCTGCTCCATGCAGGGTTTCGCGTCCGTCCGCGACGCCGACGGCTTCTGTAAGGCCTCCGGGACCTGGGCGCACTGTATGTGTTTCGTCGGCGTCCGCTACGGCAACCGCCCCGGCCTGCTGTGCCTGAACTCGTGGGGCCCGTCCTGGGTCGGTGGCCCGCGATGGCCCGACGATATGCCCGAGGGCTCGTTCTGGGTCGAGAAGGCGGTCGCCGATCGGATGCTCTCGGGTGGCGACTCGTTCGCCGTCGGCAGCGTGGACGGGTTCGGCTTCCGCGACCTACATCACGGTAATTGGTTTCAGCCGCCCCCCAAACTTCGCCCGGAGAACCTCGCCGATGAGATTCGACCGTAGTACCGTCGTGGCCTGCGTGGTCGCGATCATTATCTGGAACTGGGCCACGAGTTCAGGCGGCGGAATCACGCCCGGCCCTGGGCCATCGCCCCGACCGCTGGACGGCCGCCCGATCCTGAAGCTGATCTCCCGGGCCGCGAAGGCGCTGCTCTGGGTCTCGCTCGTGGCCGAGCCTCCGCCGTCGAGCCAGCTCTACAGTACGACTTCTGTTCTCGTGGACGAGGAAGGCCGCCCGATGCTCGATCATGGGAGGGGCTGGTGATGTGGCGCGCCTTCATTGCGTTCCTCGCGTCCCTGACGGCCGACCCTGTCGCCGTCGACCGTGAAGCCCCGCGGGCTGCCGCCGCGGTCGCCGCGTCCTATTCGCAATTCGCGAACGGCGAAACGCCGAGCCCCGCTCCCACGCCGAAGCCGGGCGAGTGCTGCAAGGCCTGCAAGGGGACCGGAACGATCACGCATGGCGACGGCCATAAAACGCCCTGCCCCTGCCCGGACTCGTGCGCGTGCAAAAAGACCGCGTCGCCCGCATGCCCTGACGGAAAGTGCCCGACGAAAACCGTCCTACGGTAGTGCAGGGCTTCTTCAAGGGTCCGGGCGGGCCGGGGACATTGGCTCCCAGTTCCACGGAAACCCACGAACAAGGAAACGCCATGCACGCCCACCGCAAGCTCCAGGACGAGGCCGCCGCCGTCATCGCCGAAGTCGAGCAGATCCGCAACCTGACCGACGAGACCGAGGTCGCCGCGAAGGCCGACCGGCTGGCCGAGCTCGTGCTTCGCGCCGAGCAGCTCCCCGGCGAGATCGAGGCCGCCCAGGCCGCCGAGTCTCGCGCCCTGGCGAGCGTGGAAAACCTGCGGACCGCGGTCTCGACCTCCCCCGCCGAGGCCCGCAAGGCCCCGGCGATCCATGTCGCGAAGAAGGTCGAGGGCTTCGAGGACGCCTCGCAGGCCGTGACGGCCGGCGAGTACCTCCGCGGCCTGGCCCGCGGCGAGTACCGGGCGATGTCGACCGGCGGCGTCGGTTCCGGGAAGGAGATCGTCCCCGAGGAGCTCTTCGGGAACATCATCAACCAGATGAACCGCGTGTCTGTCGGTCTCCGGGTGGCGAGCGTCTTCTCGACGATCGCCAACAAGATCAGCCTCCCGAAGGCTGGCGACGCGACCGCCGCGTTCTACGACGAGGCGGACGAGGGCAGCTTGACGGACATCGCCACCAGCTCCGTGCCGGTGACGCTGTTCGGCCTCCGCAGCCTGACCGCGGTCTCCAACGACCTGATCGAGGACTCGGTCGTCGACGTGGCGGCCCTCTTCGCCCGCTCTGTAGCGAACGGCTTCGCGTCGAAGATCGACTACGCCTGGCTCCAGGGCGACACGACCGCCGGGATCGACGGCCTGGTCGGCGAGGTGGCATCCGGGAACACCATCACGGTGGCCTCGGCCGGTGCGACCTCGGCGTCCGAGCTGGCCGACATGGTCGGCAAGATCGACCCCCTCGCCGCGAATACGAGCTGGGTGGTTAGCCCGGTCGGTTTCGGTGCCCTGCTCGCGGCCCACGCGAACACGGGCTCGGTGATGCTCGCCGACGCGATGGCTCCGACGGTCTACGGCCGCCCGGTCTACGTGACCAACGGCCTTCCCGCCGGGACCCTCGCCCTGTACGGCGATTTCGGGATGGCAACGGCCGTCGCGGTGAAGGCCAGCGGCCTCCGGGTCGACGCCCTCCGCGAGGTGCGGGCGGTGAACGACCAGACGCTCTTTGTCGCGAAGCAGCGCTGTGGGATCGCGAACCACGCCCCCGAGTTCGTGTCGAAGCTGGTCATCGACTGAGGCTGATCCCCGGTCGAACGGAATCAAGGCCGGGGGCTGGCAGGGATGCCGCCCCCGGCCGCCTTCGTATAGGGAGCCAACATGACGCCTCGATCGGTAAAACTCCTCACGCCGCCCACGGTCGAGCCCGTCTCGCTGGCCGAGGTCAAGCAACACCTCCGGCTGATGCCGGACCAGACCGACGACGACCTCTACATCGTCGCCCAAATGGCAGCCGCCCGCCGGCTCATCGAGCGGCGGCTCGGGATCGCCCTCGTCGCGACCCAGTTCCGCAGCAGGTGGGACGCCGGGGCCGTCGTCCTGCCGCTCGTGGGCCCGGTCCTGGTCGACGAGGACCACCCGCTCGCCCTGACGGTGGACGGCGTGGCCCTGACCTCGAGCGATTACGAACTCGACGATGACTCCTCCGAGATCGAGCTCGACGCGGCGGCCACCGGCGAGGTCGTCGCCACCTACTGGGCTGGCGTGGCCCCCGGCCAGCCGATCGCCCCGCAGCTCCGGGCGGCGATCTTGCTCTACGTGGCCCACCTGTACGCCAACCGCGAGGCGGCCAGCCTGGACGCCCCGGCCGAGGTGCCGATGGCGTTCGAGACGCTTCTCGCCAGCGAGTCGACAACGGGGGTCTGGTGATGCCGCTCCCTTCGGGCCTGCTCCGCGAAGTGTTCGCGATCGAGTCTCCGACGGAGACCCGGAACGCCCTGGGCGAGTCGGTGCAGACCTGGCAGGAAGAGGGCCGCCGCTACGGGTCGTACGAAGCCATTTCATACTCGGAGCAGACCCGCCGCGGGCAGGTCGGCGGCTCGGTCTCGGCAACGGTTCGGATCAGGTACTTCCCGGGCCTGACGGGTAAGCACCGGCTCCGGTGGATCAGCCGTGGCGGCCGCGTGCTGTACGTCTCCAGCGTGATCGAGCGGGGCTTCCGCGAGGAGCACGAACTCGCGGTCGAGGAGCAGGCCACATGATCGCGCTATCGTGGAGGGTCGACCGCTACGATTTCACCGACTACGACGCCGATAAGGCCGTCGCCGTCGTGATGGACCGATTCAAATCCCTGCCGCGGCACATCGCCAGGAAGCACATGGGAGCGGCTATGCGTCGTGTCCTGAAGCCCGGCGTCCCGATCCTGCGGAAGAATACGCCGCCCATGGGTACACGCCGCGGCCGCCGCAAGAAGGGCGAAAAGCCTATCTCTACCGGAGCCATGCGGCGGGCCGTGACGACAAGGACAGGCCAGACCGGCCGCAACCAGGACGGGTTCGTCTGGGGCGTGCTCGGCTACCGGGCCTCGTTCGAAAGCCGAAAGGCCATTTGGCACCAGTACGGAACAACTACCGGGCTCCAGGCGGCCGACATGATCGGCCGCACGATGAGGGAGTTCGGCCAGCCAGCGGCGAACAAGTTAGCGGCCGAATTGGCCGTCGCTTTCGATAAGGCGGTCAAGGAAAACGCGTCCGGCAAAAACCCTGGTTTCGGAGCGTAACGCATGGCAAGCCCCGAGGCGTGGCTACGGATGGCGATCGAAGGCGTGGCCGGGTGCAACGCCTACCCACTGGTGGTGAACGAGGGCCAGGCCCCGCCGTTCGTGGTTTACATGAGGACCGCTACGGCCCGCGTCCAGCAGCTCGACGGCGCGTTCGACTCCCCAGTCGGGACGTTTGAGATCACGATCTACAACGACGGATACCTCGCCGTGAAGACCACGGCCGACGCCGTCCGGGCCGCCGTGAATAACTTCCAGGGACCGGGCGAAGGGGCGAACATCTTGAGCGTGCAACTCGACAACGAGCGGGACGCCGATCCCGTGTTTCTCGAGGGGCGCGATCTTCCGACCTTTGTCGTAGAGCAGACCTATACCATCCGCTGGGAAGAGTAGCCATGCCTGTCGCAGACTCACAGGGTACGACGTTTACGTTCGGCGGCGTCGAGTTCTCGGCCACGAACATCAAGGTGAAGAAGACCGGCAAGGGCTACGACCAGGACGTCGACGTATCGACGCTCTCGCTCGCGAGCGGTGCCGACAAGGTTTACGAAGCCCCGGCCCTCTACGACTACGGCCCGGCGGGTCGCTCGATCGAGATCTCGCTCTCCTACCTGGGCGACGACGAGCCGGACACCGATAGCGAGCTGACGCTCGTCTGTGCGAAGTTTGGCCTCAACGACCCGGCGCGGTGCAGCGAGTTTGAGCTCGAAGCAGCCGTCGGCGAGAAGATCAAGGGTACGGCCACGTTCGTAATCAAGGGCTAAGGGGGATGGGATGCCATTCGCCGATGCCCAGGGTGCGACGGTCTCGTTCGGCGGAGTTGTCCTCGGTAGCCTGGTGAACATCCAGGCCACCCAGTCCGTCTCCGGCAAGTTCGACTGTACCTCCCTGCTCTCGCCCGTCCTTGGGGCCGGGGCGAACTCCCGCGTTCTGCTCCAGTCGAACCCGACGAGCGTCGACGCCGGCGGGGTCGCCGTTCAGTTCATCGGCCAGACCGTGTTCTCGCGTGCCGACATCGGCCGCGTCGCCCCGCTGGTTTTCGCCCTGCCGTCGGGCGGGGCATTGGTTGGGCTGGCGTACCTCGACAATTTGGAACTAGAGGCCGCCGTCGGAGAGAAGCTCCGCGGGACCGCGACCTTCACGTTCACAGGATTTTTTGCCTAATGCCCACGACAGCCGAAGACATTTTCGGAACCGCCACGCCCGACGTCGTCGAGGTGACGCCAGCCGGCGCGGCAAAGCCCGTCCGTCTCCGCTACCCGACTTTCCGCGAGTGGCACGAGATCACGATCGAGCACCGGAAGGCCGGGGCCGACAAGCGCGACCCGTCCGCCGACCTGATCGCCCGGACGATCGCGATCTGTATCGCCGACGGCCAGGGCCGGCGCAAGCTCACCGACGCCGAGGCCTCCGCCCTGCTCGAGGCCAGCCCGCGGCAGGTGATGGATCTCTACACGAAGTGCTGGGAGACGGTGCTCCGGAACGACGACGACGCGGCAAAGGGGGAGGCAAAAAACTAAAGAGCGAGCCGGCGGTCTTGTTCCTCCACCGGCTCGCGATCGAACTAGGGGAACCGAGCGTCGATGCCCTCGCCTCGAAGATCACGGTTCGGGAGTTTCGCCGCTGGTGCGGATACTACCTCCTGGAGCCCTTCGGGACGGATTGGCAACGGACGGCCCGCCTGGCGGTGTGGTTGGCCGTGACGCTCGGAGCGAAGTTCGACCCAGACGACGAGATCGAGGCGAAGTTCCTGCCGACCTACCGCAGCGTTCCCCAGACCGACGACGAGATCTTCCGCGAGCTCATGAAAATCCCGGGCCTGAAGAAACGACACGAGAGCGACTAATGGCAGCCATCGGCAAGGTGTCCGCTGTCTTTTCGGCCAGCACCAACGGACTCACGAGCGGCGTCAATACTGCGATCGCGGCCTTCGGTCGCGTGGGTGGCAACGCCCGAGCCCTGGGTTCGGCTTTTCAACAACTCCAGTCCATCGGGAACATGGGCGTCGGCAACGTGGGGCCGGCTGCCGACGCGTCGTCCGCCGCCTTGTCGAGATTTACGCGGCTCTCCGAAGGACTCCAGCAGGCCCTTCAGGCCGGAAGGATCACGTCCGACGAGTTCGCCCGGCGTATGCAACTCGTCGAGCAGGCGGCCAGCGAGACGGCGTCCACGATGGCCCGCGGCGCTGCCATCACCGACCAGTACCGCAGCTCCGAGGAGAAGCACGCACGCCGGCTTGACGAGCTGAACAAACTCCACGCGGCCGGGGCGATCGACACGAAGACCTACCTCCGCGCCGTTGGCGCAGCCAACGACGAGCTTAAACAAAGCCAGGGCGGCGCGAATGCGTTCAAGAAGGCGGCCGCGACCGTCGAGACCGCTACGACCGCCGTTACCCGCCGCCTCAATGCCCTAATCGCGATCCAGGGGGCCCAGCTTTTCGGGTCCGTCGTTCGCGGCGTGTCCGACGCTGTCCGGTCTCTCGTGAACATGGGCCAGGCCCAGGCCGAGGTGATCGACTCGACCTCGAAGCTCGCCGCCCGGCTGGGCTTCACCTACGGCGAGCTGGCGGGCCTGGGTCTCGCGGCCGAGCTGTCGGGCGTGTCGATGGATCAGGTGGCCGCCGCCGCCACGAAGGCCGACATCGCGTTCGTCAAGGCCGCCAACGGCTCCAAGCAGGCCCGGGCCGTCTTCGACCGGCTCGGCCTGTCCATGGACCAGCTCCAAGGCATGAGCGCGGCCGAGCGGTTCGACGCGATTGCCGCGTCGATCGCCGCCCTGCCGACCGAGGCCGAACGGGCCGCCGCGGCCGTGGCGATCTTCGGCCGGGCCGGGGCTGCCATGCTGCCCATGTTCGCCCAGGGGGCCGAGGGGATCGCCGCCGCCCGCCGCGAGGCCGAGGCCTTCGGGCTGACGCTGACGAACGCCCAGGGGCAGAACGTCGAGGCGATGAACGATTCGTTCACCAGGGCCCAGCAGGCGATCCAGGGCGTCGTCGGCCAGATCGTGGCCTACCTGTCCCCGGCCGTCGAGGCGGTCACGACGGCGTTCTCGGACTTCGTGGGTAGCGTCGGCGGGGCGAACATCGGCCAGGCCATCGGCGACGCCCTGCTTCAGGGGGCGCAGTTCTTCGCCGGGATCGCCGACTGGGTGATCGCCGGCCTGGGCGGCGTGTTCGAGTACGCGACGGCCGTCGGCGAATACTGGGCCACCGGCTGGGAGTTGGGGACGCGTGTCGGGAACTTGCTCTACGGTGCGTTCAAGACGTTCGAGGCGGTGGGGAACATCATCGGCGGGCTGTTCTCCGACATCGTGGCGGGCCTGTACCGGGCTGCGGCGACGATTGCCGGCGTGATCCCCGGGTTCGGGGATATGGCCGCGTCGCTGAATCAGTCCGCCGACGGCTGGGCCGCGACGGGCGACCAGTTCGCCGCCTCGATGAACCAGAACCTCGACGCGGCGTCGACGGCGTTCGGGAACGCCTTCGGCGAGTCGGCCGCGGCGGCCGCCCCGGCGGCGGTCGGGCCCGTGTCGCAAATGATCGACGACGCGAGGCGTCGCGCCGAGCAGGCGGCAGCCCAGCAGGACACGGCGGCCCGGCAGACCGTCGGCCCGCAGGCCGTGGCCCCGGCCCAGGCGGTGGCGTCCACCGAGGCCCTGAAGGCCACCGACTCGACCTCGCGGGAAGGGATCGCGGAAATGTTCCGCCTCATGCGTGGCGACGCCGGCAACGTCCAGGAGCAACAGCTCGGCGTCCTTGAGCAGATCCGCGACGCCGTCCAGTCAGGGAACGAGGACGGCGGATTCGACTCGACCGAGCTCGTCTTCGGGGGTGCCTGATGGCTGTCGTCGGCTGGCGTGAAACCGCAAAAGGGAAAAAGGTCTCCGGCAAGTTCGGAGAGTCGAACACCTACTCGCGGGCGTTCCTGATCCGCGTCGATCACCCGGCCACGTCCGAGGTGGCGATCTGCCGGGCTCCCGGCATCGTGTACGGGGCCGCCCACCCGGCACAGTCGGCGTGCAAGGCGATGGAGTTCTCGCTCGACATGGCCGACGATGTCGGCCTCTGGTGGACGCTGTCGGTGAACTACTACGCGCCGCCGCCCGAGGCGATCCCGGACGAGAACGGGATTCCGGAAGACTCTTGGGCCGCCAGCGGCGGCACCAGTACGGGCCCGGCGTTCCAGGACATCGACGGGGATACGATCGTCAACTCTGCCGGCGACCCGCTCGAAGGCCTGGAGCAGGAGAATGACGACATCTCGTGGACGCTCACGAAGTGCTACTCCGACATGAGCTGGGACGCTGTCAGGGTTCAGCAATCAAACACCGTAAACGAAGCTTTTTGGAACTACGGCCTTTCTGGGACCTGGAAGGTAAACTTCCGGTCGGCCCAGAAGAAGACGATCGCCACGGCGACGACCGGCACCTCGGGCCCATCGCCGAACGACGGAACGAACGCGCCGGCCGAAGGGTCCGAGTCCACGTCCACCTACTGGGAGACCGTCTGGGAGTTCCGCTACCGGAAGAACGGCTGGGCGCTGAAGCCCTGGGATGTCGGCTTCAATGAACTGGTCAGCGGCGAACGCCAGGCGATCGTCGGGGCCGACGGAAAAGCCGTGAAGCAGCCGGTCGCCCTGACGGGCGCGGGGGCGGCCAAGCCTGCCGGCGAGGCCCCGGACGCCCTGGCGTTCGACGTGTACGACTCGTCGAACTTCTCCACGTTCGGGGAGCCGTCCTAATGCCAGGCCGCCGCGAGCGGATCACGTTCGACCGCCGGACGGCGAAGCGGATCGCGACCGTCGTCCGCGACGCCGAGCGCGGCGACCGCGACCTGGCCCCGGTCACGTTTCGGACCGGGGGCGGCGACGATGGGGCCGAGATCCGGCTCGGCACGATCGCGGCGAGCTGGACCAAGGGCACGACGGCCACCGTGACGCAGCTCAAGCCCGACGGCTCGGCCTTGACGCCGACGCGGACGTTCACGGCGACGAACTGGTTCGCGGCCGTGACGGTCTCGAGCGGGACGAAGAAGGTCGCCTGCGCGTCGGTGGGCAGCCTGTGGATCCTGATCGCGGCGGAGTGCTAGGCCATGATGCTCGGAAGCCCGTGCTCGCCGTGCTGTGGGGAGGTCTGCGGGTGCGCAAGCCCGGCGGATTTCCCGCC
>Ga0315906_10002309_pt1 | contig 26889 bp, 31 predicted proteins | sample LakEriMetagenome_4_FD_203526 | JGI IMG/M metagenome (GOLD analysis project Ga0315906, IMG submission 203526) | Freshwater fungal communities from buoy surface, Lake Erie, Ohio, United States - Buoy 2 MA122 | ecosystem: Environmental > Aquatic > Freshwater > Lake > Lake biofilm | place: USA...
TTTCTTTTTTTTCTTTTGACTCTTTTGTATGTCATATAAAAAATTCAAATCATGTATTGTTAATACTTTTTTTGTTTTTTTTGTTTTCGGAAAATACATAGATCCCTGATACGTGGTATGCCAAATAGATGCTTGTTTTGTATGTGGGTTGTAAAATTTGTGAAAAGATTTTTGTTTGATATAGGATGCATTATTACCGAGAAAATCAATCTCATTTTTAGGAGTATAAAAAAACAAATCAGCGTTAATATTTTCTTTTAGTTGAAATATTGCTTTTGATAATCGCAGACAATACTCATGCAATCCCGTATAAGGGTATTTCATTCTTTCACAATCAATTACAATATTTCTCAAGAGCAAATAATTATAATCATAAATCGAGATTAATTCTGCAAAGAAAAGATAAATAGTACTACCCCCACTTCCCAATCTCTTCTATTAACTCTCCTTTCGTTAAAGGTACGCCCTTTATCTTATTATATCCCTTCGCATCTATCATATACTGATCGCGGATGATTTTGATGAGTTGTCCGTTGTTGATTTCTGGGATTAAAATCGTTTCATAATTTTTCAACAGATCTCCAAGATTTTTAGGGAATGGGCGCATATAACGGATATGGGCATGCGCTACCGACTTGCCCTGATCCAGTAACTCTGCCACCGCACTTTTAATGGCACCATATGTGGAGCCCCATCCTAACACTAGCACTTTTCCTTTTTCCGGACCGCTGTCCAACTTTTGATCTGGAATATAGTTAGCAATCAGATCCACTTTAGCCTGACGGGTTTTCACCATGTGCTGATGATTATCGGGATCATAGCTCACGTTGCCGGTTATATCCTGCTTCTCTAACCCGCCAATCCGATGCTCCATACCCGGCGTACCGGGAATAGCCCAGGAACGCACCAGCTTCTCGTCTCTTTTATAAGGCATCAGCTTTTCTTCTCCCTCATCTAGTTGCTTCTTAAAGTTGACTTTTATTTCCGGCAAGTTTTCTGATTGAGGGAAACGCCAGGGCTCAGCACCATTCGCAATATATCCGTCACTCAATAATAACACCGGTGTCATGTGCTGAATGGCAATTCTGCACGCCTCCATCGTTACTTCAAAACAATCACTGGGGGTGGAAGTTGCAATCACCGGCATCGGACACTCCCCGTTTCTTCCATAATAAGCCTGCAACAAATCACTCTGCTCCGTCTTGGTGGGTAAACCGGTAGAAGGTCCGCCTCTCTGAATGTTGATTACCAACAGAGGAATTTCCAGCATCACCGCCAAACCCATCGCCTCAGTTTTCAAGGCGATACCCGGACCACTACTGGTAGTAACACCTAAGGCTCCTCCATAAGCCGCACCAATGGATGCCGTAATCGCGGCAATCTCATCTTCTGCCTGATAGGTTTTAACACCAAAAGATTTATGACGACTCAATTCATGTAAAATATCACTGGCAGGGGTGATGGGATAAGACCCAAGAAATAAAGGCAGTCCGCTTTTTTCGCTAGCTGCAATCAGTCCATACGCAACGGCTTGATTACCCATAATTGAGCGATACACTCCGGGTTTCATCTTTGCCCGCTCCATTTTATAGGTAGTGGTAAATGTTTCGGTAGTGTCGCCATAATTATAGCCCGCCCTTAATGCAGCTATATTACTGTTGAGAATTTCATCTTTTTTACCAAACTTATCTGTCAAAAATTTTATGGTACTATCCATATCACGGTTGTACATCCAGTACAAAAAACCCAGCACAAACATGTTCTTGGCACGATCTTTCTCTTTGGTGCCCAGATGATATTCTTTTAAAGCCTCTCTTGTCATCTTGGTTACATCCATTTTGATGACCTCATAATTGTTTAGCTGATCGCTGTCCAGTGGATTTTCTCCTTCAGGATAATTGGCTAAACGAAGATTTTTGGCATCAAAGCCATCTGTATTAACGATGATTTTTCCACTTTTTTTAATGGCAGTAAGGTTTACTTTAAGTGCCGCGGCATTCATCGCAACCAATACATCACACGCATCTCCGGGTGTAAATACCGGATTGCTACTGAAACGCAACTGATATCCGCTAACACCGGGCAGGGTGCCCTGTGGTGCACGAATCTCTGCAGGAAAATCAGGAAAGGTTGCCAACTCCATGCCCATCAGGGCGGTGTTATTGGTAAACTGACTTCCGGTTAACTGCATCCCGTCTCCGCTATCGCCGGCAAACTTTATGACCACATCACTTAAAATTTCTTCTTTACGAACCATATACTTAATTAAGGCTGCAAAATTAACACTGAAAGGTCGGAAAATGTTTTTCCGGGGAAGATTTAATTGCTCTTCCTCCCCCTTCACCCCTCCAAAGGGGATACATTCTAAAATTGTCCCGAACTTTTAACTTTTAACTTTTTACTTTTAAATTTACCTTTACACCTTAAACCAACACTCCATGTCATTATTCAAATCAGGAAACCCTACTTTATCAGAAAAACAATTTCAACAAACTGTCTTTGTTCAAGACGGTCAGCAAATGACGGTAAAAGGCACAATGAATAAATTCGGATTCCTTATGCTGATGCTTTCAGCCGGTGCGTTTTTTGCCTGGAACTGGGAAGCGCAGGGTAAAAATATCATGCCCTTGGTACTTACAGGTACAATTGGCGGATTAATTATAGCTATTGTGATTATGTTTAAGAAGGAGTGGAGCGGATTCTTAGCGCCGGCGTATGCGTTACTACAAGGTTTATTTGTAGGAGCCATTAGTGCCTATTTTAATTTTCTTTTTCAGGAATCTTATCCGGATATCATAATGCATGCAGTTGGTCTTACCCTTGCTGTCGCCATCACGATGTTTTTGTTATATAGTTTTCGTATTATCAATGTTACCAACAGACTTCGTTCTATTATAATGATTGCCACTATGAGTCTGGCCGTGTTTTATTTAATTACCTGGATTCTTGGTTTCTTTGGCGTGCATTTTGCTTTCCTTACCGAAGGAAGCACTTTTGGTATCATCTTCTCTTTAATAGTTGTGGTATTGGCCGCTTTGAATCTGTTGCTTGATTTCGATATGATTGAACAGGGTTCAGCAGCAGGTGCTCCCAAGTATATGGAGTGGTATGCCGGCTTTGGCTTATTGGTTACATTAGTATGGTTGTACATAGAGATTCTTCGTTTACTAACTAAACTCAACAGCAGAGACTAATAAAATAATGCGGAAATATTCAGTAATTATTCTGATTTTTTTTATCATGCTGTTGGCCCTTCCCGGCTTTACGCAATGTTCCATTTGTACTAAAACGGCATCTCAATTAGGAGAGAAGCCCGCTGCTGCATTGAATACTGCCATTTTATATTTGATGCTGGCTCCATTGGCTATAATTGGATTTTTGGGATGGAAATGGTGGAAGAGTAACAGAGGTTAATGGTTGGCGGTTGGAAGTTTTATTTAACTCAAAACTCAAAACCAAAATTTATAAACCATTCTTCGGATAATCGAAAAATGCAAATGCCAAATTCTTTTCGCAGACCTCTTCCCATTTATTTACGTCAGACTTCAGCATCAACACACCACAAGTAGGAACATTATCTATTGATAATCCTTTGATCATATTCGCAAAAACAGTGATGCCGGGATTATGACAAACTACGGCAATCGTTTCAAATTCATTGGGAGTATTGTTGATGGCAGAAAGCATAACGGATGGAGGCGCATGATACAATTCGGGTACAATGATTAATTGATCATCTTTCATCTTCATCTCCTGCATCATCAGCTGTGTAGTAGTCAACGCACGCTTGGCCGAACTGCTGATAAAAGCATTGACGACGATACCTTTTTTTATTAATCTTTGTGCCATTTCAGGGGCGTCACGCATACCCCTTTCGTTGAGCGGACGATCAAAATCACGCTGACCTATCTCTGCCCAACTGCTTTTAGCGTGTCGTATAATCAGTATTTTTTTCATCAGTAACCTCTAACGTTTTTACCTGCCATAAAATTCAAGAATGCTTTATTGCAAACTCTGTTGCCTCCCGGAGTAGGGTAGTTGCCCGTAAAGTACCAGTCGCCGGTGTTGGTGGGACAGCTAATATGTAAATCTTCAATGTTCTGATAAATTACTTGCACCGGAATGTTGAAATCTTTAGGCGTAATCAGTTTAGCGATTTGATCGCTGATCTCTTGTGTAGAGAATGGTTTATATAAACGGCGCACCATATTTTCCTGATGAAGTGTTCCTGCTTCCTGCATAGCAAGAATAGCCTGAAGGATTTCATCAATAAGACTTTCCTGTCCGGAAGATTTTAGTAATTCAATTGCAGCTCGGAATGCAACGAAATCGCCGAGCTTACTCATATCAATGCCATAGCAATCGGGATAGCGAATTTGTGGGGCAGAAGAAACAATAATGATTTTCTTGGGACGAAGGCGGCCCAGCATACGAACTATACTTTCTTTTAAAGTGGTACCACGTACAATAGAATCATCAATGACCACTAAGGTGTCTATATCATCACGAACCGTGCCGTAGGTAATATCATACACATGTTGTACCATTTCATTGCGATTGCTGTCTTCCGTAATGAAGGTGCGTAGTTTTACATCTTTGATGGCAATTTTTTCCTGTCTGATTTTTCGGGTAATCATTTCCGTTAGTTTGGCTTCATCGAAATCGCCATTCCAACTCATGATTCGTTGAATTTTAATTTGATTCAGATAATCTTCCATGCCTTTAACCAGCCCGTAAAAAGCCACTTCTGCCGTGTTAGGAATATAAGAGAAGATTGTATTTTTTAAGTCGTAGTCGATTAGTTCAAGCACTCTTTTGCTGAGTTGATATCCTAAAGAAATGCGTTCTCTGTAAATTTTTTCATCGCTCCCTCTGCTGAAATAAATTCTTTCAAATGAGCAGGCTCTTCTTTCTTTTGGAGCAAGTATTTGTTCAATGCGATAGCTGCCGTCGGGTTCTGCAATAATGGCTTGTCCGGGCATCAGCTCTAATACTTCGTTTTCAGGTACATTAAATGATGTGCGTATGGCAGCGCGTTCACTGGCTGCTACAAAAAATTCATCATTGATATAATAGTAAGCAGGACGAATCCCGTGAGCGTCTCTCAGAATAAAACTGGTTCCGTTGCCTGTCATACCTCCGATGGTGAAGCCGCCATCAAACAGCGGCGCCGCATTTTTCAATACAGCGGATAGAGATGGGGCATTGGGATTTTTTTCATCTTCTTTTACCAGAAAATGATGAACAACTTCCAGCATAGCGGCAAGATCACTTTGCTCTTGGAAAGTACCCGGTTTAATATTCAGATAAGCAAACAGTTCATCGGTATTTACCAGGTTGAAATTTCCGGCAAGCGCAAGATTTCGAGAGGGTTCGGTATTTCTTTTAATGAAGGGATGACAAAAGGCTACATTATTTTTTCCTTGCGTACCATATCGAAGGTGTCCAAGTAGTAATTCTCCCAAAAAAGGGAGATGACCTTTCATGAGCCCCGTGTGTTGCCGGATATCGGGTTGATATTTTTCCAATTCTTCTACTTCTTGTCCGATTTGAAAAAAAATATCAGCAATAGGTTGCGGTTTATTGCTTCGAAGTCGATGTAAAAAAGGGTATCCCGGTTCAACATTTAATTTCACCACAGCCACACCTGCTCCATCTTGTCCGCGATTATGTTGTTTTTCCATCAAAAGGTAGAGCTTATTGAGCCCATACATGGCAGTGCCATATTTTTTTTGGTAGAAAGCAAGGGGTTTTCGCATACGAATGAAGGCAAGGCCACATTCGTGTTTGATCTCGTCACTCATGAAGTAAGGATAAAACGATTGGAAAGAAAAAAATTACGCCGCAAAGGTACGATACCTGTTACTTTCTTTTTCTTGAAAAAAAGAAAGTAACCAAAGAAAAGTTCAAGGCAAACCCGATCGCTCCGCACGTTTTGCCTTGCCAGCGCACAGCAATGGTAGTAAGTTTGTAAAATCCTATGACAACCTGACAACCGTCCCGCCTAGGCGGGACGGACAACAAAGTTTTTAATTTTTTAAGTTTCCTCCGGATACAAATGTTCTGCCAGCCATATAAATTCGTTTGTAAACATATCAACAGATCTTTGAAAGGCAGGGTCAATGAGATTTCCTTCGGCGTCAAACTTTTTTTCAACTTGTCCTACTACTAGCATTTGCGGACAGGCAACACCGAATAATGCGTTGACTAATAGTTGCAATTGTTGTGTTGCGCGCAGTCCGCCGGAAAATCCATTGCTGGCTGTTACGATTCCGAATGCTTTGTGCGAGTGTTTGGGGTAATGGTCGAGCAAGTTTTTTAGGGCGGGGGTATAACTGCCATTGTATTCCGGGGTTACCAGAATAAAGGCATTTGCAGCAAATATTCTTTCGCTGAGCGGACGAAATAATTGCGGTGTGGCTTCTAATGTGTAGAATACATCTTGTAAGGGGGGGAGCGCCCATTCGCGTACATCAATCAATCCGACTTGATGTGTGGTTAGTTGCTGAAGGTGTTGTTGCAGAAACAGGGCAACGCGTTTGGTGATGCTGCCTTCTCTTGGGCTTCCGGAAATGATTTCAATGCGCATATCTTTCTAATCTTGATTGTTAAGATAAAATGAATTAGTGAAGCACACCAAATTTACCTGCGTGATAATCGACGATGGCCAATTGGATTTCTTCTTTTGTGTTCATAACAAAAGGGCCGTACGCGGCAATAGGCTCCTGGATGGGCTCACCACTTAACAACAAACAATGGAGTTCATTGTTGGCTTCGATATCGATGAGGGATCCATCTTTTTCAAATAAGATCATATCGCCTTCTCTTACCACTTTTTCTTTTACGAGGGCGGTTCCTTTCAAGATGAGGAGGGAGGCAGTATCGCCGGCAATAAGTTCGAGGGTAGTTTTACCGCCCGCACTTGCGTGTACATCAAATATTTGAATGCGGGTATAAGTGCGGGCGGGCCCTCGCACACCTTTTAAATTCCCGGCAATCACTCTAATATGACCTTCCCCTTCTTCCAACTTAACAACAGGAATATCTCGCGCATATATATCCTGATATGACGGCTTTTCATTTTTATGTTTAGCGGGTAAATTTACCCAAAGCTGTGCCCCATGCAACACGCCCCCTTTTTTGCTGAAGGTTTGCTCATGAAACTCTTTATGTAAGATGCCTGAGCCTGCCGTCATCCACTGCACATCTCCTGCATGTATTACCCCTTTACCACCACTACTATCCTCATGTGCTAAAGCCCCTTCCCATAAAATGGTAACCGTTTCAAAACCCTTATGTGGATGCACATCCACACCGCGCGGCACATCTGTAGGCAATAATTCCCAGGGCGCAAAATAATCCAGCATTAAAAACGGACTTACATCCTCCCACAAGTGTGATTGAATATAAGGACGAACCTTAAATCCATCTCCCACCATATGAGTAGCGGAAGCTTTGATTACCTGATCTATATTTTTATATGCAGACATATGTTGTTCCAAATTATTTAGTCTTAATTACTCATTATACTATTGTGCTTTCACAAACTGTACATTCAACTGCAACTTCACGTCGTCGCTTACTACAATGCCCCCTGCTTCGGTAACAGCATCCCAGGAAAGTCCGAACGATTTGCGCTTTAAAATGCCTTCAGCTTCAAATCCGATTTTGCTTTGACCCCATGGATCAACCATCGCACCCATATAGTCTACTTTCAATTCAACAGGTTGAGTAATATCTCTGATGGTGATATCTCCTTTCAATGTATATGCATCTCCGTTTTTTATCAGGTGGCCATTGCTGAAAACGACCTGAGGATATTTTTCTGCATTAAAAAAGTCATCACTCTTCAGATGTCCGTCTCTTTGCTCATTACGCGTATTGATGCTGTTCACATCCGCATTAAACCAAATTTTAGCATCTGAAAAATCTTCGCTTTCCGTTTCAAGACCGGCATCAAAATTATTGAACTGACCCGTAACGGTGTTGATCATTAAATGTTTCACTTTGAAGAGAATGTCGCTGTGTGCAACATCGATTTTGTAACTTGACATTTTGTTTTGTTTTAATTATTAATATTTAATTATCCGTTTCTTTTGCTCTCATTTTTTCAAGCAACTGATTGATTTGTGTTGCTTCTTTATCTGATAAATCTATCAGCCCATCAGCTACCTCATCAATTTTTTTGGTCGCCTTCTCCAGTAATATTTGTCCGCTGCTCGTTAATTGCATCACGGTATGTCGCTTATCGTTGCTATCGATGCCGCGCTTAACATATTTTTTATCAACGAGACGGTCGATAATGCGCGGCACATTAGTGCCTTTTTCAATCATTCGCCCTGCAATATCTTTCACACATATCGCTTCCGGGGATTTTCCTTTGAGTATGCGCATTACATTATATTGCTCGTGGGTGATACCAAAGGTTTTTAACTCACGACTAATCGTAGTCTTCAACCACCACGCAGAATACAAAATATTCAGACTAGCCTTATGCTTCGCATCTTTAAAATTGGTGGTCTGAAGTGCTTCTTCCAGTTTCATAATGCAAATATATGTATATACATGTAATTATGCTGTTGAAACTATTTTGCTACGGGAAAAATATTGGGTACACCAGATAATGAAAAAGGGCGAAAAAGATTTCGCCCTTAGGTTTTGACTTTTGAGTTTTTTTTAGAATCCAATCAGCTCCTGCAAACTTTCACAGCGTTTAAAATCCTCTTCTATATTTACATAAAAGGTAGCGGCATTTTTGCGGAACCAGTTCTCCAGATGATTTTCTTTCTTTGCTTCCAATGCACGACCGGCAATTTTGTTATAATCATCTTTCAGATTTTCACGATGGGGCTCCGTGCGACTCATCAGGTATAATATCCGCACACCTTTTTTGCCGCGCTCATCCGTAAATGACCGGGGCTCTGTATATTCTCCGGGTTGCATCTTATCCAGCATTACCACAATATCCTTATCCAATTGATCAATGGTAATTTGCGATGAGCCATCAGGGGCAGTTTTTCTGCCTCCCGTAAATTTCGACTGCTCTTCATCAGAATACTTACTTACCGCTTCTCCAAAAGAAATCGAGCCTGCTATAAGTTGTGCGCGAACACTATCCAGTTTTGTGATTGATTTTTGTATATCGGGTTCATTAATTCGCGGCACTTTTAAAATATGCCTGACCGTAACATCTTCACCCGATCGGGTTATACATTGAATGATATGATACCCAAACTTTGATTTTATAACTCTCGATACCTGACCTTCTTTTAAACTCATCGCCGTATTAAAAAATGTAGGATCCCACTGATTGTCTTTTTTATTGAGCACATACATCCCCCCGGTTTGTTTACTTCCGGGATCATCAGTGTATAAATTCGCCAGGGTTTCAAATCGCTTCTCACCCCCCTCTACCATCCGCTTATATTCTTTAAGTTCATCCTGTGCATACTCTTCCATTTCTCTGCCTGCCTTAGGATAAGATATAATTTCACCTAATTCAAGCTGTGTTTCATAGAAGGGTAAACTGTCTTTTGGAATCGTTTCAAAATATGCTTTTACTTCATTCGGAGTGATTTTAATATTATCTACAATCTTATTCCGCATCGAACCCGCCAGTTTATTTTCCTTTATAGGCATCCGCATTTCTTCCCGAAACTGATAGATTGTTTTGCCGGTGATTTGTTCAATCACCTCTTTGGATCCGTATTGCTGAATGAAATATCTGATACGATTGTCGATATCTGCTTCAATCTCTTCTTCACTTATGGGGATGGAATCTTTATCTGCTTGTAAAGCCAGCATCTTATTGATAACAAGCTGTTGCATCAGATAGCAGTCTGCATTGGGAGGCAATTCCACTTCCTGTCGTTTTGCATCGGCAATCTGATTGTCAATATCAGATTTAAGAATGATACGATCACCTACCACACCGATGATTTTATCAGCCACAACCTTCTTCGTTTGTGCCTTGCCGATAGCGGGGGCAAGAAAAAGACAGCATGCAAAAATAATTCTATACATCTTTCAAAAATAAAGATGGCTCATCCATACCTACAACTGAACCACCCGGTAATTTTTAATAATCTGTTACAGTGTTCGTTTTACTTCTTCTTGTTCAAATGACACAATTGTGTCCCCAACATTGATGTCGCTGAAGTTTTTAAGGGTCAGACCACATTCCATATTAGAGGATACCTCTTTTACATCATCTTTGAATCGTTTCAGACTTCCCAGCTCTGCAAATGCACCTTCCTGACGCGGATATACAAGTACGCCGTCTCTGAAGAGACGAATCTTGGCATCTCTTTTGAATTTGCCTTCCTGCACATAACATCCTGCCACTGTTGCTTTGTCAAACTTATATACCTCTCTGATTTCAACGGTTGCTACTTCTTTCTCTGTAATCTTCGGTTCAAGAAGCCCTTCCATCGCACTCTTCACTTCTTCAATCGCATTGTAGATGATAGAGTAGTTTTTGATTTCTACGCCTTCCTGTTCAGCCAGTTTTGCTGCCTGTGAAGATGGACGTACGTTAAATCCAATCAGAATCGCATCGGAAGCGCTTGCCAGTGTTACATCCGCTTCTGAGATTGCACCCACTGCACGATGTACTACTGTAACGGCAATTTCTTCAGTTGTAAGTTTTTGTAATGAATCCGTCAACGCCTCAACGGATCCGTCCACATCACCTTTAATGATCAGTTTCAGTTCCTTGAAGTTTCCTAGAGCCAGACGTCTTCCGATTTCATCGAGCGTGATATGTTTCTTCGTACGAATACCCTGCTCTCTTAATATTTGTGCACGACGCGTTGCAACTTCTTTGGCAGCTGCTTCGTCTTCATATACTTTAAATTTCTCACCCGCCTGTGGGGCACCATTTAAGCCTAAAATCTGTACTGGTGTAGAAGGGCCTGCTTTTTCAATACGTTGATTGCGTTCATTGAACATTGCTTTTACACGTCCGTAATATTGTCCGGATACGACCAAATCTCCCTGCTCAAGTGTGCCATTTTGCACTAACATCGTTGCTACGTAACCCCGACCTTTATCAAGGGAGGCTTCAATGATAGAACCTGTTCCTTCTCTTTCGGGATTTGATTTTAATTCAAGGATTTCTGCTTCCAGCAATATCTTTTCAAGTAGTTTATCGACATTTAAGCCTTTTTTAGCAGACAGCTCCTGACTTTGGAATTTTCCGCCCCATTCTTCAACCAGGATATTCATCTGGGAAAGTTGCTCATAAATTTTTTGAGGATTAGCCCCGTCTTTATCAATCTTATTTACTGCAAATATCATCGGCACACCGGCTGCCTGAGCATGGCTGATTGCTTCTTTTGTCTGAGGCATCACGGCATCATCTGCCGCCACAACGATTACGGCAATATCTGTAACCTTGGCACCACGGGCACGCATCGCAGTAAATGCTTCGTGACCCGGCGTATCGAGGAAAGTAATCTTTTTCCCTTCGGGCATATGTACTTCGTATGCACCTATATGTTGGGTAATACCTCCGGCCTCTCCGCTTACTACATTGGCGTTACGGATATAGTCGAGCAATGATGTTTTACCATGATCTACGTGACCCATAATGGTAACAATGGGCGCTCTTGGAACCAAAGAAGCTTCATCATCCACTTCTTCTTCTTCTTCCATTGCCAGTTGTTTTTCCATATCGATAAACTCAACGGTATATCCAAACTCGCCGGCTACCAGTTCGATAACTTCAGCATCCAGACGCTGGTTGATGGATACCATTAATCCAAGTCCAAAACATTTGGCTACAACTTCGGTAGGGGATACATTCATCAGGCTAGCCAGTTCGCTGGCACTGATAAATTCAGTTACCTGCAATACATTGCCTTCCTGGCCTTCATTTTCCTGACCGGCCATTTCTTCCCGCTTAAGTTTGCGGTATTTGGCTTTAAGGCTCTTTCCTCTGCCGCCACCGCCACTAAGTTTGGCTTGTGTTTCGCGCAGTTTATCCTGGATCGCTTTTTCGTCTATCACTTTATCTTCTCTTCTAGGAGCGGGCCCTCTTTGTCCGGGTCTTGCACCACCTTGTTGTGGTCCTCTTCCGCCGCCCTGTTGAGGTCCTCTTGCGCCACCTTGCTGGGGCCCTCTGCGATCACCCCCTCTGAAGTCAGGGCGTGCCTGTTTATCAGGTAAGGCAGGTTCGCCGCCTTTCTTATCTAAAGGAATACGTTTCCGTTTTCTTTTCTCTCTGTCTGCAGCGCTGCCGGGGCGTGGGTCTGACTCTACCGGCAACACAATTTTCCCCAGGATTTTAGGGCCTTCTAATACCTGTGCTTTAATATTTTCAATGATTGCCTTATCTGCAGGGGGGGCAGTTTCAGGAGCTGTAGGAGTAGCAGGCACTGTTACTTCCGGCACCACTTCTTGTGCAGGGGCTGGAACAGGTTCTGGTTTTTCTTCTTTTTTGACCGCTTTCTTCGGACGTGTAGAATTATCCAGTTTATCCAGATCTATTTTGGAAATGATTTTCGGGCCTTCAATTTCCGGAGCTTCCACTTTCATCATTTCAGGTTCTGCAGGAACAGATGGTTCAGGTGCAGCAGGAGGAGGAGCTGGTTCTACATGTGCAGGGGGTTCGGGTGTTGCGGGAGGCTCCGGAGCCGCCGGTGGTACCTCAGGCGCAGGTGTTTCAGAAACCACCTCAGTTTTTTCATCTTTGGGAGCCGCTTTTTTGCCGCCCTTTTTAAAAGAAATTTCTTCTTCTTCTTTTTTCTTTCTGGCCTCACCCATACCCCCTTTGGGTATTTCAATCTGATCACTTTTTTGCTTAACAGCCTTATCGGAAGCAAACTCGGCAATCAATGATCGATACATATCCTCCGACAACTTTGCCGTGGGCTTTAAATCATCTCTGCCGAATCCTTTACCCACAAGAAATTCAATCAGGGTATCTTTCCCGATATTGAACTCCTTGGCAGCGGCCATCAAGCGCGGTGTGTTAATTTCTGACATTCAGAATTAATAATTAATAATTAATAATCAATAACCAATAATTGGGTTTGTCCAATCACTTATTATTCGTTTTCGAATTCTGCGGACAGAATACGACGAACTTCATCTATTGTTTCTTTTTCCAGATCTGTACGGCGTTCCAGTTCTGCTACAGTCAAATCAAGCACACTACGTGCGGTATCACAACCAATGCGTTTGAAAGTATCAATAATCCAGCCGTCAATTTCATCTGCAAATTCATCCAGATCGATATCAAAGGAATCTTCTTCACCTTCATTATCGCGATATACATCAATTTCATATCCGGTAAGCTCACATGCCAGTTTGATATTAACGCCTCTTTTGCCAATTGCGAGTGACACCTGATCGGGTTTCAAAAACACATTTACATGTTTATTGTCCTGATCAATATCCATACTGGTAATTTTCGCAGGGGTAAGAGAACGTTGAATCAGCAGGTTGAGATTATTGGTAAAATTGATAACGTCAATATTTTCATTTTTTAACTCTCTCACGATACCATGTATCCTGCTTCCTTTCATACCCACACAAGCACCTACAGGATCAATACGGTCATCAAAACTTTCTACCGCCACCTTCGCTCTTTCACCCGGCTCGCGTACAATCTTTTTGATCACAATCAGACCATCAAAAATTTCAGGCACTTCAATTTCAAGTAGTTTGGCCAGAAAGTCAGGGCTGGTTCTGGATAGAATAATCACCGGCGCATTGTTTTTCAGTTCTACTTTTTTGATAACAGCGCGGATGTTTTCTCCTTTTTTGAAATAATCTTGCGGAATCTGCTCGCTTTTAGGAAGAATTAATTCGTTTCCTTCTTCATCGAGCATCAGCACTTCTTTTTTCCATACCTGATATACTTCTGCACTTATAATTTCGCCAATACGGTCTTCGTATTTCTTAATCAGTACATTTTTTTTCAGGTCATTTATGCGACTTGCCAGTGTTTGTTTGGCTGCAAGAATAGCACGGCGTCCGAAATCGTGAATGTCAACATCTTCATATAAATCTTCGCCAACTTCATAGTCGGGCTCAATATGTACCGCTTCCGAGTAGCCAATTTGAGCGAGGGGATCTTCTACTTCACCATCATTTACAATGGTACGACGACGCATAATTTCAAGGTCACCCTTTTCTGTATTTACGATTACGTCAAAATTTTCATCACTACCGTATTTTTTACGGAGTAATGTTTTGAAAACATCTTCCAGTACTTTCATCATCGTCGGACGATCTATATTTTCTGCATCCTTAAATTCCTGAAAGCTTTCGATTAGATTGATACTTGCCATAACGCTGAGTTTTAAAATCAGACCGGAATGTCGCCGGTTCTTTTAGAATACAATTTGAATTTTTGTTGTTTTGATATGTTCTATTAGTAATGAATGCGTAATTATTTCCTGTTTTTTACCTTTCCCTTTTGTTTCTTCCACCTGAAGGGTAGTGGCATCTGCTGCAAGGAGCTTGCCGGTAATTTTTCTTCCATCTTTAAGTATTACCTCAACTTGTCTGCCGATGTTTTTTATAAACTGACGAGGTAATTTGAGTGGCTCATCTAATCCGGGCGAAGAAACTTCCAATTCAAAATCACCCGGCTGAAAAAGTGCTGCCTCCTCAATTTGTGCGTACAATTTTCGGCTGATTTGTGTACATGTGCCTAGAGAAATGCCCAAATCGGCATCCAGGAATACTTGAATTTTATTACCCGGTTTCATGCGAACCTCTACCAGAAAACAATCCGGAAACAGGCTGAGCCCCGCTTCTAGCATATGGGTAATTGTTTGTATTTTTTGTTCCACCGTCAACATACAGAATAAAAGAAGGGAACGACCTCGTTCCCTTTCACTTTGCTTTTAACAACGCAAATGTACGATATAAGCGGCAAAAAGACAATTATTTTATTGCGGCCATAGAAAATTGACAGCTAACCAAACATTTTTACAACTATTCTGTTTAATATATAAACTTGGTAAGTTAATCAAAGTGTGTTATCTTTAGTTACTGTTTAATAATTGATTGATTTCCAGTTTCTTTTTAGGATACTAATAAATGATTGCCGCTTATACTCTATACAGAGTCTAAGATTTTTGGAATGGTCCTTTGCGTGCTTTACCCTCCAGATGATTGCGTTTTGATTTGGTACTATGAATTGTTTACTTCTTTTGAAGTTTACTATATGTTTTTTTTAACCAAAACCATGTAACATGAACATGCATTTATTAGGGGCAATGCCCATTGCAAACGACAACTATGTTGCCTTTACCTTTTTTATAGGTACGATGGCAATGATGGCCGCATCCGTTTTTTTCTTTTTTGAACTCAATAATGTCGAAAAGAAATGGCGGACATCTATTTTAGTTTCCGGTCTGATCACATTTATTGCTGCCGTACACTATTATTACATGAGGGGTTACAACCTCGACACCAGTGAGTCGCCTACCTTCTTCCGTTATGTAGACTGGCTTTTGACTGTTCCTTTGATGTGCGTTGAGTTTTATCTGATCACGAAAAAAGCTGGTGCCAAAATCGGCTTATTATGGCAGTTGATTTTCGCTTCTGTGGTGATGCTTGTAACTGGCTATTTCGGGGAAACTATCTATAAAGATCAGAGCGTGCTTTGGGGTGTAATCAGCGGACTGGCGTATTTCTATATTGTATACCTCGTATGGTTTGGGGAAGTGGCCAAGTTGGCTACTGCTTCATCTCCTGCTGTTGCCAAAGCCAATAAAACATTAGGTTGGTTTGTATTGGTGGGATGGGCAATCTATCCGCTGGGATATATCGTAGGAACTCCAGGTGGTTTATTTGGTATCCCTGCTGCAGATCTCGGTATCGGCGGACTGAATATGGATATTATTTACAATATTGGTGATGCCGTGAATAAAATCGGATTCGGGTTGGTTATTTATTCTCTGGCCCAGTCTGAGAAAACAGCTTAATATTCTATGGAACAAAATAATGGGTCGATATTTTTCGGCCCATTATTTTTAATAACATATAATGCTTAGAACAGGCTTAATCATTACTGGTTTTATGGTGCTTTTATTAAAGCATTTTTTCTTTCCCGATATTTCCATGGAATATCAGGTATATGGATTTCTGGCGGGTATTCTGGTATTGGGAGTGCCTCATGGAGCTGCGGATATGATGGTTGCCTCCTCCAATGCGCAGCATAAAAATCATCGCTTTTCTATGCTTTTTTTTCTTGCTGTTTATTTGTTTCGACTTTTTTTATTTGCAGCAATTCTTTGGTTTTTTCCTATAGCAGGCAATCTTATTTTTATCATTTTTGCTGCATATCATTTTGGCGAAACAGATTTGCATCAGTTTAAAACCGAAACACTGATTGGAAAGTTATTTGTAATCAGTTATGGTTTATTAATATTAGGCTTCATTTTATTACAACATTTTGAAGAGCTGATGCCTTTATTCAATTTGTTTCCCTCTGGCAGACGTGCAGAAGGATTTATACAACTCATTTATTTTTATCGAAAGGCCATACTCATGGCTTTATTGATGTTTTTTATTGTAATTGCCTTTATCTATTTTTCCAAGCATGAGGCAGGTACATACAATCCTGGGTTTTTCATTGTGCATCTGGGCTTGATTTTACTGATATTATATGCCTTGCCTATGATGCTTGCTTTTACATTTTATTTTATCGTGTGGCATTCATTATTATCATTAAGAAATATTGTTGGATTTTTAAGAAACAATACGTCTTTTAGCTATAAACAGATCATCGGCAGAATGTTGGTGTTAAGTGTACTTGCAATGGGAGGAATTGCTTTGTTTGGTGCCGGCGGTTTTATGTTTTTGAATCATGAGACCATGCTGGTATATGTATTTTTAGGTCTCGCCGTTTTAACCGCTCCACACTTACAGGTGATGCATGAGATGTATAAGTTGATGAGGCGATAGACCGTTGTTGGTTGTCGGTTTGAAATAAAACTATCTAACAGCCAACCCACAACAGTCAACCATATAAATCCTAATTTTGCCCCATGTTAAAAACCCTTCTCATTGCCTTTTTAATATATATCCTCTTCAAATTCATTTTTGATTTGATTATTCCTGCAGCTAAAGTGGCCGGACAGGTGAAAAAGCAAATGAATATGATGAAGGAGCGTATGGAGAACTATGAAGCACAGCAAAGCAGCAACCCGTCTGTAAAACCCAAGGAAGAAAAAAAACAGAATGTTGCCGGAGATTATATTGATTTCGAGGAAGTTTCTTCCAAATAGTTTTTTACACCAATTTCTCTTTTTTACATAAGAGCGTTTCATTTATCTTTGCGAGCCCAAGTAGTTGCCCGTTATTTGTTTAAGTTGATGTATTTTAACCCACAACCTATAACTGCCAACCTTAGGACCCTTAGCTCAGTTGGTTAGAGCATCTGACTCATAATCAGAGGGTCGTAGGTTCAAGTCCTACAGGGTCCACGTTCAAAAAAGCTTACTTCATATGTAAGCTTTTTTCTTTTTAAGAAAAGTGTATCGTTTTTTACATGATATCATTGCTTGCATACACACAGTTTCAACCTATTTAACAGCGTTTTAAATATTATATCTCATTACATTAACGTTATTGAGTGAAAACTAAACCACAGCGCGTTTTTTTACACATTTTTATATGAAATGCCCATAACGAAAATTTGATACCAACAGGGATGAATATTTTAAGGGCATACCATATGGCAAAAAAAAACAATAAAAAATACACATATGAAATGCCCATAACGAAAATTCGATACCAACAGGGATGAATATTTAAAGGGCATAACATATGGCAATTAAAAACAACAAAAATATACATATGAAATGTCCATAACGAAAATTTGATACCAACAGGGATGAATATTTAAAGGGCATAACATATGGCAATTAAAAACAACAAAAAATATATATATGAAAAATTTAGTCCTTGTTTTTTTTGTGTTGCTACATTTAAATTGTAATTCTTTTGATAGCAATGTCAATAATGAACCAAATCCTCCCAAACCTCAAATTCAAAATAAGTTATATAATGCCGCTGTCAAATTCAGTAAGGAAGAAAACTGGAGTTATGATCCGGCCTATTATCGAATTTCTTATCCAAACGGAGATGTCCCATCCGGCGGCGCCTGCACAGATGTTATAATTCGGGCACTACGGGAACAGAAGATGGATCTGCAACAGTTAATTCATGAAGATATGACCAGGTCATTTCATGCATATCCAAGAAATTGGGGACTAAACAGCCCTGACGCAAACATTGATCATCGACGAGTGCCGAACATCATGAAGTTTTTTGAAAGGAAAGGATATAGCTTACCTGTAACAGATAATATAGCAGACTATGAGCCAGGCGATATAGTGACATGGCAATTAGGGGGTAAGCTGACACATATCGGTATTTGTCTTGAAAACGGAGATGTCTATCATAATATAGGTCCGTATGCAAAAATTGACAAGGCGTTTTTATTTCAGTACCGAATAACAGGACATTACAGAATCTAAAATAATACAAATTATCAATTTTTTTATCTGCGAAAAACACAATAATCTGAATTTCAATTAATTATTAAAATTTTCTGCAAGCTTTCAGAAAAAATAAGATGGCATAAAGGTGGACTAATTTGCATTAAAATTAAAAACAATGAAAACGCAAAGAACCATCTACCACCTCATCGTTGACCGCAGCGGGTCAATGAGTGATTGTATTGACGCTACCATCAATGGTTACAATGAACAACTCAACCGCATCCGCAGTATGCAGGATGAATTTCCGGAACAGGATATTCGGGTGGGTTTGACAATGTTCAATACCACCATAGATATGCAGGCCGTTGCTAAAGACTTAAAGAATGCCACCCGTCTCTCCAAAAACAATTACATCCCTGATGGGGGCACTGCCCTTTACGATGCTATCGGACAAACTACCTTGCATTTGGAAGAAGCTTATGCAAGACAATCGGATCTGCCCACGACATTTGTCGTAGTGGTATTAACCGATGGCTACGAGAATAGCTCCAGATTATTTAACTTACAACAAATCCGTTCGCTGATTCAGCGGCTGGAGGGAACAGAAAAATGGACATTCAGCTTTATTGGCGCCACACTTGATGCTGTGGAGGTTGCAGAGCAAATGTCTATCAGGGCAAACAATAGTTTTAGTTTTGAAAAACAATCTATGGAAACTGCCGTATGGGATAAATTGTCGGATTCCATGCACTCCTATTTTAATAAAAAAAGCAGAGGAGAAAACTTATCCGATTTATATGATAAATAAGCGATGAAGATACATCTTATACCAGACGAATCACTTGATGAAGCATTATACACCCGGGTACTTAGCCTTTTACAGGCGGTACCCGGTGTAAATAAATTTTATGCAACCGAAAACGGCAGACTCATGCTTCCCGAAGATATGCAAGAGGAGCAAGAGATACCGGATAAGAAATCTTTTGAGAAGAAGCGTTTTGAATATCCGATGGCCAACTATGAAATGAAAAGTCAGCCTGCTGAAAGACGAACCTGGTCTTTTCCGCATACGAGAAAAGCAATGCGCTGGCGCGATTTATTCAGCAGCGTTCAGGAATATCGGGAACGGTATGCAATACCGGAACAGCAGTTTGCTATTTTATTGACCCCCACGGCGAATATAAAAAACTGGTTTGCTTTACTGGATGAAAATGAACCCTATAATGGTTTTATACATACTGATGAATGGGAGCATTTTATTCAATGCGACCCATCCTTTCCCATTGCTTTTGAAGTAGTAGCACTTGCTTTGCAGCGCTATATTTTTGAAAGCTACAGCCAAATACGGGAGCGAACACACGAGTTGGCTATTGGTTGTGTAAGTGATTTGTGTATGAAAAAAAGCGATATCATTTTAAAAATGCGGACAGCTGATGTATGTGCCGATTGTATGCAACAGCTGGAACAATCACTCTCGCTTCCTGAAATTCATCATGCCCTTGCGGTTATGGAATCGCTGCGCATGAAGATGTTGTTTGCGCAGAATTTCCGGCAGAAATGTCCACCAAGTAAAATGGTCATTCGTCGTAATGGACGCATCTATCTTCCTGATTACGGAAACATTGAAATCAAAATGCCTACGCTCGAAAAAGCTTTATATATTTTATTCCTGCGTCATCCTGAAGGCATTTATCTGAGTACACTGAATGAATACCGGCAAGAGTTGAGTGATATTTATTCCCGCATTTCTAGCAGAGGTTTAATGGAAGACATGCGCAGAAGAATTGATGAAATGACGAATATACTTCGCGACCAGACCAGCGTAAAAATCAGCCGGATTAAAAAAGCATTTACGGATGCGTTGGGCAATTCCCTGGCAGAGCATTATATCATACAAGGCGAAAATGCGGAGCGTAAATTAATTAAGCTGGATAGAGGGATTGTGGAGAATATGGTTATTTGAGAAAACAAACTTGCTTCTCTTAGCATAAAATCATACAAAAAATAATCCAGTATGTTTTGAAAATAATTTGATATTGTCGCTTTGTCTCTGCTCATCTAAAAATGAAAGCTGTATTAATTCGATGGTTTTGGGCAGCCATTTTTCTAATCGATTATAGACGCCCTGTATTTGCTTGTTGTTAAGCTTCAATCCCTGGTCAAAATAACCTTTGTTAAAGCTTTCTTTTTTAGCGCCCAGCATTAAGGTAATGTCTTCTTTATTCTCCGGTAAAATCATTTTTACATTTAATAAATCATAAAAGGGAGAAAGCACCCAACCTAGGCTTGATAAAAACATCGAATAATTTATTAAATGCATATTGTTATTGGTAATAATAATATTTATTGGAGTGTAGGTTTACTCATAACCCTATCACCCGAGCTCGCAGCCAAAAATGGAATTGTTTATCTCAAAGCCTGATTATGTTTTATCTTATTTCAGTGCGGCGTAACAGCCGGGCACATGTTGAGTGGAATTATTAGTCAGCTTATGAAAAGTCGCAAAAAAGGATTGTTAGAATTTATGATGTTAGCTATAATCGCTACTGCAGTTCACTTCTAGCAACTGCATCATGCCCCCACTAAACAAATATTACCACATCGCTGATAGGATTCGGTTTGATTGTATGGATTACTGTCATAACAGCTGTGCTGCTGCTACCGGATACGTATGGACGAGATCTGAAATTTCTGGAGGAATAAATAACGCAAGTAACTTACAATAACGCTGGAAACGTTCTTACAAAAAAAAGATCGCACATTCCCATTTACGATTTATTGAAAAGGTGATTTTAATCATTCTTTCACGTATAGCTTATGCAATACTTTTAAAAAATAGATTGGTATGCTTTCATCAGAGGGTTCAAATATTTTAAAAGAATCAAAATTGCCCAATAAGATTATTATACTTTTATTTAGAGTAATTTTAGGAGGGGCATTGTTTATCAAGGGTATAGATTTCATTCGAAATAAAGCTATTCTCAGACAAGTGATTTCTGAAATAGATTTGCTTGAAAAGTTTTCCATACTGGAGGCAGCTATACCGTGGATACATTTATTAGGCGGGCTATTTATTTTAATAGGAATGTTTACGCGGATAGTAATATTTATACAGATACCCATAATTATCAGTGCTATCATTGTTTTATACAATACAAAAAACACCTCCTTTTACAGTACTGAAATGATATTTGCTGTAACCATTCTTTTAATGCTATTCATCTATTTGAAATTCGGAGATGGATTTTATTCATGGAAAAATTTAATTCATAAAGAAAGGGATATTGTATAAGGGATGACTTAACTGAATTAAATAGAATCCCACAAAGTATATCTCATTTGAAGGGCTTTTTGAGCAGCTTCTGTGGCTTCTCTCCATTTTTCATCGTCTTCTCCGCATAATTCTGAAACCATTTCAATTGCCAGGTGACTGTGATGATCACCATCCACCTCAATGTGGCGCTCAATATAATATTTGAATGTCGACACTTTTTCGGGTGTATCTGAATAGAGCTGCTCAAGCAATTGATGGAACATGGAGGGAATCAGATCTTCTCTGCCAAATGTGAAAACAGCAGCTTTAACGTGGCTTGGTGCTTCTAATGCAATGTCAAATGTGAATTGTAAAAACTTCTTTATGTTTTTTGAAATCAGCGTTTATATAACCTTAAATTGGATTCGTTTTAAATGTAAAAATGACAAACATAAAAGTTTACTTTAATGATAGCAGTCATTGGATATCAGTACTTCATTAGTGTACTTTCACCATGCTGTTTTCATCAGTGAACAGTTAATAGCAATTGGCTATTGTAGATCTTTTAGTAAATGAACTGCAAAGTGAAAAAGAATGATACATCTTCAAGAATTAATGAAAATATCGGAAAACTGAGTGATCGTAGTATGAAACGAATCTACGCATTAACGGATGCCACTTTTGGAGTAGCTATGACAATTCTCATTTTGACGGTGGAGATACCAGAGGGATTATCAGTTGACAAATTGCACCAAACACTATTCGACAAGATTCTTCCTGATTTGTTTATCTATATTCTTAGTTATATTATTCTTGGTTCTTTCTGGAACGAAACCCATTACCACAATCATTTTATCGTTAAGTCGGATGTTGTTATTAGCTGGCTTTATATTTTCTTTTTAATGTTTATTTGTATCATTCCCTTTTCTTCCAGCTTTGTAATTCATTATCCCAATGAAAAACGAAGCCTCTTGTTTTATCTGTTGAATGTTCTTTGTGCCAATATCACCAATCTATTAATCGTTAGTTATACCTGGAAAAACAATTATATCAAGTCGCACATTACGGACAATCACTGTAAAAACATTATTTTTCGTATAGTAATGCCTTCTATTTTTTATATTGTCTTAATTCCTTTCGCATTTTATAATCACCAGTGGGTTTTATTTGCAATGCCTCTTCCATTAGTTGTTCAGATTGTATTAAATGCAACCAATAAGCGCATTATTTAGATGATCGGACAAATAGCGTCTATTACTGGTTGACAAGTGCTATCTCACATTAATTCAATAATTAAAAAGACTCAAAATATTTTTTTTACCTGTCGGGTTTCTTGAGTGACAATAAATTATTGGTTGTGATATTTTATTACGTTTGATATATCTCATCAGCCATTTAGCTGCATCAAAGCCGGTTTTCTCTTTGAAGGTTTTATAAAGAGCATTATAGCTAGCCTCGTCAAACATTAAAGGGCTATAATGTTCCTGATGCAAATCATGGTCAAACGAAATAATATCAGGCAATCCATTCAGTTTTATAAACTGAACAAATTCTGTGTATGATTTAACCACATCCCAATTCAAGATGTCATACAACACCAGATGCCCAGCATCCTCATGATATTGAAGTACATCTTTAGGTATGCGAAAATCATCAAGAAACAAAGCCTTCTTCTGGCTGCTGTTCAACTGTTGGTTGTCTCCATTAGCGGGGTGGATACAACCAATATTTGATCCGGTGCAATCAATGATGACAGGAGAGTTAGTTTTTAGTTTACCCATTATTTTATTTTTTATTAGTTGAGAAAAAAATTTCATCCGGATATTCCCCAAACACGTATTCGGTTACAGGACATAACCAGAGCTGATGCTGAAAAGGCTGATGATTATATTCTACTGCCTGATAGTATGCGCCGTATTCAACAGGGGCATGACCGATCTCTGCAAGCAGTTCTCTATTCAGGCCACGCTTGATTTTTTTAATACGACCGGAGTAACCGTTGATCTTTTGGGTAGAGAGCTTCAGTGTAATGCGATCACCATCATTGGAGAGCAGATCCAGGAAGGTATCGGCACCATCCACCATCATCAGATTTCCCTTTGAACCAAGACCGAGTTCAAGAAATTCTGGCAGGTCGGCATACCAGATGCCCTCTTCCTTAATAAAGGAAAGGGTTTGCTGTGTTTCAGAAGCAGTGGGGCGAAAAATGTTGTAAGCTTGCATAATTATAATGTTTTTTATGCAAATCTCGTGCGGAAGTGAGCGGTTATAATTTATCTGAAAGCTTACAAAATAACCAACCAAATATTTGAATATCAGGGTTTTAAAAAGAAGTTTGAAATTATTGCCGGGGAGCATAAACAGCCTAACGCGCGTACAGGAGAAGCCAGAATTGGATTGGTGGTAATACATTGGCTGATGCAGTCTTTATACCGCCACATCAAAAATATGTGGATGAACTTATAGGCGACTTAGAAAAATTCCTTCATAATGAAGAAATCAAAGTTCCTGCGTTGATTAAAATCGGAATTGCTCATTATCAATTCGAGACGATTCACTCATTCCTTGATGGCAATGGAAGAATAGGTCGGCTATTAATCACGCTTTATCTGGTAGACCAAAAAATTCTTAATAAACCACTCCTATATTTATCAGCCTTTTTCGAAAAAAATAAAAGTATGTATTATGACAACCTTGCTTTCGTAAGAACTAAAAATGATATGGTTCAATGGCTAAAATATTTTTTAGTAGGGGTTACGGAGACTGCAGAAAATGCCACAGCAACACTATCAGAAATATTAGACTTGAAATCACGACTTGAGAAACAGATCGCTGCAACATTTGGCAAACGAAGTCATAATGCCGCATTATTACTTCAATTTCTATTTAAAAAACCGATTATACATGTTAATCAGGTAAAAGAAATAACGCAAACCAGTTACAAGTCGGCGAATGATTTGGTATCTGACTTAGTAAATGCAGGGATACTAAAAGAAATGACGGGCCAAAGCAGAAACAGGGTGTTTGTATTCGATGACTATCTGAACATGTTTAAAAGAAAATAACCCTAAGATTTGAACTGGCTAAATTATTTCATCGCGAACTGAGCATTCCGGCAGAGGTGTTGTTGGCTTGAAAAGATTAATGTTTTGGGAAAAATTAAACCAGCATAACTCATTGATATGAAAAGAAAAAGCCATCCGCCCAAGGTTTGGGCGGATGGCTTGTCATGTATGGCTCCCCTTTTCGACGAAAGATGCAACTATAATGCGATGATTGAATTGGTGACTATTAGGAAATTGAGCGGTTGAACTTCCTGCAAATTTTCAAAATTTGAATCACATTAAATCTTCGAGGATTTTTTTTATTTCATTCTTTTCATTCGAGGTAATCTCATTCCAACTCTTACCTTGTAACCCCATTTCAATAGAGTAGAATATATTAAGGTGTGGAGATACTCCCGCTTTAACTAATTTCTTTTTGATTGTCCTGTAATCTGATTCCATCAGGTCTTTACTTGAATATATTCCAATCAAGTTCATTATTTTGACCATATATGGACCGAAGTTCTTTATTTCATTAAGGTCATTCATAAAAAAAGGGTTACACCATACAAGTATAACCCTTTTACTTTTATATAAGCTCCCCTTCTTGACGAAAGATGCAGCTATAATTCCTTAATCGATTATGTAACTATAAGGAAATTGAATGATTGAATTTCCTGCAATTTTACAAGAAGGACTTTATTACATCTCTGAAAATCAAGATGAGAAACACAAGTACTCCAACGATGACTTCATTTCGGTACTTTTTAAGAAATTGAACTAGCTTATCCATAAAACAAAAAAGGTTACACTATAAAAGTATAACCTTTTTATTATTAGATGCTCCCCTTATTGACGAAAGATGCAGCTATTATAAGATGATTGAGTTACTAACTATAAGGAAATTAAAGAGTTAGTCTTCGTGTCAATTTGCAGGAGGTAATAATTGGTTATTTATTCTCTTCAATAATAGATTTCAAATCGGCCGGTATCTCCATTGGTTTTAATGGAGGTACGTTGGCACCTCCCGTATTGCCAACAGGAATTTCGCCAACAAACGACTTTACACCACCGACAAGTAAACGAGGTATTTGCCCAATTATCTCTCTAAGGTCTTTAATCTTAATCCCGAAAATTAACATCTTCCAATGAACCAGGGTATGATGATAGGGATAGGGTTGACCAAGAATATGCGCCCTTTCTAAGTGGTGCCAGCTTGTCCTGAAATCATTATTTAAAAAAAAGTTATGGGCAATTTCCAATTCTTCACGAAAGAACGGTTTTAACCTATTGGGCATCGTTGTATGTATTTTCATATCTAACTATCGAGAATTTATAAAAGTTATCACTAATTATTGCCCAAATTTAAGTTTATTAGATGCTACAATCTGCCAACGTTTTTGACGGTATTTATAAAATTTCTTAGCAAAAGAGGTTATAAATCCGGTCATTATTCCCCCGTAAATTGTTATTGCGTCCTCGTAATAAATGCTACCATTACCTAATTCTCTCATCATTACGTCGTGATTCCAAACTTTTGCACCCTTATCCCATTCATTGGTAGATATAGTATAATTTTCGTTGTCAATTTTCTTTATTGATAAGTAGTGTACCCCGCCGAAAGGTATAAATCCAAAAACACGCATTTTAGCCCCGTAGGTTTTTCCAACTTCCCATTTCTTAGGAAAATCTTCACCAACTGATTTGAATTTTATCATTCCCTTTGCCACAAATTCCAATAAAGCCGGGGTTTTGACATTCTCCCAAGCAGTATCAATCCCCATTGGAATCTCACAATGGACAGTTAGTTTTTTGGCCTTAACCTTACTGCCATTATAATCAATGATGACAGACTCAACTTTAGCAACTGGCTTCATTTTTTGAGCATTTACATTCATTCCCATTCCTAAAATTCCTAAAAAAACAAGAAGATTCTTCATTACTTAACTTCAACTTGGCAGAAAGTGAGATTTCTTTCCCAAAAACAAAAAAGGGTTACACAATACAAGTATAACCCTTTTACTTTTATATCGCTCCCCCTACTTGTCAAAGTTTGAACCAGATCAGGGAGGATTTGGAGTTTATTTTGGGTATAAAAGATTGTTTACCATAGCATTATATGTTT
>Ga0315906_10002311_pt1 | contig 26875 bp, 31 predicted proteins | sample LakEriMetagenome_4_FD_203526 | JGI IMG/M metagenome (GOLD analysis project Ga0315906, IMG submission 203526) | Freshwater fungal communities from buoy surface, Lake Erie, Ohio, United States - Buoy 2 MA122 | ecosystem: Environmental > Aquatic > Freshwater > Lake > Lake biofilm | place: USA...
CGGCCCCCACGCTGACCGCGACCTCGGGTGCGCTGGTGCCGAAGGCGACGATGGTGAGTCCGACCACCAGGGGGCTGATGCCGAACGACAGGGCCAGCTTGGACGAGCCGCGCACCAGGGCGTTCGCACCGATGACCAGCAGCGCGAGCCCAGCAAGGAACATGATCACATTCATGCGTTTGACTGTAACCACAAAGACGCCCCAGTGCAGGGCGTCTTGTCAAAGCAGGGAGCCTTGCTGGGGAGATGTCACGCTGTCTGGCGCCGGCCCTGCGTCCTGCGCTGCGGGGGAGGTGGTCGTCGCCTGGAAGATGTCCGCCGGCGCCAGTTGCAGAAGGCGGCGGGCCTCCTTCTGGCTGCCCAGCAGCCAGGTGTCCACATCCTCCAGCTCGATGGGGATCACCGAGCGCTTGTCCTGCTGGTCGGGGCCGAGTGCCGGGTCGGGCTTGTGCATGCGCCGCATCAGCGGGTGCGCGTCGGCGTTCAGCGTGAGCATGGTGTAGCTTTCCACCACCTCGCCCGTGGTCGGTTCCACCCAGGTGTTCCACAGCCCGGCCAGGCCCCAGGGCTGGCCATCGGCGCGCCGGAAGCTCCACCACACGTTGCGCCCGGTTTCCCAGCAGGGCTCGTCGAACACCCAGGCCGGGATCACGCAGCGCTGGCCGCGCTGCCAAGGCGCGCGGTAGCTGGCCTTCTGGGCCAGTTCTTCCGAGCGGGCGTTGTTGGTCTGGTAGCTGAGCTTGGCGCTCTTGGCGAAGTGCGGCACCAGGGCCCACTGGCCCACCACCAGCTCGCGCCGGCCATCGCGGGCGCGGATGAACGGCCCCGGGGCACGCGGGTAGATGCCCGGCGCCCAGCGGCCCACCGGTAGGCGGGCGCCGAGCTGCCAATGGCGCTCGATGTCGGCCTGCTCGGGCGCAACGTAGCGGTTGCACATGGCGGCGGCGGGCTGCCCAGACCTTGCAAGCTCTCAGATCGGGTAGATCAGCGAGTTGGGAATCAGCTCGCTGTCGTAGATGCACTCCCGCGAGGCGAACTTCAGGCCTTGCGGTGTGCGCACCACCACGTCCAGGTAGCGGCCCACATTGAACACCGTGCTCGGCTCTGACAGCTTGGTACGGAAGACCGCGTAGTTGGCCTCGCAACGCAGGTGCTCGGGGCTCACCTCGTGCACCAGGGGCACGCCCACCACGTGTCGCTGGTAGTAGGGGTCGTGGAAGAGCGTTTCCTGGATGCCGTAGGCACGGTCCTTGAGCATGCCCTTGCTGGTGAGCGAGAGTGTGGCCAGCGGGAAGCCGCGCTCGTGGTTCTCGCGCGGCTGCACGCGGTAGACGCAGTCGTCGGTGAAGAACTCGGTCCACCGGTCCCACTGGGCGGCATCCACCGTGCGGGCGTAGTCGGCGTACAGCTGGTTCAGGGCCAGCCAGTCCTCGAAGCTCAAGGCGGGCGTGCTCATGCTGATGCGGGCGGGCCGTTCGCAGGTGATTGACCAGGCGCTTCACCAGACGGTGCGGCCTCCATCACCTGGCGCCAGTAGCGGTACATACCGCGGATCAGCGTCTCGGTGACCATGTGCTCGGTGTCCTCCACGCCGCGGCCGCCCAGCTCGGCCAGCGTGTGGTGCGAAGGCTTGCTCTCGAAGGCCTGCTGGCTGAACTCGATCACCTCGCCATCGTCGGCCGAGACAAAGCCCGCCGGACCGAAGAGGTTGGCCTGGGTGAGCCGGCGCTGCGTCATGGCCGCGTCGTCGTCCTCGAAGCCGAAGTGCGTCCACACGAAGTCGAAGCTGCCGTGGCCATTGGGCTGGATGTGGCGCGTGGACACGCTGTTGACCTGCTGCTGCAGGATGACGCTGGGAAAGATGGTGGTCATCACCGCCGTGGGCCCACACCACCAAGGTTCGGGCACGATGTCGATGAAGCTCGGGTCGTGCAGCGTCATGGCCGCCTTGAAGCTTGCGACCTGCGTCACCTGCCCGGCCTGGCCCGCGCTGCCGCGGGTGCTGATCATGGCGGCGTGGCGGTGGTGGCGGTCCATGCGCAGCCGGCTCTTGTTGTCGGCGCGCCAGAGGCCGAAGGTGACGAACCAGGTGTGCAGCAGGCCGGGGTGGTAGGGGTCCTTGATGTTCTCCTGCATCAGCTTCCAGTTGCCCGGAATGCGCTGGCGGTTGTAGCCCAGGATCCTGAGCTGCCGGCCGTTGAACAGGCGGTCGAACCAGCCCAGGATCTCCGGGCCCAGGTAGTCCTCGAAGGGCTCCACGTCGTGGTCGAAGGAGGCGAACACCACGCCGCCGCGCGTGGCCACCTTCAGCCGCGTCAGACCGTGATCGGCGGTGTTGAAGTCCGCCGGCATCCCGCCGTGGACCTCGCCGTCCTGCTTGACGCCCCGCCGCAGCGGCACCCCGCGCAGCTCGCCCTTCAAGTTGTAGCTCCACTGGTGATACGGGCAGACGAAGGCACTGAGTCGGCCGTGGCGCTCGCGGCAAAAGCGCATGCCGCGGTGGGCGCACACGTTCTCGAAGACGTTGAGCGCGCCTTCGGCATCGCGCACCAGGATCACCGAGCGCTCGCCCACCACCGTGCGCTTGAAGTCCCCGGGGTGGGGCACCTCGGCCTCCAGGCCGACGTAGCACCAGTGCCCCCGGTAGAAGAAGCGCTCCAGCTCCTTGCGGTGCAACTCTTCACTGGTGTAGACGCCGAACGGGATGCGGTGCGTGCCGTCGCCATCCCATGTGGGCTGGCTGGGGAAGACGGTGGAGGGGTCGCTCATGGTTCGGGGGCCTGCGATGACGGGTTGGGTTCGGTGGTGATGTCAGGCGATACGATCCCTGTCAAAAGGGGTTGGGCCCGCCTGGCGTGTCCCGGGCAAGGCGTTGGCCGTGACTGGTGTCGCCTCAGTACCTACGGCATGCGCACCATCGGATCGCCCGGTCGTGTCATCGCCTCGAAGTCGCGCCGATCCAGCGTCACCAGGGCGTCCACCCCCGCCTTGCGGGCCGCGGCAAGGTGCAGAAAGTCGTACACCGCACCGCCGCGGGCGCCGCGTCGCGGAGCCTCTGCAAGCGCAGCCATTGTTTCGCGGCCTGTCAGGTGTACCAACTCGACGAAAGGCAGCACGGCTGATTCGATCAATTCAGCAGCGGCGTCTGGACCGATTCGCCGCGCCATGCGTGAGCCCGTCAAGATGGCATAGGTCTCTGCCAGACCGTGTGCAAACAGACGGTGTCCCCCCGCGCTCAACAGCCGGTCGCACGCGGCATGGTGCGGTTCATCGGCATCCAGCGAGGCGATCACCACCGAGGTGTCCAGCAACAAGGTCATCGCCCGGTGCGGCCCCGGGCCTGTGCTGCCCGCTCATCGCGCACGGCCTGGGCCGCGTCGCTGGGCGTACCGCTGGCGCCCAGTACCCGCCTGCCAGTAGGCGACAGCGTGGTGGGTGCGGATTCGGGAGGCAATACGGTGAGCTCGATACGCTCAGCCAGAAGCTCCAGCGCCAAGCGCGAGCCGGGCTGCAGGTTCAGTCGCCGGCGCACCGCGCTGGGCAAGAGCACGCGGCCGGTCTTGTCCACGGTCAGGGCATGGGTCATGGCACCAAGTATGGCAGATGGTCTGCCAGAGATCTTGCCAAATCAACGGGGGTTGAACTTGGCACGCCTCCCGGCAAGTGCCCAAGCGGCAAGTCCTCAGCCCCGCCCCGTCGCCGCCGGCCAGTCCGCCACCAAGGTGTTCAGCAGCCGGCCCACGCCCTCCACTTCGCACACCACCTCGTCGCCGGGCTGCACGTCCACCGAGCCCTTGGGGGTGCCGGTGAGGATGACGTCGCCCGGGCTCAAGGTCATGAAGCTGCTGAGGAATTCGATCAGCGACGCCACGTCGTGGACCATGTCGCCGGTGTGGCCTTCCTGCACCACGCGGCCGTTGACCTCGGTGCGCAGCGCCAGGTTCATGGGGTCGTCGATGTCGTCGCGGTCCACCAGCCAGGGGCCCAGGGCCGTGCCGCCGTCGCGGCTTTTCACACGCAGGTTGGGCCGGTAGTAGGGCTCCAGGAAGTTGCGGATCGCGTAGTCGTTGGCCACGGTGTAGCCGCGCACGAAGTCCAGGGCCCGTGAACGAGCGATGCGCTTGCCCTCGCGCCCGATCACCACCGCCAGCTCGCACTCGTAGTGCATGAACTCGCCGTCGGCCGGGCGCCGCGTCAGGCCGCGGTGGCCCACCACGCTGTTGGCGCCCTTGAGAAACACCACCGGCTCGCTGCGCTGCGCTTGCAGGAAGCTGCCCTGCTCGGCCGAGGACTTGGCGGCCAGTTCCTGCGCATGGTCGGCATAGTTCAGCGCCAGGGCGAAGATCGTGCGCGGCTCGAAGGGCGCCAGCCACATCACCTGCTGCTCGTCCACCACGCGGCCGTCGGCCAGGCGCAGTGAGGCTGGGCCTGCGGACCGTGTGGCGGACCCGGCTGCCTCGGTGGCTTCGTGCACGGCACCGCCAAAGAACACGCGGGCGCTCTTCATGCGGCCTCCTGCAGGGCGGCGGTGTCAGCTTGCAGTGGGTTTTCCAGACGACCGATGCCGTCGATCTCCACGGCCATGTGGTCGCCCACGCGGGCCCGAGCAGGCTTCGCGTCCACGCCGATGAGCAGCAGGTCGCCCGGTGCCAGGGTCATGAACTCGCTGACATCGGCGATGAGCTGTGCCACGCTGCGGCGCAGATCAGCCGTGTGGCTGCGCTGGCGCAGCTCGCCATTGACGTAGGAGCGGATCTCCAGGCCGCCTGGATCGGGCAGTTCGTCTGCGCTCACCCAGGGGCCGATGGGGCAGAAGCCGTCACGGCACTTCTGGCGCATGGGCGGGCGAAGCAGGGCAGGCTTGGGGGCGTCCAGGTGCGGCACGGTCACGTCGTTGACGACGCAGTAGCCGGACACAAACTCCAGGGCCTGCGCCACGCTCACCCGGGAGGCCGCCCGCACAAAGCTGATGCCCAGCGTGGCGCCCACCTCCACCTCGGCCACGTCTGGGGGCAGCAGCACGGGGTCACCGTGACGCGCCCAGGTGTTGGCGGGCTCGATGTAGAGCACCGGGTGCACCGGCGGGCGCAGGTGCGGCGGCTGCGCCATCACCGGCTCCAGCGCCTGCCAGGCCCCCTGGAACTCAAGCAGGGCGCCGACGACGGTGCGGGTGGGAAAGAAGGACATGGATGCGGGTCTCGCAATTGGGCTGATGGGCTGATGGGCTGCATTCTTGACCATGCGTGCGGGGGCTCACGGTCGTCGGCCCGGCGCGCAGGCAGCCTGAATGAGGCAAGATGCAGACTTCTGGTTTACTGTTCACCCGTCTGTCAATGACCGCACCAGTCCGAACCCTCCCCCCCGTCCTGCAGAAGCTGCGCTTTCCCGTCATCGGCTCGCCGCTGTTCATCATCAGCAACCCCAAGCTGGTGATCGCCCAATGCAAGGCCGGGGTAGTAGGCTCGATGCCGGCGCTCAATGCCCGCCCCGCCTCCCAGTTGGACGAGTGGCTGGCCGAGATCACCGAGGCGTTGGCCGCGCACGACAAGGCGCACCCGGAGTCTCCCGCTGCGCCCTTCGCCATCAACCAGATCGTGCACAAGAGCAACGACCGCCTGGAGCACGACATGCAGGTGTGCGCCAAGTACAAGGTGCCCATCATCATCACGAGCCTGGGCGCGCGCGAGGACGTGAACCAGGGCGTGCACGCCTGGGGCGGCGTGGTGCTGCACGACGTGATCAACAACGTGTTCGCCCACAAGGCCATCGACAAGGGCGCGGACGGGCTGATTCCCGTGGCCGCGGGCGCGGGCGGCCACGCCAGCGTGAAGAGCCCGTTCGCCATGGTGGCGGAGATCCGCGAGTGGTTCGGGGGCCCGCTGGCGCTCTCAGGCGCCATCTCCTCGGGCGGCGCCATCCTGGCGGCGCAGGCCATGGGCGCAGATCTGGCCTACATCGGCTCGGCCTTCATCGCCACCGAGGAAGCGCGCGCGGTCGAGGGTTACAAGCAGATGATCACCGAGAGCAACTCCGATGACATCGTCTACAGCAACTTCTACACCGGCGTGCACGGCAACTACCTCAAGGGCAGCATCCGCAACGCCGGCATGGACCCCGACAACCTGCCGCAGAGCGACCCGAGCAAGATGAACTTCAGCGCCGGCGAGGGCGCCAATGCCGCCAAGGCCTGGCGCGACATCTGGGGCTGCGGCCAGGGCATCGGCGCCATCCGCGAGGTGGTGCCGGCAGCGGTGCTGGTGGAGCGCTTCAAGCGCGAATATGCGGAGGCCAAGGCGCGCATCTGCGGCGCTTGAGGGCGCTGACGGCAGGGTTGCGCGGCGGGTGTTCTGCGGCTGACTGGGTGGATGCCGCCGGCGCAGCCGGTCAGCCGCCCCAGCCCATCGCCTGTCGAAGCACCTGCAAGGCCGCTGAGTCGCTGTCACCGCGCCAGGCCACGATGTGGTCAGGCCGGATGAGCGCCAGCGGGGCTTCGTACAACGTCCGCAGGCCCGGCACCTGCCCGGCGTCGGGCTCCACCACCTTCAAGTCCACGCCCAGGCTTCGCGCTGCCGCTTCGAAGCCTGCCGTGGCTGGCACGACATCGCCCTCTGCATCGCGCAGCACCAGCAGCGTCCACTCGAAGCCGAACAGGTCGAACAGCGAGTGGCCATCGGCCAGCCAGGCGTGCGGTGGCCGCCCGCCCGGGCACGCGGTGGGCTGGTAGCTGTTGGCGGCATCCGGCGGGGGCATGCTGCCGTCGGGCACGATGACCGGCGAGCCGTCGTAGCGCCCGCCGAAGGTCACGCCCGGCACGTTGAACTCGCGCCGCACATGGCCGTTGAGGTACTCGCCCGCCACCGCTCGTGCTTGGGTCCCGGCGGGCGTGTCGTCGTCCAGTTCAGGTACCGCGTCGAACAGGCCGATGGAGTCGGCGAACTGCCGCGCATAGCCCGTGTTGCGCTGCGCCAGCGGTTTGCGCTCCAGCCCGTAGCTGTCCAGCAAGGCTGGCGGGGCCTGGCCCTTGAGCACCGCGGCCAGCTTCCAGCCCAGGTTCACCGCGTCTTCCACGGCGGTGTTGTAGCCCAGGCCGCCCGTGGGGGTGAACAGGTGCGCGGCGTCGCCGCCGATGAACACGCGCCCTTGCTGAAAGCGCGAGGCCACCAGCGCGTGGCCGGCCAGCCACGGCGCCATCGACAGGATCTCGATGGGGATGTCCAGCCCGCTGGCACGCGCGAACAGCGCCCGGGCATCGTCGTGCGTCAGTGCGTCGACGTCGGTGTCGTCAGCCAGCTGCGTGTGGAAGGCGAACTCGCTGACTCCGTCCACCGACATGATGAAGGCGCGCTGCGCCGGGTGCACCTGCACGTACATCCAGGCGCGGTCGTTGGGGTTGAGGCGGTAGAAATCCGGTGCCTTCAGGTACACGGCGAGCATGCGCCCGCCCATGAAGCTGCGCTTGAAGCCGCTGCCGCCTTCCCATTCGATGCCCAGCCGGGCCCGCACGCCGCTGCGCGCGCCGTCAGCTCCCACCAGCCAGCGCGCTTGCACGGTCACGCCGGGCCCGCCCGCAGCTTCTACCGGCGCCACCTCGGCGGTGATGCCCTGGCCCGTGTCCGAGAAGCTGCGCAGTTCCCAGCCGTAGCGCAGGTCCACCCCGGGCAGGGCTTGCGCCTCGTCGCGCAGCATCACCTCCACGAACTTCTGCGACACGCGGTGCGGCAGCTCCGCCGCGCTCCACGAGCCGCCCAGGCCACGGATCAGCTGCGTGGCCTGCGCGGCCGTGGGCAGGCGCAGCCGTGCCATCTCGTGGCCGGCAAAGCGCGTCAGGTAGGCCACGTCCGTGGGGTGGTCGGCCGGCAGGCCCTGGGCTCGCACCCGGTGGGCAAAGCCCAGGCGGCGGTAGTGCTCCATGGTGCGCGCCTGCGTGGCATTGGCCTGCGGGTTGAAAGCCGTGCCGGGCTTGCGGTCCACCACCAGGCAGCGCAGGCCGCGCCGCCCCAACTCGTTGGCCAGGATCAGCCCGCAGGGGCCGCCACCGGTGATGAGGACGTCGGTTTCCAGGGTGGCGGGCTTGGTCATGGGTTATCCACGGCGGAGCAGGGCCCACCTTGCCGCGGGCTGGCCGTTGCTCCTTGTGAGCCTTCCCTCATCGCGCCATCGCCGCCTTCAGCACCTTCTCTCCCGGCAGCCAGGCCACGATGGCCAGGCTGACCACGGCAATGCCCGACATCACCAGCCACAGCTGCGTGAACCCCGCGGCCTTGACTGCCGGGCCCAGCGCCGCCACGGCCAGCGAGCTGATGCCGAACGAGATGGCGATGCGCGTGCCGCTGACGCGCGAGCGCAAGGAGTCGTCGATGTATCGCGCCACCATCACGTCATTGAAGGGGATGGCACCGAACACCATCACCATGCAGGCAATGGCCAGGGCGTACCAGGCCCAGCCACTGCTCTGCGCGGCCAGAGCGAAGAACAGGATCTGCAGCGCCAGAACGGCCATGAACAGGGGCTTGACGGCCACGCGGTCCACCAGTTGCCCCACCACCAGTTGCGCCAGCGAGGCCACGCTGTACAGCCCGGCCAGCAGCATGCCGAGCGCGGCAGGGTCGTTCACCAACCCGTCCAGGCGCTCGGTCATCATCTGCGCGTTGCCGTTGGTGGTGAAGTTGAACAGCAGGCTCCCGGTGGTGGCGCTGGCCACCATGACCACGAAGGTGCGGATCGCCAGCCCGCGCGGCAGGTGCACGGCGCTGCCGGCCTTGCGCGCCGGTGCCGCGGTTTCGGGCGGGGCGACGCGGGCGAAGAGCAGGCCTGCGGCGATGGAAATCAGCCCGGGCACCACGAAGGCCGCACGCCAGCCGAAGTACTTCACCAGAAAGCCCGTGGACACCGCCGCCAGCGCGATGCCCAGGTTGCCCGCCAGCCCGTTGATACCAATGGTACGTCCGGGCCGCTGGGACTGCTGCAGCAGCATGGGGATGCCCACCGGGTGGTAGATGGCCGAGAAGGCCCCCAGCACCGTGAGCGCCAGCCCGATCTGCCAGGCGTTCTGCGTCAGCGCCACGGCGATGGCCGACAGGCCCATGCCGTGGAAGAACAGCAGCATCATCCAGCGCCGCCCGCGCAGGTCCCCCAGCCGCCCGGCGGGGATGGAGCACAGACCGAACATCAGGAAGGCTCCCGCCGTGTAGGGCATCAGGTCCTCCCAGCGCGCGATGCCGAAATCCACCGCAATGGCCCCCACCGCGGTGGCGAAGATCAGCAGGAACAGGTGGTCCAGCGCATGCGCGATGTTCAGCAGCAAGGAGGGCAGCAGGGGCATGGGGTGGGCTCGCGAAGGGGAGGTGCGATCCTATACGGGCCACCGCTGCGCCGGGCGCATAGTCATCTGTGGGCCCCCTTTTCCCGCCCGCTCCCCGAGGGAGTTCGGGGGTGGCCCGGTCAACACCGCCACCTTGATGAGGCTGCCTGCGGCTTGTTCCGTTACGCTTTGGCCGTGTACACCTCCACCTTCACATTCGCCAAGCGCGAGTTCGACGATGCCTTCCACGCACTGGACCAGGTCATCGCCGTGACCGCCAAGTCCCTCCCCGGGTCCTGGGCGAGGAGAGCTGGGAGAACTCTGCCCCGGGTCTGGTCTCCAACGTCTACTACTGGGAGTCGATGGACGCGCTGCGCACGTTGATCGAACACCCGGCCCACCAGGCCGCCAAACGCGAGCAGGCCCGATGGCTGGCGGGCTACCAGGTCGTGATTGCACAGGTCCTCGGCAACTATGGGGATGGGAAGATTGATCATCCGCTGGCTCAAGCCGCTGCCAAAACCCCCCAGGCCCAGGCGTCGCCTGTGTTGTGTTGCGGTTGACATCACCTTTATTCTCCGCAATATTCAATGGGAATAATGTCCTCGTGCGGCGAAACAGATGTTTAATGGCCGCATGAATCGCGGAGAAAAACGCTACATCTGGCAGACGGAAGATTGGCCTCATTGGCGCTACGACCTGTCATCGTTGGCCGGGCCACTGACTGACGTGAGCCGAGCGCAGGGGCTCCTGCTGGGGCGGCTGGCCGACCTGGGCATGGCACTGCGTGATCAGGCCAGTCTGGCCGCCTTGACCGAAGACGTGGTCAAGACCAGCGAAATCGAGGGTGAAGTTCTCAGCGTGCAATCGGTGCGTTCGTCCATCGCCCGTCGCATGGGCGTCGACATCGGCGCCGTGGCTCCCGTCGATCGGCATGTGGAAGGGGTCGTCGAAATGGTGCTCGACGCCGCCACCAGGGCCTCTGCGTCACTGACCGCAGAGAGGTTGTTTGGCTGGCACGCCGCCTTGTTCCCGACCGGCTACTCCGGCATGACCCGTATCGCCGTGGGTCAATGGCGCACTGACGCTGAGGGGCCTATGCAAGTGGTGTCTGGCCCCATGGGCCGACGCAAAGTCCACTTCCAGGCCCCATCGGCCGACCTGCTCACCTTCGAGACTGAGCGCTTTCTGGCCTGGGCCAACGCCGAGACGGATGAGCCCATGCTGATCAAGGCAGGACTGGCGCATCTCTGGTTTGTGACCCTTCATCCATTTGATGATGGCAACGGACGCATCGCCCGCGCCGTGGGTGACCTGTTCTTGTCCCGTGCCGATGGCAGTCCGCAACGCTTTTACAGCTTGTCGGCTCAGATCCAACGGGAGCGCAAGGACTATTACGAGGTCCTGGAGCGAACCCAGAAGGGGACGTTGGACGTCACAGGTTGGCTGTCCTGGTTCCTGGGCACCCTTGGGCGAGCGGTAGCCAGTTCTCAGACCACCTTGGACGCGGTGTTGGTCAAGGCGCGGTTCTGGCAACGCTGGGCGGGCCAATCGTTGAATGAGAGGCAGGTGAAGTTGCTCAACCGCCTGCACGAAGGATTTGATGGCAAGCTGACCAGCAGCAAGTGGGCGCTCATCGCCAAGTGCTCGCCCGATGCGGCATTGCGCGACATCACGCAGCTTCTCGACCTGGGCGTGCTCCAGAAAACTCCCGGCGGTGGCCGCAGTACAGGGTACAAGTTGGCGGACTGAGTTCGCCAGCTCGTCGACTCCAAGCTCTCAAACCCGCGCTAAGCCCTCACTCACGGACGAACTTCCATGTCATTCATCGCCTTTCTCATCGCGGCCACGGTGCTGGCCATCACGCCAGGCCCAGGTATCGCCTATGTCGTGGCCCGCACGGTGGCGGGCGGGCGCGCAGAGGGGCTGGCCTCTTGCATCGGCACCGGCATCGGCGGGATGCTCCACGTGCTGGCAGCGGCGGTCGGCCTGTCCATCCTGGTGGCGCAATCGGCGCTGGCCTTCACTGTGGTGAAGGTCGTGGGCGCTGCGTACCTTGTCTACCTGGGCGTGCGGATGCTGCTGCGCAAACAGGCCGATGTTGCTGATCAGCCGGTGGCACCCCAGGGCGCACGCCGTGCACTGTTGGAGGGCGTCGTGGTCGAGGCGCTGAACGTGAAGACGGCGCTGTTCTTCCTGGCCTTCCTGCCGCAGTTCGTGGCACCTGCCGAGCCGCTGGTGCCGCAGTTGGTGTTGCTGGGAAGCATCTGCGTGGTGCTGAACACGCTGGTGGATATGGTGGCCGTGCTGGCAGCGCACCGACTGCTGGCTTCGGGTGTGGTGCGCGCTGCGCGGGCCAGGCTGATGACGCGGGTGTCCGGCATCACCATGATCGGTCTGGGCGTCTTCCTCGCCACGGCCAAGCGGCAAGCCTGAGGTGGTGTGGCCAGCACCCTTGACTGTCATGAGAGGGCTGTGGGACTCTGTCGCAGTCAGAGGCGTGGTCTGCTGAGCAGTAGGGCGCTGGCGCGGCGACCCGGGCATGCAGACTTGTTGTCGCCGGAATCACCTTGACGCTGACCATGTAAGACGGATAATTCGGTGTAATACAAGTCAATCAGAGTATTGCGTCCATGTCCGCCAAGACCATCAACGTGCGCCTGCCCGAGGCGCTGTACAACCAGATCGAGGAACTGGCCAGGGCCACGGCACGGACCAAGAGCTTCTTGACCATCGACGCGCTCACGCACTACGTGGAGCGAGAGTCCTGGCAGATTCGTGACATCCACGAAGGCATCAAGGAAGCCGATGCTGGCGAGTTCGCCACCGACGATCAGGTGAAGGACGTGTTTGCCAAGTACGGTGCCTGATCGATGGCTTTGAAGTGGACCAGGACGGCGCTGGACGCCGTTGATGAGATTGCTGGATTCATCGCCAAAGACAACCCCCGCCGCGCCACCAGCTTTGTGCTGGAGCTGAAAGACGCGGTGACAAAGCTGCAAGATCACCCCGGTATGGGCAGGCCAGGCCGTGTTCCCGGCACACGAGAACTGGTTCTGCACAAGAACTACATCGCCACCTACCGCGTGCGTGGCGATGACCTTGAAATCCTCAGGCTGCACCACGTCGCGCGAAAACTCTGACCTGCGGGCGTCCCGATGAGGCCGCAGAAGGCCTCCTACGGCTCGCTTCTTCTCTCTGTTCGCTGCAAGCTTGTTGAACAACAACAGACGAAGCCTAGGATTCATGCGGGTTTCCGGGCGGATCGATGCGGTTGGACAATCGACGGCAACAAGGAATCGCGAATGACCGAACCCATAAGCATCCGATCGATTTCCCAGGAAGACCAGACGCAGTGGCGTCCCCTCTGGGACGGCTACAACGCCTTCTACGGGCGCGCGGGAGACACCGCGTTGCCGGACGCCGTTACGCAGGCCACGTGGGCGCGATTTCTGGATCCGTCAGACCCCGTGCATGCCCTGGTGGCGGTGGAGGGCTCCTCCGTCGTGGGTTTGGTGCATTACCTGTTCCATCGCAGCACCACGCGATTGAACGACGTCTGTTACCTGCAGGATCTGTTCACGCTTCCAAGCCATAGAGGGCGTGGTGTGGGCCGGCATCTCATTGAGGCTGTTTATCTGGCCGCGCGTACCGCCGGCAGCAGCCGTGTGTATTGGCAGACGCAGGTCACCAACGCGGCCGGCCGAGCGCTGTATGACAAGGTGGCGAGCCATTCGGGTTTCATCGTCTATGCGCACGAGTTGTGACGGCGAGGCGATGGTGCTCTTGATCTTTGACGGGCCGTATGCGCCCAAGGCCAAGACCTGAGGCCGACTCTTGCTGCACAGCGCTTTCTACCGTTTCGTGGCCTTGGCCGAGCCAGAGGCGGCCGCCGAAGAGCTGCGCGAGCTCGGACGCGCCCTTGGCCTGGGCGGCAGCATCATCGTCGCCACCGAGGGCGTGAACGGCACGGTGGCCGGGCCGGCGGATCAGGTGGAGGCCTTCGAGCGGCGCCTGCGCGCGGGTGCCGCGCTTCAGGGGGCGTTGCGCGGGCTGAGGTTCAAGCGCAGCGTCTGCACCCAGCCGCCTTTCGGCCGCTTCAAGGTGAGCGTCAAGCCGGAGATCGTGGCGCTGGGTCTGCCTGCCAGTCCCCCACGCAGCAATGCCGACCTGCCTGATGACCTGCCTGACGAGGGCGACGTCAGCCACCTCTCGCCCGCCGCCTGGAACGAGCTGTTGGCGCGTGACGACGCCGTGGTGCTGGACAACCGCAACCACTTCGAGTTCCGCCTGGGCCACTTCCGCGGTGCTGTGGACCCCGGCGTGCACCACTTCCGCGACTTCGTGCGCTTTGTCGAGCAGCACGCGCCGGCTTGGCGCGCGCAGGGCCGGCCGGTGGCCATGTACTGCACGGGCGGCATCCGCTGCGACAAGACCGCGCCCTGGATGCGCAGCCTGGGGCTGGAGGTGTTTCAACTGGAAGGCGGCATCCTGAACTACCTGCAGCACGCGCCGGCGGCAGACGGGGCCGCCTGGCAAGGCGAGTGCTTCGTCTTCGACCGCCGCATCGCGCTGGACGCGCATCTGCGCGAGACCGGCACCACGGCCGAGCAGGTGTTCGACCCGGCGCACCCCGACGAAGCCTGGCGCCTGCAGCGCGCGCGCCGCCTGGACGAGGCGGATTGACAGCGCAGCGCCCAGAGGTCCTGCGCGACCTCTGACCTGACCTTGCCTCGCCCCTGCGCCGCCCATGAGCCCGCCGTGAGCCCCCCATGAGCCGCCCCCGCCCAGCCTGGACACCGCCCCTGCGCGACGGCGTCAGCGCCAGCCGCGTGGCCGTCACGCCCGGCCCCTGGCGCGACGTGGCGGACTTTCTGTCGCAGCGCTTGCCCCTGGTCCCGGACTGGCCTGCACGCCTGGCCGCGGGGCAGGTGCTGGATGCCGAAGGCCGCGCGGTGGCGGCGATCGCGCCCTGCCGACCGGGCGCGGTGCTCTGGTACTGGCGCGCGCTGCCGCCCGAGCCGCGCATCCCCTTCGAGTTGGAGGTGCTGCACCAGGACGAGCACCTGGTGGCAGTGGACAAGCCGCACTTCCTGCCCGTCATCCCGCGCGGGCGTTACCTGCAGGAAACGGTGCTGGTGCGGCTGAAGCGCCTGCTAGGTCTGCCCGACCTGGTGCCCATGCACCGGCTGGACCGCGAGACCGCAGGCGTGCTGCTGTTCACGGTGCAGCCTGCCTCGCGCCATGCCTACCAGTCGCTGCTGAGCGCGCGCGCCGTGCGCAAGGTCTACGAGGCGGTGGCGCCCTGGCGCGAGGGCCTGAGTTTCCCCATGACGCTGCAGCACCGGCTGCAGGAGCCGCGCGACGAGCGCTTCATGCAGATGCAGGTGGTGCCGGGCGAACCCAACACCCACACCGAGGTGGAGCTGATCGCACGGTTGCCCTGCTGCAGCCCGGCCGTTGGGCCTACTGCAGCGGCCGATGACACGCCGGCCTCGCCGGCCCCGGGCGCTGCCCCGCATCACTGGGCCCTTTGGGCCCTTTATCGGCTGCACCCGCTCACCGGGCGCAAGCATCAGTTGCGCGCGCAGATGAATGCCGCGGGCCTGCCCTTGCGGGGTGACCGGCTCTACCCCGTGCTATGGCCCGAGCCCGCGCCTGATGCCCCGCCCGACTACAGCCACCCGCTGCAACTGCTGGCCCGCGAGATCGCCTTCACCGACCCGCTGACCGGCGCGCCGCGCTGCTTCACCAGCCGCCGCAGCCTGCAGGCGACGCAGGAAGCCGCCACGCCGGCATGATGCGGGCTTGACCCTGCACGCAGGACCCGACCACGATGCTGTCCCAACTCGAGCGCCCTGCCGGGCCCGCACCGTCCCCGCGCCAGGTGCTGGCCGACGCGGGCCCCACCTACCTGGCCAACGGCCTGATCGCCTTCATCTTTGCGGCCACGGGGCCGGTGGCCGTGATCCTGGCGGTTGGCACGGGCGGCGGGCTGTCGCAGGGGGAGCTGGCGTCCTGGGTGTTCGGGGTGTTCTTCATCAACGGCCTGATCACGCTGGCGATGAGCTGGCGTTACCGCACCCCGCTGGGCTTCGGGTGGACCATCCCAGGCACGGTGCTCGTCGGCCCGGCGCTGCAGCACATGAGCTTCGCCGAGGTGATCGGCGCGTTCTACGCCACCAGCCTGCTCATCCTGGTGCTGGGGGCCAGCGGCTGGGTCAAGCGCGTGATGTCGTGGCTGCCCATGCCCATCGTCATGGGGATGGTGGCGGGCGTGTTCCTGCGCTTCGGGCTCGATCTGGTGCGGGCACTGCACAGCGACGTGGCCGTGGCCGCACCGATGGTGCTGGCCTTCATCGTGCTGTCGGCAGTGCCATCGATGGGCCGGCGTTTGCCACCGCTGATCGGCGCCCTGCTGGTGGGGGCGGTGACCCTGGCGCTGCTGGGCCGGGTGGACGCCGCGGCGGCGGGTCAGTGGAGCCTGGCGCAGCCGCTGGTGCAGGCGCCCGTCTGGTCGCTGGGGGCGATGGTGGAGCTGGTCGTGCCCCTGGCCATCACGGTGCTGGTGGTGCAGAACGGCCAGGGCGTGGCGGTGCTGACGGCGGCGCGGCATGACCCGCCGGTCAACGCCATAGCCTTCGTGTGCGGCCTGGGCGCGGCGGCCAGCGCGCTGGTGGGGGCCGTGAGCACCTGCCTGACGGGGCCCAGCAACGCCATGATGAGCGCCTCCGGCGACCGGCCCCGCCACTACACCGCAGCACTGACCTTCGGGGCCCTGGCGGTGCTGTTTGGCCTGCTGGCACCCACCTTCACCGGCCTGATGCTCGCCACGCCCAAGGCCTTCATCATGGTGCTGGGCGGCCTGGCGATGGTGCGGGTGCTGCAGGGGGCCTTCACCGCGGCCTTCGGCGTCGGCCGCTTCACGCTGGGCGCGCTGGTCAGCCTGCTGGTGACCGTGGCCGACTTGAGCCTGCTCAACATCGGCGCGGCCTTCTGGGGGCTGGTGGCGGGGTTCCTCGTCGCGTGGTGCATGGAGAGGCCTGACTTCGGTGCGCAACCCAAGCCCTGACGGGCCGTCATTGAAGAAGACGATAGGAAACATCAAGCCAATCAACTTCCCTAATGGATCGACGGGTCTAACAATGCTTTCTATCGACAACGCGATACTGATAGCAAGGTGCCGCCAACGGTCGAGAGGTCCGATCCCTGGACACCCCGTCAACGCATTCAAAGGAAGTTCGTCATGCCCCTCATCAACACCCCCGTCGCCCCGTTCAAGGCCACTGCGTTCCACAACGGCAAGTTTGTCGAGATCACCGAGCAGACCCTGAAAGGCCGCTGGAGCGTCTTCGTCTTCTACCCTGCCGACTTCACCTTCGTCTGCCCCACCGAGCTGGAAGACCTGGCCGACCGGCACGACCAGTTCAAGGCCCTGGGCGTGGACGTCTACGGCATCTCCACCGACACGCACTTCGCCCACAAGGCCTGGCACGACACCTCCGACGCCATCCGCAAGGTGCGCTACCCGCTGATCGGCGATCCCACCGGCCGCATCTCCCGCAGTTTCGACGTGCTGGTGGAGGACACCGGCCTGGCGCTGCGCGGCACCTTCGTGATCGACCCCGAAGGCCGCATCAAGACCGCCGAGGTGCACGACGACGGCATCGGCCGCGATGCCGGCGAGCTGCTGCGCAAGGTGGCTGCGGCCCAGTATGTGGTCCGCAACCCCGGACAGGTCTGCCCGGCCAAGTGGAAGGAGGGCGAGGAGACGCTGACCCCGTCGCTCGACCTCGTCGGCAAGATCTGAGGAGGCTGAGGCCATGCTCGACGCCCCCTTGAAAGCCCAGTTGAAGACCTACCTGGAGCGCATCACGCTGCCGGTGGAGCTCGTGGCCTCGCTCGACGACAGCGCCGCCGCTTCGCAGATGCGGGCCCTGCTGGAGGACATCGCTTCGCTGCATCCGCGGGTCAGCGTGCGCTTCGACGGCGATGACGCCGATCACGCCCGCCGCCCCTCGTTCGCCATCCGCCGCGTGGGCAGCGACATCGACTTGCGCTTTGCTGCCGTGCCCCTGGGGCACGAGTTCACCTCGCTGGTGCTGGCGCTGCTGCAGGCCGGCGGCCACCCGCCTAAGGTGGAGGCCGAGCTGGCGGCGCAGATCCGCGCGATCGACCCCGGCGAGGGCCGCACGCTGCGCTTCGAGACCTGGATGTCGCTGAGCTGCCACAACTGCCCGGACGTCGTGCAGGCCCTGAACCTGATGGCCGTGCTCAACCCCCGCGTGCAGCACGTGGCCATCGACGGCGCGCTGTTCCGCGGTGAGGTGGACGCACGCCAGATCCTGGCCGTGCCCCAGGTGTTCCTCAACGGCGAACCCTTCGCCTCCGGACGCATGACGCTGGAGGAGATCGTGCGCAAGGTCGAGCACGCCTTTGACAGCACCGCCGCCGCCCGCGAGGCCCAGCGCCTGGCCCGGCAGGAGACCTTTGACATGCTGGTGGTGGGGGGCGGGCCGGCCGGCGCGGCTGCGGCGGTGTACGCCGCGCGCAAGGGCATCCGCACCGGTGTGCTGGCCGAGCGCTTTGGCGGCCAGACCCTGGACACGCTGGGCATCGAGAACTTCATCTCCGTGCCGCAGACCGACGGGCCGAAGTTCGCCGCGGCGCTGGAAGCCCATGCGCGCGCCTACGACGTGGCGATCATGAACGGCCAGCGTGCGCAGGCCCTGGAGCCGGCAGCCCAGCCCGGGGGCGAGATCACCGTGCACCTGGAGGGCGGCGCCGCGCTCAAGGCCCGTTCGGTGGTGCTGGCCACGGGGGCGCGCTGGCGCCAGGTGGGCGTGCCCGGCGAGGCGCAGTACCGCAACAAGGGCGTGGCCTACTGCCCGCATTGCGACGGCCCGCTGTTCAAGGGCCGGCGCGTGGCGGTGATCGGCGGCGGCAATTCCGGCGTGGAGGCCGCCATCGACCTGGCCGGTGTGGTGGCCCACGTCACGCTGCTGGAGTTCGGTGAGCAACTGCGGGCCGACGCCGTGCTGGTGGCGCGCCTGAGGAGCCTGCCCAATGTGAGCGTCATCACCCAGGCCCAGACCACCGAGATCACGGGGGACGGCCGCAAGGTCGATGGCTTGCGCTACACCGACCGCGCCAGTGGCACCGAGCATCACGTGGCGCTGGAGGGCGTGTTCGTGCAGATCGGCCTGGTGCCCAACACCGAGTGGCTGCAGGGCACGCTGGCGCTCTCCAGGCAGGGCGAGATCGAGATCGATGCGCGCTGCGCCACCAGCGTGCCTGGCGTCTTCGCCGCCGGTGATGCGACCACGGTGCCCTTCAAGCAGATCGTCATCGCCGCGGGCGAAGGGGCGAAGGCGGCGCTGTCGGCTTTCGACCACCTGGTGAGGACACCGACGGTGGGGGCTTCCGGACCGCCTGCCCCTGCCCTCCGGGCGGCCGCAGCAGAATCTGCAGCATGAGCGCAGACACCCACCGTCTCTCACCTGAGTGGCCCACCTCGGGCGCTGGCGCGGCCATCGCCCGGGTGGGTTTGAAGAAAGGGCAGACGATGGCGTTGACGATGCTGATGATGATGGGGCTGGTGGCCCTGCCGGGCACGGCGGCGGCCGCCAGCGCTGCGGCCGCCCCGGCGCCCCCCAACCCGGCCGGCATCGACTGGATGCCGATTGCGCCTGCGGGTGGCGCCGCCGCTTTCGACATCGCCCGCACCGAGACCACGGTGGCGCAGTTCAGGCGCTTTGCGCAGGCCACCGGCACGGTCACGCGGGCGGAGCGCGCCGGTGGCGGGCAGGTCTACGAGGCGGGCTGGACCACCAAGCCGGGCTGGACCTGGGCGCGTCCCTTCGGCGTGCCGGCGGCCGACGACGAACCCGCGGTCCACATCGATTTCACCGAGGCCCAGGCTTTCTGCCGCTGGGCGGGCGGTCGCTTGCCGACGGACGCTCAGTGGGTCCGCGCCGCCTACACCGAGACACGACCGGCGCCGCCGGCCCCGCTGCAGCGCGGCAAGACCTACCCCTTCCCCACGGGTGACAGCCCGGCCGGCGCCCAGTGCCTGGGCGACTGCGGCGCCGCAGCCGATGCGCGCGCTGTACGCCACGGTGCCAACTTGTGGCGCGGCCGGGGCCACGCTGCGGTCGGCACCACGCCGGCCGGCGTGAACGGCCTGCACGACATGGGTGCGAATGCCTGGGAGTGGGTGGACGAGCCCCCAGGGGCGGCCGGCAGCGCCGAGCGTCGCACGCGGGGCGGTTCCTGGTGGTACGGCAGTGGGCAGATGCGCGCCGACCATCTGCAGGGCAAGCCCCCGGAGACCACGGTGGTCTACATCGGCTTTCGCTGCGCCAGGAGTGCGGCCGCCACGCCTTGATCGTGCCCAAGCGTTCTGCACCGAGCCTCAGGCTGTCCATCCTCAAGCCGGCTGCACATGACACGCTGGCGGGTGGCCCGGCCGGCCCTGCAGGCGCGCACAATGGAGGGACTCCTCCACACGCCCGCCATGATCTACAAGTTCCGCAGCAAGGCCGCCGGTGACACCGTGATGCTGGGTCCGCAAGGAGACCAGTTCCTGCGGGCGATAGGGCGTGAGCCTTCCTCCCAGGGCATCATCGAGGTGGCCGCCATGCCTGCGGCCCTCACGGCGCTGCAGCAGGCCATCGAGCAGGACGACGCTGCCCGGGCGCAGCAGCCTGACCATGAAGCCTTGCTCGAGGCCGCGGGTCGGGACCCAATTGCCTTGCGCCGGCGCCTGTGGCCCATGGTGGAGATGATCCGGCGCGCCCAGGCGGCCGATGAACCGGTGGTCTGGGGCGTTTGAGCCACCGGGTTCCGCACGCTGACACTCTGACCGTGAACGGAGCTTTTCCATGGAATTGAAGAGCCACAGCTGGCTGAATGGCGACCGCATCCCTTCCCGCTTTGCGGCCGGCCGTCTGGGTGACGACGGGGGGGTGGGCTTCTCCGACAACCTGAACCCTCACCTGGCCTGGAGCGACCTGCCCGAGGGTACGCGTTCCCTGGTACTGATCTGCCACGACTTCGACGTGCCCAGCAAGGGTGACGACGTCAACCAGAGCGACCGCGAGATCCCGGCCGATCTGCCGCGCGTGGATTTCTTCCACTGGGTGCTGGTGGACCTGCCGGCGCAGCCTTCGGAGATTGCCGAGGGCGAGTTCAGCCGTGCCTTCACGGCCCGCGGTAAACCTGGCCCGCAGGCGCTGCGCGGCGCCCGGCAGGGCGTGAACGACTACACGGGATGGTTTGCCGGCAACGCTGAGATGGCGGGCGACTACTTCGGCTATGACGGCCCGTTCCCGCCCTTCAACGACAGCCTGGTGCACCACTACGTCTTCACCTTGTATGCGCTGGACGTGCCGCGGCTGGCGGTGGAAGGGCGCTTTACGGGCCCCCAGGTGCGCGAGGCGCTGAAGGGCCATGTGCTGGACGTGGCCACGTTCTCGGGCACCTACGCGCTGAACCGGCGCCTGGCCGGTTGAGGGCGACCCGGTACGCCGGCACACGTGCCACCCCCGCCGCCATGCCCATGCCTGGATCCGCTGCCACGGGCGAACCCCGTGTCACCCGCGTGCTGGCCATTCGCCATGGCGAGACCGACTGGAACGTGGCCGCCCGCATCCAGGGCCTCACCGACATTCCGCTGAACGCGCTCGGCCGGCAACAGGCCGCCCGCCTGGCCCGGGCGCTGGCCGACGAGACCTTGCACGCCGTCTACACCAGCGATCTGCAGCGTGCCCGCGACACCGCAGCCGCCCTGGCCCAGGCCTGCGGTGCGCCGCTGCGGGAGGACACCGGCTTGCGCGAGCGCCACTTCGGTCACTTCGAGGGCGCCACCTTCGAGGAGATCGCGCAGGAGATCGCGCAGCGCTGGCCCGAGGATGCGCTGCGCTGGCGACAGCGCGATCCGGATTTCGGTCCGACTGGCGGCGAGGCCCTGCAGGCTTTCTTTGACCGCAGCGTGGCTGCGGCCCACCGCCTGGCGGCCGCGCATGCCGGCCAGACCATCGCCCTGGTGGCGCACGGCGGGGTGCTGGACTGCCTGTACCGGGCTGCCACGCGCCTGGAGCTGCAGGCCCCGCGCACCTGGCATGTGGGCAATGCCACCGTCAACCGCCTGCTGTGGACGCCCGAGGGCTTCACGCTCGTGGGCTGGAACGACACCACCCACTTGGAAGCTGAGGACGCTCCGGACGCCCTGAACGATGTGAGCGCCTGAACGCCGATCTGGTCCCAGGCGGCGTGGTGGCTATCGACCGGCTTCAGCCCTCGAACAGATCCCCGCCTGCACCGGAGCGCGCCGGGGGCGTGAGCCCCAGGTGCCGCCAGGCTGCCAGCGTGGCGATGCGGCCCCGCGGCGTGCGCTGCAGGTAGCCCTGCTGGATCAGATAGGGCTCGATCACGTCCTCGATGGTGCCGGGCTCCTCGCCAATGGCCGCGGCCACGTTGTCCAGCCCCACCGGCCCGCCGTCGAAACGGTGGATCACCGCTTCCAGCAGCTTGCGGTCCATGACGTCGAAGCCGCGCGGGTCCACGTCCAGCATGGCCAGGGCCCGGTCGGCGGTGGCTGCATCGATGGTGCCGTTGCCCTTGACCTGTGCGTAGTCGCGCACCCGGCGCAGCAGCCGGTTGGCAATGCGCGGCGTGCCGCGCGAGCGCCGTGCGATCTCCAGCGCGCCGGCGGCGTCCATCGGCACATTCAGCAGCCCGGCCGAGCGCGTGACGATGCGCGTGAGCTCCTCGTCGGTGTAGAACTCCAGCCGCGCCACGATGCCGAAACGGTCGCGCAGCGGGTTGGTCAGCATGCCGGCGCGCGTGGTGGCGCCCACCAGGGTGAAAGGTTGCAGGTCCAGCTTGATGGAGCGCGCGGCCGGGCCCTCGCCGATCATGATGTCGATCTGGTAGTCCTCCAGCGCCGGGTACAGGATCTCCTCGACCACCGGGCTCAGGCGGTGGATCTCGTCGATGAAGAGCACGTCGTTCTTTTCGAGATTGGTCAGCAGCGCGGCCAGGTCCTTGGGCTTTTCCAGCACCGGCCCGGAGGTCTGGCGCAGGTTCACGCCCAGTTCGGCGGCGATGATGTGGCTGAGCGTGGTCTTGCCCAGGCCGGGCGGGCCGAACAGCAGCACATGGTCCAGCGCCTCCGCGCGCATGCGGGCGGCGCCGATGAAGATTTCCAGTTGTTCGCGCGCCTTGGCCTGGCCCACATACTCGGTCAGGCCCTTGGGCCGCAGCGCCCGTTCGATAGCCTCTTCGTTGGGCGACCCGGCCGTGGCGCTCACCACCCTCGGGGTGGCCGGACCTGACGGTCTGGGGGGGGCGAAGTCATCGGTCTGGATGGCCATACAGTGATTATGGGCGCGGCAGCGAGGCATGGCGCTGCTTTACGGACCGGCCGAGGGGCGGCGTGCCTTGCGGCCCCAGGAACGGCTGCTAAACTTTTGCGACCATGAAATCCATGCAACGTACCTCATTTCTTGCCCTGCTGACCCTCGGGCTGGCCGCGTTCCTGTCCTCGGTCCAGGCCCAGACCACCGTCAAGGATCCCTGGGCCCGGGCCACCGTGGCGCAGCAGAAGGCCAGCGGGGCCTTCATGCAGTTGCAGTCTGCCAAAGGCGGCAAGCTCTTGTCGGCCTCTTCGCCCGTGGCGGGCGTGGTGGAGATCCACGAGATGGCCATGGACGGCAACGTCATGAAGATGCGTGCGGTGCCCTCGCTGGACCTGCCGGCTGGCAAGGCCGTGGACCTGAAGCCTGGTGGCTACCACGTCATGCTGATGGACCTGAAGAAGCAACTGAACGCCGGCGACACCGTGCCCATCACCTTGGTGGTGGAGTCGGCCGGCCAGCGCGAGACGCTGGAGGTGAAGGCGGCCGTGCGGTCGCTGAGCAGTCAAGGCGGGTCAGGCGACAAGGGCCATCACGGCCACAAGCACTGAGCCCAACAGCCCACCAGCCCGGCAGCGCGCCAGCCAGTGCAGGCCCGTGTATGGCGGGTGCTGCTGGGTGGTGGCACCCGAGCCAGCTTTTACCGGCTCAGCGCCTTCAAGGCCAGCTTGATGCCTTCGCTCACGGCCACGCCAGGGGGCAAGGCCTTCAGAGCGGCGTTCGCGTCGCGCTCGTTGTAGCCGAGCGCGACGAGGGCCTGCACGATGTCGGCTTGCGCATCGCTCGCAGCAGAGGCGGCGGGCAGCGCCAGGTCGGGCCCGAGCTTGCCCTTGAGCTCCAGCAGCAGCCGCTCGGCCGTCTTCTTGCCGATGCCGGGCACCTTCACCAGGCGGCCGGCTTCCTGCCGGCTCACGGCCTGGGACAGATCGGCCACGCTCAGGCCCGACAGGATGGACAGCGCCGTGCGCGGGCCCACGCCGCTGATCTTCACCAGCTCGCGGAAAGTGGCACGTTCCTCGTGCGTGAGAAAGCCGTAGAGCAACTGGGCATCCTCCCGCACGACGAAATGGGTGAGCAGCGTCACGTGCTCGCCCAGCCCGGGCAGGTTGTAGAACGTGCTCATGGGCACGTCGATCTCGTAGCCCACGCCGCTCACATCGATGAGGATCTGGGGCGGGGATTTTTCGGCCAAGGTGCCGGTGATGCGTCCGATCATGAAGCCGGATTGTGCTGCCGTAAGAGGTGTACCGGCCTCAACATCCAGGTGGGTTGCGCGTGCCGCCGCGCTGTCTTGCGCCAGCCAAGCGCCACAATGAGGGCCAGATCCTTGAACCACAGGCCTGCTGTCTTGATCCTTCGCCACCAGTTCGACCCCCACGACAACCGCCGGCTGTCGCACCTGTGCGGCCCGATGGACGAACACCTGCGGGAGATCGAGGCCGCCATGGGCGTTCGCATCATGCGGCGCAACGAGCGGGTCAACATCGAGGGTCCGAAGGAAGCGGCCCGCCAGGTGCTGGACCTGATGATCTCCTTGCACGAGCGCGCCAGCCGGGCCTTGCCCCCGCAGTCCTTGCAACTGGCCCTGGCGGAGGCCCGCGCCCAACTGGCGATGGCGCAGGCCGCTGCCCGTCCGCGTGGCAAGACGGCAGGGGCAGCGCCAGGTCAGGCGGCTGTCCAGGGCGGTGGCGCCCAGCTAGACGCGGCCGGCCCGCCCGAGGGCGTGGCGCCCACGCCCGCGCCCGACCTGGTGCTGCACACCCGGCGTCCGGACCTGCGCGGCCGCACGCCCAACCAGGTGCAGTACCTGCGGCAGGTGCTGGCCACCGACATCACCTTCGGCATCGGGCCGGCCGGCACGGGCAAGACCTTTCTGGCCGTGGCCTGTGCGGTGGACGCGCTGGAGCGCCAGGGCGTGCAGCGCATCGTGCTCACGCGGCCGGCGGTGGAGGCGGGCGAGCGGCTGGGCTTTCTGCCCGGGGATCTGGCGCAGAAGGTCGACCCCTACCTGCGCCCGCTGTACGACGCCCTGTACGACCTGATGGGCTATGACCGCGTCACGCGCGCCTTCGAGCGCGGGCAGCTCGAGATCGCGCCGTTGGCCTTCATGCGGGGCCGCACGCTGAACCAGGCGTTCGTGATCCTGGACGAGGCGCAGAACACCACGCGCGAGCAGATGAAGATGTTCCTCACCCGCATCGGCTTCGGCTCCAAGTGCGTGGTCACAGGTGACGTCAGCCAGATCGACCTGCCCAGCGGAGTGCCCAGCGGCTTGGTCGATGCTGCCGAGGTTCTCAAGGATGTCAAGGGCATCGCCTTTACCCGCTTCACGGCGGCCGACGTGGTGCGCCACCCGCTGGTGGCGCGCATCGTCGAGGCCTATGACGCGTCGCAGACGGGCCGCTCAGGCCGGACCGGGGGCCCGGCCCAAGGCGGTTCAGCCCGGCGATGAGTCCATTGAAGGCCCCTGCGCTGCAGCTCTCGCTGCAAATGCCCGACGGCCGACACCGGGCTCATCTGGCACGTCACCGGGTGGTGCGCTGGGTACGCGCCGCGCTGGCCTTGCCGGGCGAGATCGCGGTGCGCATCGTGGACGAAGACGAGGGTCGGCGCCTGAACCGCGAGTTCCGCGGCAAGGATTACGCCACCAACGTGCTGACCTTCAACTACGCCTACGAGCCCGTGGTGGCGGCCGATCTGGTGCTGTGCGCTCCGGTGGTGGAGCGTGAGGCGCAGGCGGCGGGCATCACCGTGGAGGCCCACTACGCCCATCTGCTGGTGCACGGCACCCTCCACGCCCAAGGCTATGACCACGAGACCGAGGCCGAAGCCCGCGTCATGGAGGGCCGCGAAAGTGCGTTGTTGCCTCGGCTAGGCTTTGCAGACCCCTGGGGCAGAGCCTGAGGCGTCTGGGTGCACCGCAGCAGCTTGACCAGCTGCGGTACTCGGGCGGGAATGCGGGGAGAGTCCGCTCGCGCCCCGGCTGCAGTGCCTCAGGCCGCGCGCAGCTTGCGCGCTGCATCCAGCGCGAAGTAGGTCAGCACGCCGTCGGCGCCGGCCCGCTTGAACGCCAGCAGCGACTCCATCATCACGGCGTCGTGGTCCAGCCAGCCGTTGGCCGCCGCGGCCTTGAGCATGGCGTACTCGCCGCTGACCTGGTAGGCGAAGGTGGGCACGCGGAACTCGTCCTTCACACGGCGCACGATGTCCAGGTACGGCATGCCGGGCTTGACCATCACCATGTCGACGCCCTCGGCGATATCCAGCGCCACTTCTCGCAGGGCCTCGTCGGTGTTGCCGGGGTCCATCTGGTAGACCTTCTTGTCAGCCTTGCCCAGGTTGCCGGCCGACCCCACCGCGTCGCGGAAGGGGCCGTAGAAGGCGCTGGCGTACTTGGCGCTGTAGGCCATGATGCGCGTGTGGATCAGCCCCGCGCCTTCGAGCGCGCCGCGGATGGCGCCGATGCGCCCGTCCATCATGTCGCTCGGCGCCACGATGTCCACGCCAGCCTGGGCTTGCACCAGGGCCTGCCGGGTCAGCATCTCCACGGTCGCGTCGTTCAGGATGTAGCCGGTGTCGTCCAGCAGCCCGTCCTGGCCGTGGCTGGTGAAGGGGTCGAGCGCCACGTCGGTCAGCAGGGCAAGAGTCGGGAAACGCGCCTTCAGCTCGCGCACCGCCCGCGGCACCAGGCCGTCCGGGTTGGTGGCTTCGCGGCCATCGGGTGTCTTGAGCGCCGGGTCGATCACCGGAAACAGCGCCATCACCGGCACACCGAGCTGCACGCAGGCCTCGGCCACCGGCAGCAGTCGGTCCACGCTCATGCGTTGCACCCCTGGCATGCTGGCCACATCCTGGGTCTGCCCGTGACCGTCCAGCACGAACACCGGCAGGATCAGATCTTCCGCAACCAGTCGGTGCTCGCGCACCAGAGCCCGGGTGGCGGCGTCGCGTCGCAGGCGGCGGGGTCGGTTGGCCGGGTAGGGCGCAAAGATTCGGGTCACGGGCTGGCCTTGCTATGCTAAATTTGAGAGTGGATGATAGACCGTCAGGCCTGTCGTCCCCTGCTTTTCCTCCCTGAGCAGGTGCTTCAGCGCCTTGACAGCGATGAGGCTTTTGAGCCCCGGCCTGATGGCCGGGGCTTTTTTTCGGCGGCCCA
>Ga0315906_10002314_pt1 | contig 26827 bp, 20 predicted proteins | sample LakEriMetagenome_4_FD_203526 | JGI IMG/M metagenome (GOLD analysis project Ga0315906, IMG submission 203526) | Freshwater fungal communities from buoy surface, Lake Erie, Ohio, United States - Buoy 2 MA122 | ecosystem: Environmental > Aquatic > Freshwater > Lake > Lake biofilm | place: USA...
TGCACGAGCCGGCCCGCCCGCAGGATCGCCACGCGGTCGCACGTGGCCTCCACCTCGGAGAGCACGTGCGACGAGAAGATCACCGTGCGGCCCGCCGCCCGGGACTCGAGCACGAGGTCGAGCACTTCCGCCCGGGCCGTGGGATCGAGGTTGGCCGTGGGCTCGTCGAGGATCACCAGAGGCGCCTCAGTGGCGAGCACGACGGCGAGCGCCAGCTTCTGCCGCATGCCCGTGCTCATCCGGGCCACCTGCCGCGAGCAGTCGAGGCCGAGCCGGTCGGCGATCGCCGCCGCCTGCGTGCGGCTGCACGACCGGCGCAGGCCGGCGAAAAAATCGAGCACGCCGTGGCCGTTCATGCGGCGAAAGAGCCGGGCCTCGCCGGGCAGATAGGTGGTCTGTTCCCGCACCCGCAGCGACTGTGTGACGCAGTCGAAGCCCGCGACGGTCGCCGTGCCGCTCGTGGGCGTGATGAAGCCGAGGAGCGTGCGGAGGAACGTGGTCTTGCCGGCGCCGTTGGGCCCGAGCAGGCCGAAGACCTCCCCGGCGGCGACGCCCAGCGAACAGCCGTCGAGCGCGGTGAAGCTGCCGTAGCGTTTCGTGAGCTGGTCGGCGCGAACGAGCATGTGGGGCGTGGCTTTCAGGAGACGTGCCGCCAGAGATAGTAGGCAGCCAGGGCGAATCCGAGGATGGCCACGAATCGCCGCACGGCGGCGGCCGGTAGCCGTCGGGCGATCATCGACGCCGACAGGCTGCCCGCCATCGCCGCCACGGCCATCACCGCCGCGAGGGGCCACGAGACGTCGTGGGCCCCGGCGAGCGAGCCGGCCGCGAACGTGGCCGCCGCCACGCCGTTGATGACCGTGCCGAGCACGTTCTTCACGCCATTGAGCTTGTGGATGTCACCCAGGCCGAGCAGGCCGAGCACGGCCAGCATCAGAATGCCGATGCCGGCCCCGAAATAGCCGCCGTAGATCGCGACCGCGAACTGCAGCAGGCCGGCGGTGTAGGCCCGTTGCTGGACGTAGGCACGTTGCTCCGCAACGGGCTGCCCGTCACGGAGTGACGGGCCTACGGGAAGTGACCGGCCGACGTGGGGCTGCATGCTGAACAGGATCGCCGCCGAGAGGATCAGCCACGGCACGGCCGCCTCGAACCATGCGGGGGGCAGCCGCAGCACGAGCAGCGTGCCCACGATCGCGCCGACCACGCTCGGCAGGAGCATCCAGCGCACCCAGGCGGGCTGCTGCGTCCGCTCACCACGATAGGCCCAGGCCGCGACGGCCGCCGCCGGCCAGAGGCCGATCGTGCTCGTGGCATTCGCGACGATCATTCGGCTCGGATCGGGTGGCAAGATCGCCGCGAGCACGGGAAACGTCAGGATCGTGCCCCCTCCGGCGACGGAATTCACGGCGCCGGCCACCGCCGACGCGGCGGCCAGCAGGGCCAATCCAGACAGGCTCACAGGCAGCAGGTTGTCGTTCATGCCACGTGGTTCTACCCCACCGCTCCGACTACCGCTCCGCGGCGCAGTCGAGCAGCAGGTAGCCCGCCCAGAAAAATGGATGCCGGGCGTCGGGGAGCACCTGCTCGCCCTGCTTGAGCCGCGGCTCGCGGTCGGGGTCCGGGGCTTCCGCCGTGACGACATCCACGGCCCGCCGCCAGCTTGCCGACGCCGGCGGCGGCGGGGTGTCGGCCGCCGCGAGCGAGGCATCGCGCACAAACTCCAGCATCAGGTCGGTCGTGGTGCGGCCCCCCACCCGCCACCGGGCGAGCAGGGCCGTGTGGCTGCCTGCCGCGAGCAGGTCGAGGGCGGGCATGAAGAGATCGTCGCCCGGTCGCGGCGGCAGGCTGCCCTTCTCGAGACCGCGGGCCAGGGCCGATTGCATCCCCGGCAGGAGAATGAACCCGGGCCGCTTCTGCGGCGGCGCGAGCCAGTCGGACAGCGTGATGCCGCCACGGGCCGACGCCCCGGGCACGAGCGTCGCCGTCGCTGATCCGATGCCGCCGAGATCGTCGAGCACGGCGAGCCCGTCGAACACCGACGCCACGACCGCCGCAGGCGGTTTGTCGGGCACCGGCAGCGGCACCGCCCGATCGATCCCCTGCGTCAGCCGATCGAGCGTTTCCGCGACGACGGCCTTGGGGCCGCGGGTGAGCCGGCCGACATGAATGCCGATCGGGCCGCTGGCGACCAGGCGCGGGATCGCGGCCACGGCGAGGCTGCGGGTGGGGGCATACCGCACCCGACAACGATCGCGGAGCAGCGGGCCGCCGCCGGCCTCGTCCGATGTGATCGGCAGAAGCTCGAATGGCACGTACCACAGCCAGCCGTCGGGCACGATCACGAGCTCGTCGATGCCCTCGGCGAGCGTGACGCGGGAGTTCTCGAACAGCATCCGCTCGAGCTGCGCGGCCGAGTCGCGCCAGCCGCTCGCCGCGAGCTTGTCGGTGGAGATCGCCGCATCGGGGTCGAAGAGGCAGAGCGACTTCGCAAGCTGCGCGACCTCCACGGGAATGCCGGCCGCCTGCCGCACCTCCCACGTCGCATGCCGATCGCGGGATTCGAGTGCGGCCGTCAGGCCCGTGCGGGTCCAGCGAAACGACAGGATGAGCTGCTTCGGCGCCAGCCGGCGGCGAATCTCCGGCGCCGGCAGGAGGGGCGGAAAATCGATCGCCGTGGCCTCGCGGCCCGCGGAGAGCGCCGCCACGTAGGCCGTGCGGGTGGTGGCGAGGGCCTGATACTTCCCCCAGTCGTCGGCGCTGCCGGCGAGCGGACCGTCGGCAGGTGGCTGCTTGGCCGCAAGGAGGTCGGCGGCGAGCCGGCCGCGGACGACGGCGAAGCCATCGAGCGTGGCGGCGAGGTCGCGACGGTTGCCGAGCAGCGCCGCGCGGCGCGCGGCGGCCGCAGCATCGAGCCGCGCCGGATCGGCCGCGAGCAGGCGATCGATCGCCAGTCGCCGGCCACCGAGCGGTCGGGCCGAGAGCCAGCGGTCGCGGACGAGGGCCTCGCCCGCCTCGAAGGCCTGATCGGCACCGCGGCGGGTGGCCACGGCGAGCCAGGTTTCGAATGCGTCCTGACGATCGCTCGAGATCACGGCGAGCGTGTCGAGCGGCCGGGCGGCGAAGTCACCGTCGGCCGGCGGTGCCAGCAGTTCGGCGAACAGAGCCTCGGCCTGCCGGTCGGAGAGCGCGCCCGATCCCTGAACCACGAGTTCGACGAGTCGCGTCGTCTGAAACAGTCGCGGGCTGCGCGGTCGGCTGATCTCGATCGCGGTGGCGAGGGCCGCATCGCCTGCCCGCACGTCGGCCCTGGCATAGCCGAGGATCGCCTCGGCATACGCCGCCTCGGCACCGAGAAGGCCACGGCCCGGATCGGCCCGCAGCAGCCGGCCGTCGATCTCCTTGAGCGCGGCGGCTGCGGCCCGCGCATCGCCGCCCGTGGCGAGACACTCCGCCTGCATCGCCACCAGCCGTGCATGAAGCACGGGCCAGTCGCGCTCGGCCCAGGCGACCGCGCCGCGGATCGCCGGGGGCACGCCACGCCCGCCCGCAGCCGCGTGCGCCTCGAGCACCATCGCAAAGGCCTCTTCGATGGCCCGTGGATCCAGTTCGTCGGCCGCGGCATACGTGGCTTCCTCGGCATACGTCACGGCCTGGGCCGCCTGGCCGGCGTCGAGTGCGATGCGGCCGAGCACGATCAATCCCCAGGCAGTCAGCTGATGATCGAGGCCTTCGCCGATCACCAATCCGCGGGTGAGCAGCGGCCTGGCCTGATCCGGCTTGCCCTGCGCCCACAACGCCGTGCCGAGCGCGACGTCGATCCACGCCTGCGCATAGTGGGCCGGCTGGGCGGGCCGCTGCGCGAGCGCGACGGCCGCCCGCTCGAGCGGCGCAGCCTCGCGGCCCAGCGGACCGAGAATCATCCCCTGGCGATAGATCGCGATCACGATCGACCGCATGATCTCGGCGGGCCGGATGAGCTGGTCGAACGGCGCCACGAGCACGCCCCCTTGCTCCATCACCTGCCGGGGGTCGGCGCCGGCCTGACGGATGGCGACGGTGTCGGGCAGCTGCGCGGGCCGGGTGTTTCTCGCGGTCCGTCCCCACGTGGCCCTCGGCGGTGACTGCCGGGGCCGCGGCGGCTGCTCTGAAAACTGCACGGCGAGCAGCCATTGCGGATAGGCCGCGGCCAGCAGAAGCGATTCCTCGTAGGCCGCGACGGCCTCGCGCAGATCACCGAGCTCGTAGTGACACTCGCCGATCATCGCGCTGGCCGCGATCGAATCGATCCAGCGCTGCCCGCCGATCCGCAGGCACGAGGCATAGTCGTCGCGGGCGAGTTCGAGGGCCCGCGAGGTGGCACCGGCGGCGAGCGCGGAGCGGGCGGCATCGAAGACGGGCGAAGGGCGTGTGCCGAGCGCGGCGGGCGGGCCGAAGCCGGGGGGCAGCACCACCTGCTGCGCGGCCAGCGGCCGGCATGCACAGAGGGTGATGGCGAGGAGCCGGACGACGATGCCGCACCGGCTCGGGAGCAAGGGGCTCATGTCGTGGTTGTACACCGGCGCAGGCTTTCGGCATGCGACTGGGAAAGTCGGGCAAGAGGGCCGGCAAGCTGGGAGGTCCGCGGGGCCGGTCGTGTCGATTGCCCAAAGTTTGCCGGTCGTGCCGGTCGATACACCTCGTGTCTGCCCTGCGAGGACCCATGCCATGCGTCGTGCATACGAGAACTGGATCAGCCGGAGCGCTGCCACCCGAAACCCTGCCGCTCGGTCGCGGTGCCGAATGGTGGCGTGTCTGGCGATTGCCGCTGGAGCCGCCGGCCTGACCGGCTGCCAGGTGGACGTGGGCGGGCAAACGCTCCCCAGTGCCTACTACCTGCAGGACGACATCCAGTACTTCCCGGCCGGCCCCGAGTTCAAACTCTCGAAGGAGGCCGCGGCGCAGAAGGCCTACAAGAAGGAAATCGGCGCCGACGGCTGCGGTGACAACTGCGGCGGATGCAGCCACTGCGGGCATTGACGCCCGCCGAAAGAACGTGCCGGCGCCAGGGGCTTTTCTTCCCCGGCTGCCACCGCTAGACTGCTCGCCTGTGGGCTGAACGCCCAAATCAATCACAAAAGTTGATTGATTTGTGGGTTTGCAGCCCTAAATAGGATGAGTCGTCGGCTCCGGCGTGGAGCCTGCGGCGGACCCCGCGGAGGCGGGTTTGGTGAGTGGCACGCACAGCACCCCCTATGACCGCCGCGGCCGAACTGTTGATCGGCGAGTTTCTGCGGACGCTCGACGAGCGGTATCGGCTGGCGATCCCGCCGGAACTGCTCGATCCGCTGCTCGCCGCAGGGCCCAAGCTCGTGCTGGCCAAGGAGCGGGCCGGATGCCTGTCGCTCTGGTCGGCCGCGATCTGGAAGCCCCGGATCGATGCGGCTGTGGACGTGGTGCGAAGCAAGATGCAGGCCGGGCTGCTCGCCCAGCGGGTGAGCCAACTGCAGGATCTCGGCCGGCTGCTCTCGACGCGGCACGCGACGGTGACGCTTGCGGGGCGGGCCCGACTCGTCGTGCCAGAAGGCTTCCGCGAGTTCCTGGGCGTGGAGCCTGGCGGCGAGGTGGTCGTGGTGGGCGCCGCGGTCTGCGTGGAGATCTGGCAGCCGGCGGCCTGGACGGCCTTCGTGACGAGCGAGATGCCCGGCTTCCGTCAGCGGATCGACGAGCTGACGGCTTGAACCGCATTCGGTTTCGATCTTCGGCCTTGCCCGGATGGAGAGGGCACGTTTTCAACCTGTCGGTCTCATCCGGTCAGGAAACACGATAACCATGGAGCGGGCCCCACCAGCACGGATGCTGCCGAGGGATCCTCTTCACCGGGCAAGGCCTTTTGCTCTCACGGCGCCAGCGGGTTGGCGCGCAGGCCCAACGGCAGCGTGACCTTCGTGCCGGTGAGGGCCGACGCGAACACCGCCGCGGTCATCTCCACCGTCGTGCGGCCGGCATACATCCCCGTCTCGGGCTCGCGATCCTCGATGATCGCATCGATCAGATCGACCGCCGCCCGCCGGCCCCACTCGGCCCGCTCGTCGCCGCGATCGACACCGGTCGGCGGCGGTGGGCCGTCCAGCCCCTCGGGGCCGATCGGCCGCCATGGATAGTCCTTGTCCATCCGCCACAGCGGCGCCTCGCGAAGATAGGCGTGGGGCACGAAGTCGGGACGGATGTGGATCGCCCCCTTGGTGCCCACGGCCGTGAGCCCGAAATTGGGCTGCTTCACCCCCGCCTCGCGCACGCTCCCGAAATACCCCGTGGGGCCGTCCGCCAGTCCGAACATCGCCGCCACCGCATCCCCCGCGATCAGGCCGAGTTCCTCGGGGCCGGCCGCGGCGTCGGCCTTCGTGATCGGGAGGCCGGCCCGGGTGACGCTCGCCATGCACCAGGCAGGGGCGCCCCCGAGATCGGCCATCATGTCGAGCACGTGGCAGCCGAGCACCCAGAGATCCTCGCCGCCTCCGCGGCGGTCTTCCTTGCCGCGGCCGCGCAGCTCCAGAACGGTGCCGATGCGGCCTTGCTCGATGAGATCGCGGGCGGCCAGGTAGCTCGGCGAGTGGCGGTTGACGAAGGCCAGTGACAGCTTCGTTCCGGCCTTGCTGCAGGCGGCGATCACGGCGTCGGCCTCGGCGAGCGTGCGGACGAAGGGCTTCTCCAGGAAGATGCCCTTCACGCCGGCTTCGGCGGCGGCGATCGCCATCTCGGCGTGGCAGTCGAGCTGCCGCATGCAGATCGCGACCACGTCGGGCCTGACGTCGGCGAGCAGCGCCCGCCAGTCGGCGAAGGCGACGCCCGGTTTCGAGGCATCGAGGCCGTGGCGGGCCGCGGCCTTCGCCAGGCCTTCGGGCGACTCGTCGGCGACCGCGACCATCTCGACGCCCGGCAGGCCGCGCCACAACTCGTCGATCGCATGCCCGTAGTCACCCCGCCCCGTCCGCCCGATCGCCGCCACGCGGAGTGCATTCATGTGAGTCGCCTTTCGTGTGCTGGTTGACCATCGGGCCGTATGCCCAGTGCCTCACATGTGGGACGACGCTTGCCCGACGGGTATGATCTTCGACTGCTTCAGTATGCCAGATGCTGCACCCGACCACCGGCACCGCTCACCCTGCGGGCACGGGCATGCGCACGGGCATGGGCTCGCGCCCGACCGGCTGGATCGGGCGATGGCGATCGGCGTGGGGCTCAACCTCGCCTTCGTGATCGTGGAGGCCGGCTGCGGCCTGTGGGCCGACTCCCTCGCGCTGCTCGCCGATGCCGGACACAACGCCGGTGACGTCGTCGGCCTGCTGCTCGCCTGGGGAGCCAGTTGGCTCGCCCGGCTCGCCCCCTCGGCCCGCTACACCTGGGGCCTCCGGCGGGCCACGATCTACGCCGCCCTCGCCAACGCCACGCTGCTCCTGGCCGCCTGCGGCGCGATCGCCTGGGAGGCCGTCATGCGGCTGCGGTCGCCCGAGCCGGTGGCCGGCGGAATCGTGATCGCGGTCGCGGCGATCGGCGTCGTGATCAACACGCTCACGGCGCTGCTCTTCCTGCGCGGCCATCGCGACGCCAACGTGCGGGGAGCCTTCCTCCACATGGCGGCCGATGCAGCCGTCTCCGCCGGCGTGGTGGCCGCCGGGATCGCGATCGCCCTCACCGGTCGCACGTGGATCGATCCGGTCGTCAGCCTCGCCGTGGCCGCGGCCATCGTCGCGGGCACGTGGGGGCTCTTTCGCGAGAGCATCGATCTCGCCCTCGACGCCGTGCCGCGGGGAATCGAGACGGGCCGGATCACGCAGGCGCTCGCGGCGCTCCCGGGTGTGATCGACGTGCACGAACTGCACGTCTGGGGCGCGAGCACGTCGGAGACGTCGCTGACCGTGCATCTCACCGTGGAGTCCGGCGTGGATCGCGATGCCGTGCTCCGGGCCGCCGACTCGATGCTCCGCCACGACCACCATGTGGCCCACGCGGCGATCCAGGTGGAAGGCCCGGGCATGGACTGTCAGCGGCGTTGACCCAGCGCGAACAGCATGGCACGCGGCGGCGACCGAGGCTCGCGGCCCCAATCAGCGTCCCCGTGCGATCGTCATCAAGGCCGCCAGCGCGCCAAGCAGCCCGCACGCGAGCACGACGATCGCTGCCGTCACGAACGCCCGTCTCCCCCACGACGTGGGTGCGGGGGGCAGCCCGGCAGTCGGTCGCAAATCGTCACGGCGGGAGAGGCGGGAGTCCATGGCGTCGTTGAGAGGCGCCTGGTGGAGCTGCGGTACGAGCGACCGCTCGGCCTCGAACAGAAGATCAGGCGATCCGAAGGTCGGTTGCCCGGGCGAGGAATCGAGCGTCGAGGACGTGGAATCCACGACGACGGCGAACGACGGCATCCAGGCGAGCGCCAGGGCGACGCAGGCCATGTGGACGATGGTGCGGATCATGGTGTGATGTGGCAGGCGGGAAGCGAACGGTGCCCCTGACGCTCCTGTCCGGGCCGGTCAGCGGCCCGCGACGGCGGAGCGGGCGATGCCGGAGAGCATCCGCCGGAACACGAGCTCATGGAGCGGCCAGATTGCGTACCAATAGGCCAGTCCGCCGAGCCCTTTCGGGTCGAATATAGCAGTCTGATGGATGGTTACATCCCCATCTCTAGGTACCACCTCGAATTCGAGCCAGCCCCGGCCCGGCATTTTCATCTCCGCCGCGAGCCGCAACCGCCGCGGCCGCTCGCACACCTCGACCCGCCAGCAGTCGAGGAAATCGCCCGTGACGAGCGTGGCCGGATCGCGGCGGCCCCGCGACATGCCAGGGCCACCCAGCAGGCGGTCGATCCAGCCGCGGAGCCTCCAGAGCCAGTTGCAGGCATACCAGCCGTGCGGACCACCGATCCGCTCGATCGCCGCGAAGGCCCGGTCGGCCGAGACGGCCACGACCGCATGACGATGATCGACCAGCCGCGTGCCCTCCGGTTTGCCGCCGTAACGAATGGGGAGATCTTCGATGTCGGCGAAGTCGGCCCAGCGCTTACCGGCGAACTCGCGATCCTCGTGATCCACTGCCTCGCGGACGGCGGTGGCGAGAGCGCGCGGACGGAGGGCGAACTCGCGGAGTGCTGCGTCGCTGGTGACCACCGTCGGGTTTTTCAGGCCGTCGATCAGCTTCCTACCCACTTTGGAATATCGCGGCGTGACCAGCTTGAGCCACAGGCTCGACAGCCGCGGCGTCAGCACCGGCACCGGGATCATCAGGCGGCGCAGGCCCCGCTGCCGGGCGTACTCCTGCATGATAGCGCCGTAGGAAACTTTGTCCGGCCCTCCGATCTCGAAGATCCGGGCCGCCCCCGGCGGCAGGTCGATCGCGGCCGCGAGATAGGCGACCACGTCGGCGATCGCGATCGGCTGGGTGGGCGTGGCCAGCCAGGCCGGGCAGATCATCACGGGGAGCCGCTCGACCAGCGTGCGGACGAGGTCGAAGGAGAAGCTCCCCGCCCCCACGACGATCGACGCCCGAAACTCGATCACATCGAGGCCGCTGGCCCGGAGGATCGCGCCGACCTCGTGGCGGCTGCGGAGGTGGGCCGAGAGGCGGTCGTTGTCGGCCCCGAGGCCGCCGAGATAGACGATCCGCTTCACGCCGGCCGCCCGCGCCGCCGAGGCGAACCGTTCCGCGGCGAGCCGGTCGGCCCGCTCGAAGTCGACGCCCCCCTCCATCGAATGCACGAGCCAATAGGCCACGTCGATGTCGGTGCAGGCCCGGGCGAGATCGGCGGGGTCGCTGGCGTCGCCGACGAGCACCTCGGTGTGCGGGCCCGTCTTGCCGGCGAGCTTCTCCGGCCGCCGCACGAGGCACCGCACGTCGAGGCCGCGAGCCTGCAACGCATCGAGCAGCACGCCGCCAACATAGCCCGTCGCGCCGGTGAGAAGGATCCGCATGGGGGTATCGTAGCGACGCGGGGCTACGGGGATGGGGCTACGGGGTATCGACCTCGAAGGCGCGGTCCATGAGGTTGGGGTCGCCCGTCTTCAGCCCGTACAGAAACCACCGCACGCGCTGCTCGCTCGAGCCGTGCGTGAAGGCGTCGGGCACGATGTAGCCCTGCGACTGCTTCTGGATCTTGTCATCACCGATCTGTGCCGCAGCGTTGACCGCCTCGCGGATGTCTTCCTCGTCGAGAATGCCGGCATAGCGGGCCACGTGATGGGCCCAGACACCAGCCAGGAAATCGGCCTGCAGCTCCATGCGGACCGAGAGCTTATTGTATTCCCGCTCCGACATCCGCGGCCGCATCGACTGCACCTTGTTCGAGATGCCGAGCTGATTCTGCACGTGGTGGCCGATCTCATGCGCGATCACGTAGGCCTGGGCGAAGTCACCCGGTGCGTTGAACCGCCGCTTGAGCTCGTCGTAGAAGGCGAGGTCGATGTAGACCTTCTTGTCGAGCGGGCAATAGAAGGGGCCGGCGGCGGCGCTGGCGAAGCCACAGGCGCTCTTCACCTGGCCGGTGAAGAGCACGAGGATCGGCGGCTGGTATCGCTTGCCGAACACCTGCGGGAAGAGCGAACTCCAGACGTCTTCGTTGTCGGCGAGGACCGTCTTGATGAACTGCGTCATCTTGTCGCTGGCGGGCTTCGCGGGCGCCTGCTGCTGCGGCGGAGCAGCCAGCTCCGGTGCCACCCTGGCCAGCTGCATCGGATCGACCCCGAGGAACATCATCACGATCATGAGTACGAGCGTGAGCAAACCGCCGCCCACGACCACCTGCTGCCCGACGCTCCGCCGATCCTCGACGTTCTGGCTCTGCCGCCTGCCTTCCCAACGCATGTCTCACGAGCTCCCTGGGGGTTGTGGGCCGATCCGATCGGCGAATCAGGATTGTACGGGAAACGATCGCGCTATTCCGGGAGGGGGCGGTCCTTGGTTTCCGGAAGGAACGGCAGGACGGCCAGGCCGATCAAAAAGGCGGCGCACATCGTGATGCCGGCTGGCCGCATCGGCTCCGCCATCCAGGCGGGGCTCGCGATCCCCTTGTAGACCTCGCTCGTGAGCAGGCCGAGGAGGAAGGGGCCGCCCGCCGCGACGAAGCGGCCGACGTTGTAGCAGAAGCTGGTGCCCGTGCTCCGCAGCCGCGTGGGAAACAGCTCCGGGAAGTAGATCGCGTAGCCCGCGAACACCGACAGTTGACAGAAGCCCATGATCGGCAGCATCCACCAGATGTCGTTGGGCTCGTCGAGGTACCGGAAGACGAACGCCGTCGAGAGCAGGGCCAGCGTGAAGGCGATCGCGAAGAACGACTTGCGGCCGATCTTCTGGCAGATCCGGGCCGTCAGCATCATGCTCGTGAAGGCACCCACCTGGATCATCATCATCGCCACGGCCGGCCAGATCGTCAGCCGGCCCGCGATCTCCTGGTCGGAGAGCCCCTGGGCCACGTAGGCCTTGCGAAACACGCTCCGCACGAGATCGGGCGTAAAGAAGCCGATGCCCCACAGGCCGATCACGCCTGCACAGGCCAAGAGTGTGCCGAGGATCGCGTTCTTGCGCCACCGCGGATCGGAGAACAGAGGCCCGTATCCGCCGAGTTTCTCTCCCGTCTTCGCGGCCTGTGCCTTCATCTGCTGCCACCGCTCGGGCTCCTTCAGCCCCGCCCGGATGACGAGCGCGAGCACTGCCGGCAGGGCACCGATCACGAACTTCCACCGCCACGGCTCCCACCCGTAGAGCTTCGTGCCCATGTGCAGCTGGGCCTGCCCGAGGCCGATGCCGATCAGGGCCGCCGCGAAGTTGCCTACCGCCGACAGCGCCTGCAGAAGACCGAGCGCGTAGGGCCGCGCCCGGTCGGGCATCACCTCTGCCACGAGCGCCACGCCCACGGCGAATTCCCCGCCCACGCCGAGCCCGGTGATGAACCGATAGAACGCGAAATCCCAAAACCCGCGTGAGAGGGCCGAGAGGCCGGTGCAGAGCGAGTAGATGACGATCGTGATCATCATCGTCTTCGCGCGGCCGAGACGGTCGCCGATCACCCCGAAGATCAGGCCGCCGGTCGCCCAGCCGAGCATGAAAATGCAGGTGGAGAGGCCGCCGTAGAAATCGACCGCCTTGGGGTCGGCGGCGGCGCCGGCCGTGGCGAGGAGCGTTTCCATCGCAGGCTTGCGGGCCAGCGTGAAGAGCTGCTGGTCGAGGCAGTCGAAGAGCCAGCCCAGCGCGGCCACGATGAGCACGAACCAGTGGTAGCGGGTCATGCCGCGATACCAGGGGCCGTCGGCCGGGGACGACGGGGCGGAGGATGTTTCGAAGTGGGGCAGGTCGGCCATGACTCGCGGGCTTTCGTGCTGAGGGCTATTCGAGCCCGGTTTCGATGCGGCGCATGTACTCGATGCTGTCGCGGGCCAGTCGCGCCGGGCCGGGAGCATAGTCGAACACTTCCACGCTCACCCAGCCGGCGTAGCGGATGTCGTCGAGGGCGCGGAAGATCGGCAGGAAGTCGACCGCCCCGAAGCCCGGGCCCTGGAGGTTCTCGTCGTTGGCGTGGAAGTGCTCCAGATGGCGGGCGCTGGCGTGGATGATGTCGGGGATCGGCGTGGCCTCGCTCGCCATCGCCTTGACGTCGAGGTGGAGGCGGACGTGGGGCGAACCGATCCGGTCGATCATCCGGCAGGTGTCGGCGGCCGTCGTGAGCACGTCGGTCTCGACGGGTGAGAGCGGCTCGAGCGCGACGACCGTGTCGGTCGTCTCGAGCACCGGCACGAGCTTCGAGAACACCTCGTGGATATGGTCTTCGGCCGTCGCCTGCGACATGCCCGGCAGCAGGCTCCGCTGCTTTGGCGATCCGAACACCAGCACCCGGCCCCCGAGCTCGTGGCACAGCCGGGCCAGCTCGGCGAGATAGTCGGTCGTCCGCCGCCGCACGTCGGGGTCGGGGTGGGCGACGTGGAGCCCCTCGGTCTGCGCCAAGAGCCAGTGGAGGCCGACGCATTCGAGTCCTGCGCGGGCGATCGTGCGACGGATCTCGCCCCGCTGGAGGCTCGAGAGCTCGGTGACCAGCGGCGCGAGTGTGAACGGGGCGACTTCCAGACCGGTGTAGCCGCAGGCCGCCGCGGTATCGCAGGCTTTGGCCAGGGGCCAGTCGCCGAAGGTCTCGTTGCAGATCGCGTAGCGGAACGGGGCGTTCATGCGGGGTCCTTCACACGGGCGAACCTGCCGGTGCGGGCCGAGGCGTAGCAGGCCTCGATGATGGCCACGGCCTTGCGGCCTTCGAGGCCGTCGAGCGTGGGGCGGCGGCCCTCACGAATCGCGGCGAGGAAGTCCTCGAAGTTGCGGGTGTGGCATGAATAGTTGATCGCCATCGGATCGGCCGCGCCGCCGGAGGTGCCGCTCGCGGTGCCGAGCCTGGCGCGGGTGGCCTCGTCGTCGGCATGGGCCGCCCGGAACTGCCAGGTGACGAGCTGCTCCTCCAGGATCTCCGCCGTGCCGTCGCGGCCGCCGAACAGAAACCGCCGCAGCTGGCCCGGATAGAGGCTCGTGGCGGCCAGCAGCTGGCCGAGCGCGCCGTTCTTGAACTTCAACACGGCCACGCAGGTGTCCTCCACCTCGAGCCGCGTCGCATCGTGGGATCGCACGGCCGTGAGTGCCAGGGCCGATTCCACGGGGTTCTCGTGGGCCGCGAGGCCGGGCATGGTGGCGCCGACGATCCATTGCAGCGCATCGACGCCGTGGATCGACTGGTTCATGAGGGCGCCGCCGCCGTCGAGCGCCTGCGTTCCCTGCCACCGGCCGGGGCCGTAGTAGGCGTCGTCGCGCCACCAGGGCACGTAGCTGGCCGCGACCGCGAGCGAACCGAAGCGGCCTGCTGCGGCCGCCTCGTGCACCGTGCGGATCACGGGGTTGAATCGCTGCGGGAAGATGGCGCCGAGCGTGACGCCCGCCTTCGCGCAGGCGGCGGTCATGCGGTCGATCCGCTTGAGCGAGATCTCGAGCGGCTTCTCGCAGATCACATGCACGCCGCGTCGGGCCGCGGCGAGCACCGCATCGAGGTGGGCGCCCGAGGGGGTGGCCACGGTGACGAAGTCGGGCTTGGCCCGGCGGATCATCCGGGCCGTGTCGGCGAACCACTCGCAGCCGAACTCCGCGGCGAAGGCCCGGCCCTTCTCCTCGGTGCGGCAGCTGGCCGCCACCAGTTCGACGCCAGGAATGTCGCGCAGGGCGCGGGCATGCATCCGCGCGATCGCACCGATTCCGATGATGGCTGCTTTCATGAATCCGTCTCCGCGGCTGTGGCCACAGTGTGGCCGTAGGCCCGTTGCTCCGCAACGGGCAGCCCGCTCCCGTAGGCCCGTTGCTCCGCAACGGGCAAGCCGCCGGCTCGGGGGCGGTACAAGTCTCGTCGCGGTGGACCTCGAAGACTCGGTCCAAATGCTCCTCGAGCTTGCACCGACCCCCTCGCCTCCCGTGACCGTCATAGCCCCGCCAGTATGATTGGGAATCACACCCGGCACGCTCCATGCAACCCGACCCTTCGCCCATCATCGATCGGCTCACGACGCACGGGCGGCGGCTCGTGCTGGTCGCCAGCGGCGGAGGCTCCGCCGCCATCGCCGCGCTCGTTGGCACGCCGGGAGCTAGTGCGGCGGTGCTCGAAGGGCTCGTGCCCTATGCCCGTGAGGCGGTCGAGTCACTCCTCGGCGGGCCGCAGGAGGCATATTGCTCCGCCCGCACCGCGCGCCGGCTGGCCGTGGCGGCCTGGCAGCGGGCCGCACGGCTCTCGGGCGTGGCCGCAACGCCCACCGCGTCCTGCCTCGGCGCCGCCGTGACGGCGAGCCTCCGCACGCTCGCGCCGAAGCGCGGCGAGCATCGCGTGTTCGCCGCCACCCACGCGCTCGACGCGACGAGCGTGGCCGAGCTCGTGCTCGAGAAGGATGTTCGGTCACGGGCGGAAGAAGAGAGCATCGCGGCGACGGTCATGCTCGCGGCCGTCGCGCGGGCTGCGGGTGCCCCTGCCGAACTGCCTGCGGCGCTGCTCAGGCCCGGCGAGCACCTGGTGGTAAGCCGGGCCGAGCCTTCCGCCGCCTGGCGAGCGCTCGCCGCCGGTCAGCGGCAGGTGGCGGCGGCCCTGCCTGCGATCGATGCCGTGCCCCAGCCGGGAAGCGTCGTGTTTCCCGGGTCGTTCGATCCGCTCCACGACGGCCACCGACGGATGGCGGCGCTGGCTGCGGAGATCGCCGAGCGGCCCGTCGTCTTCGAACTCTCGATCACGAACGTGGAGAAGCCGATGCTCGACTGGATCGAGCTTCGCGACCGCGTGGCGCAGTTCACTGCGGCCGCGGAGGGTCAGCTGCAGCTGTGGCTGACACGGGCCGCGACGTTTCTCGAAAAGCTCGCGGTGTTTCCCCAGAGCACGTTCGTGATGGGGGCCGACACCTACGTGCGGCTTGCCGACCCGAAGTATTACGGCGGCTCGGCCGACGCGGCTCGGGCGGCGTTGCGACGGATCGCGACGGAGGCCCGCGGGCTGATCGTGTTTGGCCGTGTGCAGGAGGGCGTGTTTCAGGATCCGGCGCAGCTCGACGTGCCGGAGGAACTGCGGAGCGTGACGTATTTCGTCTCGCAGCGGGAGTTTCGACTCGATGTGTCGAGCACGGCCATCCGCCGCAGGCAGCTCGCCGCCGAGGAGGGGCAGTGACATGACGCGGCGTGCAGTCAGAGGATTCATTGCGGGCCTCGTGATCGTGGCGGCAGCGGCGGTGGCGCCCGCCACCGAGGTGGCCGATCCCGCTCCGGCGATCGACGCCCGCGAAGGGCAGGTGCTCGATCTCGTGGAACTCGGCACCGGCAAGCGGCTGGTACGGCCGACGCTCGAGAAGCTCGTCGTCCGCGACGGGAAGGTGGTGTCGCTGCGGCTCAAGGCGGAGGGGGAGGCCCGGGCCATCACCGTGCTCATGCCCGCCATCATCCGGATCGTGGCCGATCGCGAAACGATCTACGAGGCTGAGGCCAAGGGCACGAACGCCGCCCAACTCCGCTCGAAGCGGGCGCGGGTGGCTTATGAGAAGAGCGTCGCCGAGTCGGTCGCGCGAATGCAGGGCCGTGGCGTCGAACCCTGGCCGCAGCTTTCCGCGGACGAGCATGCCGCCGAGGTCGCGGCGCTCGAGGCCTTCGTGAAGCAGGTGCAGGAGGCGTTTCCGCGGCTCACGCTCGATACCACTCACGAGTTCCTCGTGGCCACTGATATCCCCCCGGCCCAGATGCAGCCGTTCGTGGCGGGACTCGACCGGATGCACGACTTTCTCTGCGACCTCTACGGCATCCCGCGGGGCGAGCCGGTGTGGAAGGGGAAGTGCCTCGTGGTCGCCTTCCACGACGAGGACGACTTCATCGCCTTCGAAGGCCGCTTCATGCGGAACGACGGACGGGGGGCGCACGGACTGTGTCATCAGCGGAGCGACGGCCGCGTGATCACGGCCTGCCATCAAGGGAGCGACACCGCGGCCTTCGCCCACATGCTCGTGCACGAGACGAGCCACGGGTTCAATCATCGCTGGATGTCGCCCGTGCGGCTGCCCAATTGGCTCAACGAGGGCATCGCCGAGTGGGTGGGCACGAAGGTGGTGCCGCAGAGCAACCAGGTGCCGCTCAAGGAGGCGCAGGCCTTGAAGGCGATGCGGGCCCGCGGCGACCTCGGCGCGGAGTTCTTCACGGCCGACAGCATCCAGGCGGTGCAATACGGCATGGCGTCGGGGCTCGTGAAGTTTCTGACGGCGCGGGATCCGCGGAAGTTTGCGGCGTTCGTCCGCGGGATCAAAGAGGGCATGCCGGTGGAGGAGTGCCTTCGGGATGCGTATGGTGCGACGCTCGACGACCTGGTGGCTGCGTACGGCCAGGCCGTCGGCGTGCCGGGGCTGAAAGGGCGCCCGTAGGCCCGTTGCTCCGCAACGGGCTCTGCCCGTCACGGAGTGACGGGCCTACTTCACGCGGCGGGCGAGGCCGGCGGCGAGCCGATCAAGCGTGACGCTGCGGTCGTCGAGGCCGATGTGGGCCCGGATGATGCTCAGGCCCGACGTATCGGCCAACGCCCGCGTGATCGCCGCGTCGAACTCCCCCTCCGTGCGGACCTCGTAGCCCGTGCCGCCGCCGAGCACCTGCGGGAGCAGCTGATACTGCCAGGGGTTGATGTCGTTGAAGCTCCCCTCGTGGATCAGTCGCTCGGTTCCGTAGCCCTTGTTGTCGAGCACGATCACCACGACCGGCAGGCCGCGGCGGACGATCGTCGAAAGCTCCATGCCCGTCATCTGGAAGGCGCCGTCCCCCACGAGCGCCACCACCGTGAGGTCGGGGCGGGCCATCTTCGCCCCGAGCGCCGCCGGCGTGGCGAAGCCCATCGACGTGTAGTAGGCCGGCGCGATGAATTCCGTCTGGCCGCGGATCACCAGCTCGCTCGACGCGAACAGCGCGTCGCCCACGTCGGCCACCACGAGCGTGCGATCGTCGAGCGCCTCGTCGAGCCGCCGCACGAGCCGCGTGGTCGTGAGCGGGGCACCTGGCACGAGCGTGAATTCGCCTGCGGCTGCCTCGGGCCCGGGGGGCAGCGGCCGCTGGGCCGTCTGCGGCCGCGCGGCGGCCAGCCCGCGGATGAAATCGTCGAGCAGCACGTCGTGGTAATGGTGATGGCTGATCTTCAGCTCGTCACTCGTGGCGAAGATCGTGCGGGTGGGATCGAGCTTGGCCGTGAAGATGCCGAGGTCGATGTCGGTGAGCAGCGTGCCGAGCAGGATCAGACAGTCGCTCTCCTCGACGAACTGCGTGACCTCCTCGCGGCCCATCGCGCCTTCGTAGAGGCCGATGTAGAGCGGATGCACCTCGCTGATCACGCTCTTGGCGAGCATCGTCGCTGCGATCGGGAGTTTCGCCGCCTCGGCGAGCGCGAGCGTGTCGGCCTGCAGGCCGTAGCGGTGCAGCTCGACGCCCGCGAGGATCACCGGTCGCTTTGCGGCCTCGATCCGGGCCTTGGCCTCCGCAACGGCCTCGGCGAGAGCCGCGGCGTCGCTTTGTCGCGGCGGCGGCACGTAGGGGCGGATCTGATCGGGCACCACGGCCACCATGTCGCGGGGCAGTTCGATGTAGACCGGCCCCTTCTGGCGATGGCAGATGTCGAGGAGGCGGTCGATATCGCGGAACGCCGTGGCGGGATCGACGATCTCGGCGCTGGCCAGGCAGATTTTCTCGAAGACCTCGAGCTGGGTCCGCCATTCACGCACGCGGTGGTGGAGCAGCGGATTGTCGGCCCGCTCGCCGATGCCGGGCGCACCGGAGATGAGCACGACGGGGCTCTTCTCGGCGCTCGCCCCGGCGATCGAGTTGGCCAACGACAGGCCGCCCACGCCATACGTGACGCAGACCGCGCCCATGCCGTTCACCCGCGCATAGGCATCAGCCGCGAAGCCGGCGCAGTCTTCACGGGTGCAGTTCACGAGGTCGAGCGGGCTCTTCTCCAGCATCGAATAGAAGGCGAGCACGTAGTCGCCCGGCAGGCCGAACACATGCCGGATGCCGTAGTCGGAGAGCCGTCGGATCAGGTACTGGCCGACGGAGAGGCTCGTGACGCTTTCGGCCCGCTGCACGGCCGGCCGCGGCTTCGTGAGCGGCAGGAGGCCGTTATCGAGACTCGCACCGAGCACGATCGACATGGGTCACCTCCGCGTCGAGGGATGCCTGATCACGACCTGCCGCCGAGCCTTCGCGTTCGCGCCGAAAGCATCGCGGCCCAGAACCCAAGAAACGCCGCCACGCAGCCGAGCACGACGAGCATCCGCCGCGGATCATGGTTGAGCCGCCAGGCCCCGATCGCGTGAAACACGCCCCAGGCCACGACACCAATCATGATCCAGCGAATGATCCGCTCCGGCCCGGGCTGCGACGGTGTGCTCATGAAGTCATTGTATGCAGCAGAAACGACCCAGCCTCTCCCGCCACCACAGGACTCAGCGAGGGCCCGGCGGACGATCGAGGAGCCTTGGGCCGCCGCGGCCCACAGCGACGAGACGTTCGCCGGGCCCGAGCGGCGCGCGCGAGAGACCTGCCCAAAGGCCCCCGGAACGGCCCAGGTACCAGGGGGGCGGAGAACCTGGACCGTTTCCGGGAGCGATTGGACGGCACACGCCGAGGGCCACTGACTCGAGGTCGGCGGCGAGCATCCGTGCTGCCGCTGACATCGAGGGGGGAATCGTTCGACTCGCCCCTTGGCCTTCAGGCGAGCGGGACAGTAGGGATGGGGTTGGCGACGGGTCAAGGCCGTTCAACGCCTCGGTTTTCAGAGATTTTGACCCCATCGGGCTCGCCGCGTCGCCGCACTTCGCCCAGCTTGACGAGCGGCCGATATGATGCGGCCCTCGAACTGCACGACGAACCACGGAGCACGATGCCATGACGGTCCCCGCCTCGATCCGCACCACCCCGCCGATTGCCGATGCCGGCGCGCCACCCACCGCGGACGCCTGGGCCACGGCCTTCGCCCAGGCGCTGCCCTACGACGCGTTTCTCGCGCACCATGCCACGCCCGACCAGCGGGCGCGGTGGGAGGGCGTGCGCGGCCGCACGACGCTCACGGCCGCCCAGAAACAGCTGCTCGACTCCTTCAAGCGACGGATGCCCGTGCTCGTGCTCGCGGGCGCCTGGTGCGGCGACTGCGTGAACCAGTGTCCGATCTTCGCCGCCTTCGCCGCCGAGACGAAAGCGATCGACCTGCGGTACCTCGACCGTGACGCGCTCCCCGAGATCGCGGCCCACATGAAGGTCTGCGGCGGCCAGCGGGTGCCGACCGTCGCCTTCTTCAGCGAGGACTTCACGCCCGTGCTGTTCTATGGCGACCGCACGCTCTCGGCCTATCGTGCCGCCGCCGCCATGGAACTCGGCGACACCTGTGCCTCGGGCGCCGCGCCGCCGCCGGCCGATGCCCTGGCCGCGACGACGTCCGACTGGCTCGATCAGTTCGAGCGGGTGCAGCTGATCCTGCGGCTCTCGGGCCGGCTGAAGCAGCTGCACGGTGAGTGACGCATGACGAGCCGTGAACGCTGGACGGTGTATCCGCTGTTGTTTCTCGCGATCGGCCTGGCGGTGCGGTCGGCGATCGTGGCCGACGAGAACCGCGCGGCCCGCGACGGCGGCCTGGAGACCGGCCAGCTGGTCTGCCGTGAGCTGATCGTGACGGGCACCGACGGCTCGGTGCTTGTGCACCTCGGCCGCGTGGTGGGAGGGGGCGGCGGCCGGATCGAGATCAAGGACGCGGAGGGCGTCGATGCGATCGCGATCGGCACGCGGCCCGACCGGCGGGACGGCGCCGTGGAGTTTTTCGACGCGACGGGCGAGCCCGCCGGCAGCCTCGGGCCGAAACCGTAGGCCCGTCACTCCGTGACGGGCTGTCCGTTGCGGAGCAACGGACCTACGGGGGAGGAAACTACGCCCGGCAGGACTCGAACCTGCAACCCTCGGTTCCGAAGACCGATGCTCTATCCATTGAGCTACGGGCGCGTGTGGAGGAATCGTAGCGGTTGCACCAGCCCGGCGGCAGGGGCGGAGGCGGTTGGCCGTCTCCCGGGCCTTTGACCGGCCCCGCGTCGGGAGCATACCTTCAGGGTGGGCGCCGCCACCGGCCGTTCTCTCCGGCCGGCTGCGCCCGCATCCGATCCAGTCCGCCCCCAGCTGCCGGCCCACTCACATGGCCTTGATCACGCTCCGCGTGCTGCACGGTGCCGACCGCGGCAAGGTCTTCGAGCGGCTGCCCACGCCGGTGACGATCGGCCGCGAGGAGGGCAACTCGATCCAGCTCAATGACGAGCGGATCAGCCGCTTCCATCTCAAGCTTCAGGACGACCACGACAAGATCGTGGCCACCGATCTCGAGAGCACCAACGGCACGCGGGTGAACGGCGAGGACATCCACGTGCGGATCGTCCGCAGCGGCGACATGATCGCCCTCGGCCGGTCGCTCCTGCTCGTCGGCTCCCACAGCGACATCGACGAGCGGATCGCGGAACTCGCGGCGCGGCAGAAAGCCGCCGGCAACGGCCACGAGCTCCAGATGCGGGAGCGGATGGAGCGGATGGCCGCACACGAGTCGGACGTGATCGAGGACGTGAGCGACGTCCGGTCGCCGCTCCTGCCGAACGGCCCGCCGTCGCCGCCCGGGCGGCTGAGCCCCGCGCAGGCCGCGGAGTTGAGCGAGCTCCTCGAATACGTGCAGGGCGTGCTGCGGGGAGCGAGCGAGTCGGCCGTGATGCGGCCGGGCCAGGAGCGGATCGAGGTCGATTTCGTGGACTGGCAGGGCGTGCTCGAACTGCAGGCCCGGCTCGCCGAAATGCTCCGCGCGATCGGCGAGTCGCGGTAAATCCCAACACCCCCCTCGCAGTTCGCAAGAGGAAGGCGAGGGGGTCGGTGCAAGCTCGAGGAGCTTTGGACCGAGTCTTCGAGGTCCCGCGACGAGACCTGTACCGCCCCCGAGCCAACGCCCACGCACAGGCGGATATGCGAGAGGCGGCATGCGGTACAATCCGGCCTCCCTCGCGAGGCCCATGGATGACCGCGCAGTCCTTCGTTCACCTGCATTGCCACAGCCACTACAGCCTGCTCGACGGGGCCAGCCCCATCGACAGGCTCGTGTCGCGGGCCGCCGAGCTGGGCATGAATGCCCTGGCGATCACCGACCACGGCAATCTCCACGGGGCGCTCGAGTTTTATCAGGCCGCGAAGGCCGCGGGCATCAACCCGATCATCGGCTACGAGGCCTACATCGCGCCGGGCACGCGGTTTCAGAAGGATGCCGGCAGCCAGAAGGATTCGAGCTACCACCTCACGCTGCTGGCCAAGGATCGCACCGGCTTCGCCAATCTCCTGCAGCTGGCGACGAAGGCCTACCTCGAAGGCTTCTACTTCAAGCCGCGGATCGACCGTGAGCTGCTCGAGCAGTATGGCGAAGGGATCATCTGCCTCTCCGGCTGTCTCTCCAGCGAGTTCAGCCGGTCGCTGATCGGCTCATCGCGGGAGCAGCAGGCATCGCTCGCCCAGGGCAAGGAAGTGGCGGGCTGGTTTCAGCGGACGTTCGGCGACCGCTACTTCATCGAGATCCAGGACAACGGCCTCGACGTGCAGCGGCAGGTGACGGAAGCCGCCCTCGAGATCTCGAAGGAGCTCGGCATCCCGCCCGTCGCCACCTGCGACTGCCACTACATCAATCGCGAGGACGCCGAGGCGCAGGACATCCTGCTGTGCGTCAACACCGGACGGTTCCGCAACGACGCCAGCCGGATGAAGATGGACTCGAGCGAGTTCTACCTGAAGAGCCCCGCCGAGATGCACGCGGCGTTCGTCGGGCTCGACCGCGGGTTCGTGGGCGAGACGGTGACCCGCAGCCAGCAGATCGCCGACTCCGTGGCGATCGAGCTCGACCTCGGCAAGCGGCACTTTCCCGGCTTCGAGGTGCCCGGCGGCCTCACCGCCAGCCAGGAGCTGCGGCGGCTCTGCCTCGAGGGCCTGCGGGAGCGGTATGCCCAGGTGCCGAAGCGATGGGTGGACGGGGCGATCGGCGGCGAGCTGCACGCCACCGTGATGGATCGGCTCGACCGCGAGCTCGGCGTGATCGACACGCTCGGCTTCGCCAGCTACTTCCTCATCGTCTGGGACTTCGTGCGGCACGCCCGCGAGAAGGGGATTCCGGCGGCGGCCAGAGGCTCGGGCGTGGGCGCCCTCGTCGCCTACTCGCTCTACCTCTCGCACGTCTGCCCGCTGGAATACGACCTGCTCTTCGAGCGGTTCCTCGACGTCAACCGCCGCGAGGCGCCCGATATCGACATCGACTTCTGCAAGGAGCGGCGGGGCGAGGTCATCGAGTACGTCAAGAAGAAGTACGGTGAGGCCAACGTCGCCCAGATCGGCACGTTCGGCACGCTGGCGGCCCGGGCCGCGATCCGCGACGTGGGGCGGGCGCTCGGCATGCCGCTCGCCCGGGTCGATCAGATCGTGGCCCTCGTGCCCGACCAGCTCGGCATCTCGCTCGACGAGGCGGTGGCCCCCGGCTCGCAGCTGGCCGAGGCCTGCGAGGCCGACGCCGAGGTGCGGGAACTCGTGAGCCTCGCCCAGCGGATCGAGGGGCTGGCCCGCAACGTGGGCACCCACGCCGCGGCGGTGGTGATCGCCGACCGGCCGCTCGTGGAATACGTGCCGCTCCAGCGGGTGACGGGCAAGGAGGAAGTGATCACCCAGTGGGCCATGGGCGACGTCGAACGCGCCGGACTCATGAAGATGGACTTCCTCGGCCTCCGCTACCTCACTGTGGTGGCCAAGACGCTCGACATCATCAGCTCCACCATGGGTCAACGGCCCGATCCGTTCGCGTTCCCGCTCGATGACGCCGCGACGTTCGCCACGCTCTGCCGCGGCGAGACGAAGGGCATCTTTCAGCTCGAAAGCGGCGGCATCCGCGACCTGCTCCAGCGGATGAAGCCCGACCACTTCCTCGACATCGTGGCCGTCAACGCCCTCTACCGGCCGGGGCCGCTCGAGGGCGGCATGGTGGATGAGTACGTCAACGTGAAGCACGGCCGCAAGCGACCCGAGTTTCTCCATGCCGTGATGAAGGACGTGCTCGCCGAAACGCACGGCGTGATGGTCTACCAGGAGCAGGTGATGCGGATCCTGGAGCGGCTCGGCGGCATCGAGCTCTCCAGCGCCTACACCTGCATCAAGGCGATCAGCAAGAAGAAGCTGGAGATCATCGCCGCCTTCCGCGAGCAATTCGTGAAGGGGGCCCAGGCCCAGGGGCTCTCGAAGCAGCAGGCGGAGGAGGTCTTCGCCCTCATCGAGAAGTTCGCCGGCTACGGCTTCAACAAGAGCCACTCCACGGCCTACGCCCTGCTCGCCTGGCAGACGGCTTATCTAAAGACGCACCATCCCAAGGAGTTCATGGCGGCGCTCCTCTCCGGCGACATCACCGGCCGCAACTTCAAGAAGAAAGACTCGCTCGTCGAGCACATCGAGGACTGCCGCCGGATGGGCATCGACGTAGCGCCCGCCGACGTGAACGCGTCGATGGCGGACTTCTCGGTGAGTGGCGGAAAGATCCGCTTCGGGCTGGCAGCGATCAAGGGCTGCGGCGTGCAGGCCTCCGAGGCGATCGCCGCGGAGCGGGCCAAGGCCGGGCCGTATCGCGACCTGCACGACTTCTGTGGACGGCTCGATCCGTCGGTGGTCAACAAGACGGCGATCGAGAACCTCGCGAAGGCCGGCGCCCTCGACATGCTCGGCAGCCATCGCGGGGCGCTGCTCGCCGGCGTGGAGCGGGCGATGGCGGCGGGCGCCGCGCAGCTCGCCGACAAGAAGAGCGGCCAGAAGAACCTGTTCGCGGCCTTCGACGAGCCGGCGCCAGCCGCCGCGGCCACGCCCGCCGCGACCGCGGTCGCCGACGTGCCGCCGCTCTCCGACCTCGAGATGCGGTCGTTCGAGAAGGAGGTGCTCGGCTACTACGTTCACAGCCATCCCCTCGCCGAGCACAAGGAATTGCTCGACACCGTCTGCACGCAGACGACCTCGGGCCTCGGCGCGGTGAAGGCCAAGGGAGACGTGCTGATCGGCGGTCTCGTGGCGGCGCTCAAGCTCTCCAACACGAAGCAGCCACGGCCCGGCTCCAGCCACACCCGCTACGCGATGTTCGACCTCGAAGACATGGACGGCCTCGTGCGGACGATCTGCTGGCCGGAGGATTATGCGCGACTCGGTGACCACATCGTGGCCGACGCCGTGATCCTCGTGGCGGGATCGATCGACCGCCGCGCCGGCAGCGAAGAAACGAACCTCGTCGTCAACGAGATCGTGCCCGTGGGCGAGGTCTGGCGGCTGCCGGCCCGGAGCGTGACGCTGAAGGTGAGCGAGGCCGAGCATGGCCCGGATCTGCTTGACCGGCTGGCCGAGGTGGTGCGGCGGCATCCGGGCAAGGTGCCACTGCGGCTCGTGCTCGACCTGGCCGACGGCACGCGGGTGCTCATGGAGGCCGACCGGCATGCCGTCGCCTGGACCGCCGAACTGCACCGCGAAATCTTCGAGCTCCTGGGACGGGGCTGTGTGCGGGCGGCCCTTTCGGCGGGGGGTGGGCGGCGAAATGCCGAGGAGGGGGGCCGAGGTCGGCGGGAGTTTGCCGGACGGGCCGGCGCCGGGGCGCGGTAGGCTGCACATCCGGCACAGCCGATTCGTTCGGCTCCGGCCGGCGGCCAATCACTGGTCGAGGCCGGCAATCCTCCGCAAGGCTTCGCCGCGGTGACGCCGAATCAACAAGAGAACGCGCGTTCTCCCTGGAACCCAGTTATGGCCCGCCCGCTGCTTCCGCGCTCCCGCATCGCCGTCGCCCGGCTCCTCACCGCGGCTCTCTTGCTGATGGCCGCCTGCGCGAGCCACCCGCTGCATGCCCAGATGCAGCAGCAGGGCGGCATGGGCGGGATGGGCGGTGGCATGGGCGGCATGGGCGGCGGCATGGGTGGCATGGGCGGCGGCATGGGCGGGATCGGACAGCCCGGCCTCGGCGGCTTTGGCTTCCAGCCCCCCTCAGGTGTACTCGTCGATGCCAACGGCGTGCTGCGGATGCACAGCGTGGCCGACGGGGCTCTCTCGGCCGAGCGGATGAAGGCGGCCGTCGCCGCCTTCGATGGCGACCTGCGAAAGAGTTCGAAGCTCCGCAAGGTCGCCCTCTCGCGGCTGGAGGCCGAGGTGAGGAAGGCGATCGAGGACGGCCGCGGCGTGCCCGACGCGCTGGAGAAACTGGCCGGGCTCACGCGGGTGCAGTATGTGTTCGTCTATCCCGCCGCGGATGGCGCGCCAGGCGAGATCGTGATCGCCGGACCCGCCGAGCCGTGGATCGTCGATGCCACCGGCCGCGTTCGCGGCGTCGAGACCGGCTGGCCCACCGTGCTCCTCGAGGACCTCGCCGCCGCGATCCGCGGCTTCGCGCCGGGCCAACCGCAGGATCGGCAGATCGGCTGCTCGATCGATCCGAAGCCCGAGGGCCTCGCCGCGATGCAGGCCTATCTGAAGAGGGTCGGCCGCGTGAATCCCAGCGGAGGCACCGACGCGATCATCGGCGGCATGAAGGAGGCGCTCGGCACGCAGACAGTGAGCGTGTTCGGCGTGTCGCCCGCGACGCACTTCGCCCAGGTGCTCGTCGAGGCCGACTACCGGATGAAGCTGATCGGCATCGGCCTCGAGCCGGCGCCCGTGAAGATGAAGACCTGGGTGGATCTCACCAGCGGCGGCGCCGGCCAGAACGCCCTGCAGCGGTGGTACTTCCTACCAGACTACCAGTGCGTCAAGATGGCCGAGGACGACCTCGCGATCCAGCTCGTGGGCCAAGGCGTGAAGCTCTGCGGAGCCGACGAGGTGGTGATGCCCGACGGCCGCCGGCTCGACGCCAAGCGGGCCGACGGCGCCAGCCGCTCGTTCACACAGACCTTCACGAAGAAGTATCCCGAGATCGCGGCCCGCAACCCGGTGTACGCCCAGCTCCGCACGCTGATCGACCTCGCCGTCGTGGCCGCCTACATGCAGGAGCACGACGCCTACGGCAAGGCCCAGTGGAACGCCGGCACCCTCCGCGACGAGCGGGCCTACCGAATCGAGCGACTCGAGACGCCCCGTGAGGTGGAGACGGCGATCAACGCCGTCTGGCGTGGCAACAAGCTGATCACGCCGATCGGTGGCGGCGTGACGATGCACCCCCGGATGGCCCTCGATTCGCCGAATCTGCTGCTCGACGACACGGGCGAAGTGGCCGCCACGCGTGCCGCCA
>Ga0315906_10002315_pt1 | contig 26790 bp, 26 predicted proteins | sample LakEriMetagenome_4_FD_203526 | JGI IMG/M metagenome (GOLD analysis project Ga0315906, IMG submission 203526) | Freshwater fungal communities from buoy surface, Lake Erie, Ohio, United States - Buoy 2 MA122 | ecosystem: Environmental > Aquatic > Freshwater > Lake > Lake biofilm | place: USA...
GCGCGGATTCCAGCGTAATAAGTAAACGGATAGACTTCTGCCACAGCAGATGTTGCTGGGGGCGGTAGCTCAGTTGGTTAGAGCCCGGAACTCATAATTCCGTCGTCGTCGGTTCGAGCCCGACCCGCCCCACTTGTTTCAAGATTAATTAGAGTTCTAGCGCGTTTCCACTTTTAGCTTCTACTAATCGCCCAACACAAAGTGACTAAATGTTTCAAATAACTCTTCCCACAAATCTAAAGAGGGACAGGCACGATTTTGTGGTGCAGATGCTTAATCCGCCGCTTCCATCATATTGTAAGCCGTTTAGCTTCATGTAACTCTCACAAGTTGAACGTGCACTCTGAAAAATACTCGGCCAGTTCCAGGATGCGGATTCTCTCGGAAGCATGAGCATTGTTGCAGAGACAGGAATAGGTACCCAAGTTGCTTTGCAATTAACCTGACCAGTGATTTCCAATAAAATCTGACAGCTAAATGGATTTACAATGTCTAATTTAAGGTCACCAATCGTGGAATCTACTAACGTTCCACTAATTTTTGAACAATCATCTCTCGCTGGTGCTGGCGATTTAGGTGGTCTGGGTGAATGACTAGAATTCGGAACTAGATTCCTTGCCGGATGGATGATTGCGTTTGGATATGCTTTTGCAACAGCTTGAAATTTTGCTTGCAAATTTGGATCACACGATTTTTCTAGGTAGCAAGAGGGTATCTCGGGCACATCTTTGGTCACGAATTTGACTGAAGGAGCAGAAGCGAATTGACTGGGACGCACAACATTTGTGAAAGGTTTGCCTACGATTATTCTGACCCAGACTTTTTGCCCAATTTTCCAAGGCCCAATTTTGCATCGTCCCACGTTCGGCTCACCGCCGTTATCAGTGTCATTATCGATATAGCAGGAACTTTTCTTTAAGATTTCACTCTTCAGGAGGGTTGAATTAATGGTGATGCAAACAAATTGACCTTTGTCTTTGTCTAACGGAGTGCTAGTCCAATATTCGAGAATTTTTCGATCTCCAGCAGTTGCGCATTGTCGCATCTCTGGACTTCCTGGATATCTATAGTCATACCAAGTTGGATAAAGCCAAAGGAGTTTGCCATTCAATCCCCTTGCGCATACAAAGCTAGTATCGGCATCAACCGTTTTATATTCCCCCGGAGAGGTGCAATTTTTGTATTCAGCAACTAAAGGTTGGACTGCAATCCCATTGGAAACCGTTGCGCTTTGAAAGAAACTACTCAGTAACAGAGTAAGCATGAACGATAGAAATTTTCTTCTTCTGCAATGTTTTGCCACTTGCAAAATCTACCAAGATTCCCAAACACTCTCCTAACACCTGTCGACACCGGGACGGATGTTTACGGACAAAATTGCTCAAACTTGAAAATGATAGATAAAAGGACACATCCTGGACCTTAAATCGCCCCGGTCACAATCCGGTCATCGTCGGTTCGAGCCCGACCCGACCCACTTAATCGCAACTTCTTAAATAAGGTTTGGTGGCTTAATTGAAAGCTTAAATGCATGCATCGCAGCTGAAATATCACTGACCCAGGTGACCAGCTCGTCATGGGCATCGTTAATAAACTTTTCACTCTTGAGTGAATGCAAGAAGGTATGTAAATCTTTGTAGAAGCCGAAAGGATCACAGACGACGATCGGTTTCTGATGATAGCCAAGATGTCGAGCTACCCAGATCTCCATGAACTCTTCCATGGTTCCTAAGCCACCGGGCAGAATAAGAAAACCATTAGAGAGATCTTCGAGCATCGCCTTGCGTGATCTCATTGATTCGGTGATAAAGAGTTCGGTAGCTTCTTCGTCAGCGAATTCTTTTCCGATGAGTTTTTGAGGAATCACTCCGAATGTCTTTCCACCAACGCTACGAGCGCCTCGCGAAACCGATCCCATCATGGAGAGGGTTCCCCCACCCCATGCAACATCCCACCCTTGTTCGGCGATCGCTTTGCCGACCTCAAAAGCAAAATCAACATACTTGTCATCAATTTTTGTTGAGGCGGAACAGAACACGGCGATACGCATAGCCCAATAGTGCCACGAAAAGTTCTCCTCGGTAAGATCAAGAAATGAAAGAGATCTCCTGGAGCCAAGGCGAGTGGCTCAATCCACCTGTCCATACAGCGCAAGAGAGCTCTGATCTAAAGGTAACCACTGCCCACGAAAGTGATTTTTGGAGAAATACTTCATACGGATTTGTTCATGATTCAGGGCATGCACTACTAAAAGATTTTCCTGCAAACTCATCGATGGAAGTTACTTTCATTCTTGATTATTCAGGACAATTTGATCAGGCTGGAATTATTGTTTATAGCGATAGTCAACATTGGATTAAGGCTGGTGTTGAAAGCGCTGATGGTTTGCCGCAAGTAGGTGCGGTGGTTACATCAATTAATTCTGATTGGTCTTTAGCCCCAGTTCCGGAATGGATGGGTAAACAAGTAACAGTGCGAGCAAGTCGAACAACTGATGCACTCACAATTCGTGTGCGATGCGGTGAGGTTGATCAGCTCATCCGACTTGCTCCCATCGACGCCTCACTTTCATGGAGTGCTGGCCCTCATTGCGCCAGCCCGATCAGTTCATCTCTTGAAGTTACGTTCACGCGCTGGACTCAGGGAGATGCTGATTCAACGCTCCATTAAAGAGAAGGTTAGATGAATGAGATAAATAGTATCTAGGGATGCCCCAATTAGTGGTAAGAAAAATTCTTTAAAGTCAAAATAAAAGACCCATCAACGGTTGAAGCGCGATACCTTGAATCATGATTCCCGCCACGCTAGCACGAGTAATGATTGCAAGCGATGACGCTTTTGAATTAACGACAATGAGTGCAGCGCTTCGTCTTCATGGAATTAATATCGTCGGCGAAGCAAGTAACAAAATAATTGCGGAGAACACATTTCGATCATTACAGCCAGAAGTTCTCATCATTGATTTGATGTTTGCGAATGCGGATGCTGTTGGAATTATCACCGCCTTTAGAAAAACTAACCCAAGCCTTGGCATCGTTCTTATGACTGCATGTCCAGATCTTCGCCTATTAGGAGTATCTGAAAAGAACCTTCCAAAAGGGGTCCAGATAGTTCTTAAGAGATCGGTTGCTGATTTATCGGTCTTGAGTTTCGCAATTATCCAATCTTTAGACTCTTCTTCTATGAACTCAAGTGCGCAGTGGGTAACAACACACGCCTCGCTGCACGAAAATGCCTTTCTCACTATTTTGAGTGAATTCACCGACATTCAGGTTGCTACCTTGCGTTTAGTCGCACAAGGTCTGAGCAATTCTGAAATTGCTAAGGTTAGATTTGTCAGTGAAAAGTCGGTAGAACAAATAGTTGCTCGTATTGCCCAGCATCTCAAGGTAACTCCCGATCGAACAAGAAATCTTCGCGTTGTCATCACGGGTGAGTACTTCAAATGGATCGGTGCTCCCCGACACAATTAGTCAGATTGCTCTTGCTAGAGTTCGGTTATGGATACCCCGCTCACCTTGGATGATCTTCGCCAGCAATGGAATGAAGTCCTTGATTGTGTTGAGAGACAAGATCGCATCACGTGGATGGCATTCTTTGATGCCCGGCTAGCATCCTTTGATGGCAAGGTGCTCACACTCGATTACTCAGATAGCGGCAAATTCGGAGGATCGCACCAGTTTCCCGAGACACGTGAACGCCAACTTAATCTTTTAAAGACTGCAATCAAAGATGTCTGTGGTGTAGAAATCGAAGTCGAGCAGCGTCCATGAAGAAAACCCTCATCGCGCTTTCTCTCACTCTTGTTGCAGGTCTGCTTTATGCAACACCTACATACGCTGCTGGAAGCAATTTAACGATGTCGCTCAATCAAACTCCAGGGCGGTCAGAGCCAGTAGTGACTTTATTTGGTCAACTCAAGCCAGCCAAGAAGTCAGTTCCGATTACAGTGCAGATCTATCTCAAGGGTAAGTGGCAAGACACTCGCTTTATGAGCAAGACAGCCAGTGTGGGAACATGGCGAGTAGTTGCAGTTGCTACCGCACCCAATGCAAGGATGAAGTATCGGGCCAAAGCCAATCTGGCAGGAAAAGTTATTTACTCTCCAACTAGAGAGATAGTGATAAAACCAATTCCAGAGATGGCAGATGGCGCTTCACTTGTTGTAGATCCACTTGGACCTGGCGGGCGTATACATGGATCCGATGTAAGCAGATGGCAGCATCCTAATGATGCACCGATAGATTTTGTTAAGAAGTACAAGGCTGGTTTGCGATTTGTGATGATCAAAGCTTCTGACTCACGCGATGACGCCGATGCTCTTGCACTTAAATATGTAATTATGGATAGAAGTGCGGCACAGGCTGCTGGCATCTATACCGGTTTTTATCACTACGCCACCATGCCAGATTCAAAAGACTCTGCAGTGATTGCGCAAGATGCCGCAGCTCAAGCACAGAAAGTTCTATGGAGATTGGCTGCTCTTGGCGGGTACAACGAAATGGATCTGCCTTACGCACTTGATCTTGAAAACAACTGTGTTCGTTATGACAACTCTGGATGTTCCAAGTACGCCAGCAAGCAATCGATTACTTTGTGGGCAAAAACTTTCCTTAGAATCGTGAAAGAGAAAACAGGCCGTACTCCAATTCTCTATTCTTATCCAGCCTTTCTTGAGAACGCCATGGTTCGAGATGAAGAGCTCGCGCGTTACCCGTTGTGGCTTGCTCAGTACGGGATCGATCCAGCTGATCCACTTGGTCAACCAGGGCTAAAGCCGGGTGGGTGTTACGTGCACTCGTGGACTTCTGCAAACTGTTCGTCGCAGTGGATTATTTGGCAGTATTCATCCTGTGGAATCGCTCCTAAATATGGAGTTCCAGGAAACCGCTTAGATTTAAATGTATTTCGTGGAACGCAAGAGGATTTCCTTTCTTTGGCAACTGGAACATGGAAGCCATCCGAAAGTGATTTCATGCCTAAGAACGAATCAACTTCTGTCACAATTAAGTCGGTCAATGCAACTTCAACTGATAAAAATACAGTTGTAAAGATTGAAGTCTTTAGACCTACTGGGCTACCTGTTGTAACTGGCACAGTTCGCTTCTATCCTGATCCGAATAATCGCCCAGAAAATGCCTTAGAGCAGACTGTTGTTCGCTCAACAAGTGGCGCATGGACGCTCACAATTAAGGGACTTCCTGCAGGAACATGGCCTGGTGAAATCGGATTTGTAGATACAACTGGCACGCATGCAAAAGTGCGCACTCCACTTGAGTTTGTGATTACACAAGGTCCAACGCCTTCACCAACGCCGACTCCGACAAAAAAGCCAGTGGCTCCAAAGCCTGCAACAGATAGCTGTGCCAAACAAATCAAGAATTAAAGGGTGCCAGAGTCAAGGACGGGTAGAGTAGGGCCATTATGAGCCAGACCAAAAGTCTCGATGCGGGTGTAGTACGTAGCGATCTCGCAATGTCAGATGGTCGTGTCATCCGCTATTACGACAGCACAGATCGTCAGCGAGAAGCTAAAGATTTACGCCCCACAGAAGAGCAACCTGGCATCGGTGAATTACGCCTTGATCCACTTCTTAATGAGTGGGTTGTCATGGCAGCTCATCGTCAAGGACGCGTGTTCTTGCCACCAAAAGAATTGTGTCCACTCTGCCCTACTCGCTCTGATCTATTGAGCGAGATTCCAGATAGCAACTATGAAGTTGTTGTATTTGATAACCGCTCCCCTTCTTTGCGGGCGCCAGATGGAGATTGGGCTCTACCTGATTTGGTGGGAACCGATACAGATCCCGGTACAGCCGCAGGAAAGTGTGAGGTTGTGTGCTTTACCGATAACCATGGCGGCTCATTTGGCGAACTTTCAGAACGTCAGGTGCGCACTCTCATGGAAGCATGGCGAGATCGTGTGAGTGAACTTTCAACAGAGACATATATTCGCCACATCGCGCCATTTGAAAACCGCGGCGAAGAAGTTGGCGTCACTTTATTTCACCCTCATGGGCAGATTTATGCCTATTCATACCTTCCGCCTCGAGTAATCAAGATGTTAGATGTTGCACAAGCGCATTTTGATACGACTGGTCGAGTTTTATTTGATGATGTCGTTGCTCGGGAACTTCAGGACGAAGAACGCATCATTGCTCGCAACCAACATTGGGTTGCATTCGTTCCATATGCTGCACGCTACCCATTTGAAATTCACGTTGCTCCCCTCTCGCCCGTACCTGATTTAGCCGCTCTCTCAACCGAGCAGGCAGATGCCTTCCCAGCAATCTCAATCGAAGTAATGCGCAGATTAGATGGCGTCTTTGGAATTGCAATGGCCTACATCGCAACTTGGCATCAAGCACCAGTGCGAGAAGGTCGTGACCTTTTACGTCTTCATTGGCAGATTACAAGTGTGCGACGAGCTCCAGGAAAGCTTAAATACTTAGCAGGAAGTGAATCAGCGATGGGTGCATTCATTATGGACCTGAAGCCAGAGCAATCTGCTGGTCAATTGCGTGATGTAGTTCTTTAAATGTCGGAGTGGTTTTCTCCTGATGTAATCGCATCAGCTCCTGGTCGAGTAAATCTCATCGGTGAGCATATTGATTACAGTCACGGATTTGTTCTTCCATTTGCGATTTCCTTTCGCACAACAGCTCACATTCGTAGGCGAGATGACCAAGTCATTCGTATCCGTTCTAAGCAGCAGATAGATGAAGAGATCTCCTCATCAATTGCTGATCTAGCGCCTGGAGCTCAGGGTGGGTGGGAGCGCTACGTCTTGGGCGTCATGTGGGCTCTAGGCATTAACAAAGGCGTTGATATCGAAATTGACGGTGAAGTTCCACTGGGTGCAGGACTCTCATCTTCTGCAGCTCTTGAGTGCGCAGTTGCGACTGGTCTCAACGATCTCTTCTCACTTGGCCTTGATAACAAGCAGTTGGCGCTACTCGCGCAAAAAGCCGAGAATGAATATGTTGGCGTTCCGTGCGGAATCATGGATCAATCAGTGTCGATAATGGCAGAGGCTGGTTCGGCTCTTCTACTCGACTGTCGTGATCTCTCCACCACTCTTGTTCCATTTGATCTTGGTGCATCAGGTCTGGAGCTTTTGATTATTGATACCCAAGCACATCACGCACTCGTCGATGGCGAATACGCTAAACGTAGACAAGCATGCGAAAGTGCCTGCGCCAAACTTCATATCTCTTCACTTCGGGATATCGAGATGTCGGCTTTGGTAGCAAAAAGGGAGCTACTCAGTGTTGAAGAATTCAAGCGTGCTCATCACGCTGTCTCGGAGATGGCAAGAACGCTGGAGGCTGTTGTTGTTTTAAAGCGACAAGACTTTGTCGCACTCGGATCTCTCATTACACAATCACATAATTCGCTTCGTGATGACTACGAAGTCTCCTGCCCTGAACTCAACTGCGCTGTCGATACGGCGCTGGCCTATGGGGCACTCGGTGCGCGAATGATTGGAGGAGGATTTGGCGGAAGCGCGATCGCACTTGCAGAACAAGGTCAGATTCAAGCAATCAAGAGTGCGATTGCAGGTGCTTTTGAATCAGCCCAATTTGCAGCGCCAAGATTCTTCACTTCGCTACCCTCGCAAGGTGCAAAAGTAATTAAGCGACTGGATCGATAGAAATAACTGTAACGCCACCGATTGATGAGAGAACATCAACAAGATCGGTGGGATCAGTTCCAGGCACTGCTACGAGAATGTCGTCATAGCCAATTCCATCGCTAGATTCCAAAACGTTTAGGCTGCGAATATCGCATCCAGCTGCACCGATTGCAGATGCAATTGTTCCAAGTGAGCCAGGACGATCCGGCAATGAAATCTTGAGTTGATAGAGAGCCATAGCTGCACTCTACATGGATGGAGCTGTGCCGAGAGTGATCTTAAATGATTTACTACCACCACTATTTGGAAGATCAACAACTACGGTGATGGTTGCTCCAGGAACATAAGAGCGAATCTTGACGATCGCTGCAACCTCATCGGCAATCTTGACGCCATCAATAGTTCGGATCACTGAGCCTGCTGGAATTCCAGCCTTCTCTGCACCTTCTCCAGGACTCAAGCGAAGAATACGCGCACCAATTCCTGTGTAGGCAGTGTCAAAGAAAACGCCAAGTACTGGTCGTGTTGATTTTCCAGTTGCAATAATCTCATCAATGACTCGTTTTGCTTCATTGATTGGAATTGAAAAACCGAGTCCGATAGAACCACTTGTGCCGCCGGTAGAAAGAGTTGCAATAGCTGAGTTAACGCCGACGATTCTGCCCTGTGCGTCAACGAGTGCACCGCCAGAATTTCCTGGGTTGATTGCAGCATCAGTCTGAATCGCATTTACATATGACTGGCTCCCCTCATCGCCGGTTGTAACCGGGCGATTGAGGGCTGAAACGATTCCACTTGTCACAGTGCTGGCCAGTCCAAGAGGTGAACCGATAGCAAGAACAGGATCTCCCACACTTACCTTTGAAGAATCCCCCACAGCAATAGTTGGAAGGTTGCCGCTCTTAATCAAAAGAACCGCTAAGTCATACATTGGATCGCGTCCAACGATTGTGGCCGCAACTTGTTCGCCATTTATAAATTCCACTTTAATTGTTCCAGTTGTGGCAGCTGATTCAATAACGTGATTGTTAGTAATAATGTAGCTAGTGCTTGCATTGCTCTTGTAGATAGATCCTGAACCAGTGCCACTGCCAAGGCTTGAAGTCACTGCAATTGAAACAACGCTGGGAGTAACTAGGGCCGAAATGGCCTTGGCATTCATAGCTGCGCTCCCGATTTCAACGAGTGTGCGATTTGTTGGACATGTACCCGTCGAGGAGAGGAAGAGAGCGCCAGTGCGCTTATCAGCACAAGCAGAAATAACTGATGATGGGGATGTGGTTGCCGCTGTTGCGACACCACCTGCAATGATCGCCCCTGCTAGAAATGCACTGATGATCTTTGCTGGACTCTTGACTCTCATCGTTTTCATACTCACCATCTTGTACCTTGATGCTGAAATTTCTCTGTGACTTTACTGAGCGACCCGAGTGGGCCTTGCTCCCTCACTTGGATTCGAACCAAGAACCTGCCGATTAACAGTCGGCTGCTCTGCCGTTGAGCTATGAGGGAATAGTGCAGAGCGCAGACTCTACCGCACCCATGCGGATGGGGAAAAATCGACGGATTTAAAGCGAGCCTATAGCCAAATCGTGAAGTCCTCTTCGGGTGGCTTCAAGGGCCACAAGGGAGGAAAAGGCTGCGTTGTACTCATCAGGATTTTCTACCGGATTAAGGCGTTGCAGATTTGATTTGAGGTCAGCAATCGCGCGACTGATGCCGACTTCACGCAATCGCGCGACAATTGATTCGATGTATCGCGCCGAGACTTCACCGTCAGAGCGAATCGGTTCAACGGTTAGCTCGGTGAAGAGCGTCTTCATTCGCTCATCTGAAATTTCATCAATTTGAATTGTTGATGATGTGTGCGCATCAATGACACGTTTCATCTCAACGTAAGCCGGATGTGTAAATGCGGTTTCCTCAATCTCCGACCATGTCGTTACCAAATCTGGCATTTGTAAGCGTGCCTTCAAAACCTCGCGCTCGAGCAATAAACGCGGTTCTTGTGGATGTGGGCGCCACGATTGGTCGACCTGATCTCCTTCGGCTTCTGTAGCTACAGGTACAGATCGACGCGCACCTTGCGAAACGGCAGAAGTCACAATCTCCACTTCAATACCTAGCCATCCAGCGAGTAGTCGCGAATATTCGGGGCGAAGAGATTTATCGCGAATCTGCGCCACGAGTGGCGCTGTTGCATTAAGGGCATTTACTCGACCTTCAGCAGTGGTTAAGTTGTGAAGTTTGAGTTCGGTGCGGATCGCAAATTCAAAGAGTGGAACGCGCTTTGCGATCAGATCACGTAAGGCAAGATCTCCCTTAATTTGTCGAAGATCGCAAGGATCTAAGCCATCAGGTTCAACGGCAACGAAAGTTTGTGTGACAAATTTTTGATCTTCGCTGAATGCGCGCATGGCAGCTTTCTGTCCTGCTGCATCACCATCAAAAGTGAAGATAACTTCACCACGGAAGGCGTCATCATCCATAAGTAAGCGACGAATAATTCGAATGTGTTCTGCGCCAAATGCGGTGCCGCAGGTTGCAACAGCTGTGGTGATTCCAGCTAAATGTGCTGCCATCACATCTGTATAACCTTCAACAATGACTACCTGGCGCTTCTTTGCAATCTCCTTCTTTGCCATATCTAGTCCATAGAGAACCTGGCTCTTCTTATAAATTGGCGTCTCTGAGGTGTTGAGGTATTTAGGGCCTTGATCTTCTTCATCACTCGCTAATTTGCGAGCACCAAAGCCGACAACATCACCTGAAATATCTCGAATTGGCCACGTTAAACGGTTTCTAAATTTATCTATCGGCCCGCGCTCACCCATCTTGGAAAGTCCAGCGAGCTCAAGCTCTTCAATGGTGTATCCGGCTGCACGTAAATACTTGGTAAGTGAATCCCATGAATCAGGCGCGTAGCCCACTCCGAATGTCTCGCAGGCGCTTTTATCAAATCCGCGTTTAGTAAGTAGGTCTCGCCCGTGAGCAGCATCGGGTGAAGTGTTGAGTTGCTCTTGAAAGAAGGTTGCTGCGAGTGCATTTGCCGCAACTAATCGAGAGCGATTAACTGAAGGTCCCGATGGGGCACTTCCACTTTCTTCATATCGCAACGTGTATCCGATGCGATCTGCCAGGCGTTCGATTGTTTCGGTAAAGGTGAGGTGATCAATTTTCATCAAGAATGCAATGACATCGCCACCGGTCTGACAACCAAAGCAGTGGAAATATCCCTTGCTAGGTGTGACGTGAAAGGATGGAGATTTCTCATCATGGAAGGGGCAGAGACCCTTTTTCTGTCCGCCTCCAGCAGATTTCAGTTGTACATATTCGCCGACGACATCATCGATAGGTGCGTGATCGCGGATGTGCTGAACATCCTCATCTTTTATGCGACCGGCCATATCCCTACTCTATCTAATTACTGCGTAGGTGAGCGTGTAGGGCATATGCCCCGGGATCTGTCAGGCAGGAAATTTGATCAATCACAACGCGCATCCGCGCAATTTCATTATCGGCCAGAGCCCAGTCATCGAGAAAAATCGAATCGAGAGCTGCTGGTGCTTTGGAAAAGAGCATCTCTACAAGCTCTGCAATGAGTTTCTGCTGACCGATATATCGTTCTTGTGAGGCATCAGCGCTGATCAAGTAGTGCCCCGCAATAGCTTTGAGGAAATCTACTTCGACACGTTGTTCGCGCGGAATCTCTAGATTTGCTTGATATCGCATGAGTGATCCTGCGCCGTGTACTTCACGAGTACGCATCTCTGCGGCTAATACAAAGCGACCGATGAGTTGCGATGTCGAATCCTTAAGGCGCGCTAATGAACGATGTGAACGATCGTAGGTGCGAGGCCAACATGAAAGAGATTCAAGACGGGTAAGAGCGGCTACAACTTCATCTTTTGTCGCATCGCTCTTATAGCTAGTGATCATCTCAGCATATAAAGTGTCAAAGTCTCTTTCAAAATCTGAAACCTTTACTGAACCGACGAAGATCGCATCTTCAAGATCATGTACAGAGTAGGCGCAATCATCAGACCAATCCATAATCTGTGCTTCGATACATTGACGACCCTCGGGCGCTCCCTCGCGAACCCAATTAAAAATCTCAACATCGTCGTCATAGACTCCAAATTTGCGAGGATTAACACTGCGTGGCCATGGATATTTTGTTGCTGCATCAAGGCTGGCACGTGTCAGATTGAGTCCAACAGATTTTCCATTCTCATCGACAGTCTTAGCTTCGATGCGAGTGAGCAATCTAAAACTCTGCGCGTTTCCTTCAAAGCCACCAAATTCTTGCGCGATATTGGCAAGAGCCTCTTCGCCATTATGGCCAAATGGTGGATGACCTAAATCGTGAGAAAGACATGCTGTTTCAAGGAGATCTGGGTCTGCTCCAAGTGACTCGCCAAGTTCGCGGCCAATCTGTGCGCACTCCATCGAGTGTGACAAGCGCGTGCGTTGAAAATCGTTCTCCCATGGAACAGCAACTTGAGTCTTGGCAGCAAGTCTACGAAGTGCTGCTGAATGAATCACGCGCGCGCGATCACGCATAAATTCTGTACGACCAGATCGCTTGGCAGGTTCGAAGAAGAACCGCTCTTGATCGCTATCGCTGTATCGCATGTATCTAGCCTAAGTGATCGCTGAGATGAATACCTCTGCGCCCAAGCGTGATGTAAGCAAGGTAAGCCCCAGCTTCACGAATTAAGTACCGATTAGTCGATCCTGAAAGAGAATTGGGACCGTCAGGAACCGGTGCACAGAATGGGTCTGCGGCGAGATCACGCGCCATCGTCATGGAACGTTGGCAATGATAGGGATCTGTTGCAATTACAACAGATGTAAGTTTTCGCTCGCTCATCTCTTTCACATAAGCCTTTGTCTGCGTCAACGTATCGCGACCCTCTGGAAGTGCAATCACAGCACTGCGCGGAACTCCGTTGTTAATGAGCCACGCGCGACCTGAGTCGGCCTCTGTGGTGCGATCACCAGGTGCACCAGAACCCACAGTAATCACAAGAGGTGCTACACCAGCACGAAAAAGTCTTACCGCTTGCTCAAGGCGTGCCTGAAGTACCGGACCAGGAGTGCCATCGAGTTGAGCAGCACCAGGAATAACAATTACATCAGCGGTTGTACGAAGTGAAGGATTATTGGCAGAGTTCCATGTAACAAAGAGTGAATAGGCGGGAATCGCCACGATGATGGCAATCAAAAGAGCGATGGCGCGAAAGATGAATTTAAACATCATCCACCCGAGAACATATCTTCAGCATCGAGTTGAATCAGTTCATCTGGATCATTTAGCCAGCCGTCTGGAAGTGTTGGCGGACGCCCATGACTAGTGCGGCCACGTGGTTTTTCCGCGACTTCGAGTGGATAAGGTTGATCCTCTAGTTGGTCCAACAAGGTGCGAAATTCAGCAAGTGAGGCAATCATTCCGAATTGTCTACGTAGCTCACTATGAACGCTAAAGCCTTTGAGGTACCAAGCCATATGTTTGCGTAGATCGCGACATCCTCGATCCTCTGATTCAAAGTAATCAACGATTAATTCACCATGTCGAAACATGACTTCACGAACTTCGTGGAGTGATGGCAGAACACGTTCGCTATTTCCTGACATAGATTTCGTTAAATCTGTAAATAACCATGGTCGCCCTAAACATCCACGGCCCACAACAACGCCGGCACAACCTGTCTGCTCCATCATCGCCACACCATCACCGCCAGACCAAATATCGCCATTGCCAAGGACGGGCACTCCTGTTGGCTTGAGGTGTTCAACTAGTGATGAGATGGCAGACCAATCGGCCTTGCCCTCATACATTTGTGCAGCGGTACGCGCATGAAGTGCCACCCAAGCAACACCGAGATCTGCAGCGGACTTTGCTGCTTCCAAATATGTAATGTGATCACTATCGATACCAATTCTCATCTTGACTGTCACTGGAATGCCAAATGGTTTTGCCGCATTAACGGCTGCTTCAACAATTGATGAGAAGAGTCTGCGCTTATATGGCAGGGCTGCTCCACCACCTTTGCGAGTTACCTTTGGGACAGGGCATCCAAAATTCATATCGATGTGATCAGCTAAATTCTCGCGCCCAATCATCTTTACCGCTTCGCTCATATGGTGTGGATCAACGCTGTATAACTGAATCGATCGCGGCCATTCTCCAGGGCCGGGCTCGATCATGCGCAAAGTTTCTGGAATTCTTTCTAACAATGCGCGTGCTGTCACCATCTCAGAGACAAAGAGTCCAGCACCTTGTTCGCGACATAACATACGAAAAGGTGCATTGGTAATTCCAGCCATAGGGGCTAGAACTACCGGTGAATCAAGCTGATACGTACCGCTTGATAAAGGAAGTGTTAGCAACCCAGTAGTCGTGGCGCTAACCATGCCTGCACCTGATCAAGTGAGATGCGCTCTTGCGCCATGGTGTCGCGATCGCGAATTGTGACTGCATTATCTTCTAGAGTTTCGAAATCGATAGTGATGCAATACGGAGTTCCGATTTCATCTTGGCGGCGGTAGCGACGACCGATTGCACCAGCATCATCGAAATCGATATTCCAATTCTTGCGAAGTTGATCTGCCAGATCACGTGCCTTAGGGGAAAGATCAGCGTTACGTGACAATGGAAGAACTGCCGCCTTGACTGGTGCAAGACGGTAATCAAGCTTAAGGACAACTCGCTTTTCCATCTCGCCCTTAGCATTTGGCGCTTCATCTTCTGTATAGGCATCCATTAAGAATGTGAGCGCACAGCGATCAACGCCTGCTGCAGGCTCGATAACAAATGGTGTCCAGCGCTCATTCTTCTCTTGATCAAAGTAAGAGAGATCTTTTCCTGAGGCAGCAGAGTGTGCCTTAAGATCAAAATCTGTACGGTTTGCAATGCCCTCGAGCTCGCCCCATTCAGTTCCTGTGAATTCAAACTTGTACTCAATATCTGCGGTGCGCTTTGAATAATGTGAGAGCTTCTCTTTTGGATGATCGTAGATACGAAGGCGATCTGGATTAATTCCAAGATCTTTATACCAAGCCAGGCGAGTATCGATCCAATATTGATGCCAATCCTCGTCTGTGCCAGGAACAACAAAGAATTCCATCTCCATCTGCTCGAATTCACGCGTACGGAAGATGAAGTTTCCTGGAGTAATCTCATTACGGAATGACTTTCCGATCTGACCAATACCAAATGGTGGTTTCTTGCGAGATGTTGTCATTACCTGATCGAAGTTGATGAAAATTCCTTGCGCTGTCTCTGGGCGAAGATAGGCCAGACCCGATTCATCTTCTACTGGCCCAAGGAAAGTTTTGAGAAGTCCTGAGAATTGCTTAGGTGTTGTGAATTGACCCTTATTTCCACAAGCAGGACAGTTCATCTCTGTCAGAGATTCAAGCTTCTTCTTATGCTTTGCTTCGTAAGCTTCTTCCAAATGATCTGCACGATAACGCTTATGACAAGCGGTGCACTCTGTTAGTGGATCGCTAAATGTTGCAACGTGGCCTGATGCTTCCCAAACTTCGCGTGCCAAAATCACACATGAATCAAGACCAACAACATCTTCGCGTCCCATAACCATGGACTTCCACCATTGGCGCTTGACGTTATTTTTTAACTCGACTCCAAGTGGGCCGTAATCCCATGAGGCGCGTAATCCGCCATAAATTTCAGATGATGGATAAACAAATCCACGACGCTTTGCAAGTGAAACGATATTTTCTAAACGATCTACGGCCATTTCAAATCTCCATCCGGCTGGCTGTCGGCGAAGAGCAACGGTCGTTGCTCACAGTGCAAAGTTTACCTTCTACTTATTATTCGTATGCCCCTGCTTCATCGATTGCTCGAGCGAGTACAGGTATCGCCTCAAGCTTTGCGCGCGTTGAACTTAAGGCCCGGCGATATGAACCGACGTTCTCCCAACGTGTGGTGAGCACCCAGAGGGTTGGCTCATCAAGATTCTGGCCAACCTCGCCGCCTAAGAAGCCGGCCGCTTCCCCCAATACATTCTTTACGCCTTCCAATTCAGCACGGAAATTACTGGCTGAGCTCAAGGGGATCTCAAATCTGGCGACTGCAATCATGAGGCAAGGCTAGCCCCTTGCGTATGGGAATGAAAATCATTTTCATTTGTGATACGGTCTGGCCATGAATATCGCAATCGCACTGGCTGCCCTCACTGCAGTGGCAACAACTCTCGGTGGATACCTGGCAATTAAAGTCAAAGATCGCCTCCATTTAGTTCTTGGACTCTCGGCCGGATTGCTACTTGGTTTGGTCGCCTTCGATCTCTTGCCTGAAGTCTTCGAGATGAATACCGATTCACTAGGTGGAGTACCTGTTGTCTCGGTCGCACTTGTTTCCGGATTTCTGTTGCTGCACTTCGCCGAAAAGATATTCGGATCCCACGAACCGGCACACTCTGATTACGGGCATGATCACGAACACAGTATTAACTTGGCTGGAACTCTCGGAGCCTTTGCGATGGCAGGACACGTATTTCTCGACGGCCTAGCTCTCGGCGTTGCATTTGAAGTCAGTAACTCACTTGGATATGCCGTCTTTATCGCAATCTTGGCTCACGCATTTAGCGATGGGCTTAATACGGTTTCACTTCTTGTAAAGAGTGGACATTGGACTAAGACTTCATTTCTATTGCTTGGCGCGGATGCGCTCATGCGCGTAAGCGGTGCGGCGCTTGGTACTTACATTGTCTTTTCAGAACCTTCAATGGCAATTTATCTTGCCGCCTTCTCTGGCTTTGTCATTTACCTTGCGACTTCTCATATCTTGCCTGAGGCACATAGTCGTCATCCATCCAAGCTCACGATGTTGGCTACCGTGCTTGGCGTAATTGCAATGTGGTTGATTGTCGGAAACATTGGTCACTAATAATGTCCCGCTCTAATCCACGTGTATTAAGCACTCTCGAACGTGCTGGCGGCTTCGCTAGTGCGCAAGAGATCTATCGCTTGATGCAACGCGAGGGCGAGAGCATTGGACTCACGACTGTCTATCGCTCACTCCAGTCTCTAGTGAGTGACAAGATCGTCGATGTACTGCGACGTGATGATGGTGAAGCTATCTACCGCCTCTGTGGAGATGCCCACCATCATCACCTCGTCTGTAAAGGATGTGGAGACACCGTTGAAATTGAGGGCGGAGCAATTGAAAAATGGGCGAAAGTTATGGCTGAAGAACATGGCTTTCGCGAGGTGGGGCACACTGCAGAGATCTTTGGCCTCTGTAGTAAATGTTAAATTCTTAAGCTTTCCCAAACCTTCTATCGCGATCTGAATATTCTTGGATCGCTTTCCATAAAGTTTTACGTGTCACATCTGGCCACAACACATCCATAAAGACAAACTCGGCATAGACAGATTGCCAGGGCAAGAAGTTGCTGGTGCGCTGCTCCCCCGATGAACGTAAGAAGAGATCGACATCGCTCATCTTTGGATCATAGAGATAAGAAGCGAGGGTCTTTTCAGTAATCGAATCAGCCTTCACTTTGCCGCGCTTAACATCGCGTGCAAGTTCGGTTGCTGCATCCACAATCTCAGAACGCCCTCCATAGTTCACGCACATATTGAGGGTGAGAACTTTGTTCTTTTTGGTTAACTCTTGCGCCTCTTCAAGTTCTTTAATCACTGATGACCAGAGGCGCTTAGGGCGACCGATCCATTGAATCTTCACACCCATCTCATTCATCTGATCGCGACGGCGGCGCAAGACATCGCGATTAAAGTTCATAAGAAAACGGACCTCTTCTGGTGAACGTTTCCAATTTTCAGTAGAGAAGGCGTAAGCACTTAACTCTTTAACACCAAATTCAATTGCACCCTCAACAACATCAAAGAGAGCTTTCTCCCCCGCCTCATGACCTGCGGTACGAGGTAATCCGCGATCTTTTGCCCAACGACCGTTGCCATCCATCACCACTGCGACATGGTGTGGAATCTCAATCGCAGGCTTCTTACTCATGCACGCTCCACCATCGGCAGGCTTCGTAGCCCGCGTTCCAGGTGCCATTGTAGGTAAGCGGCAACTAAGCCACTAGCTTCTCGGCGAAAACGAAGCTCACTATTTTGCGCACGATCCCAATTTCCGGAAATCAAATCACCCATGAGTTCGAGAGTTTCTGCTGCAGGGGTGGCAGATGCCGATGGGCGACAGTCCATACAGACAGATCCGCCACCGACAAGTGAGAAATAGCGGTGCGGTCCAGGTTTTTCACAACGAGAACATTGGCTCATTGATGGTGCATATCCACCGATTGCTAACGAGCGCAGAAGAAACGCATCAAGGATCAGGGATGAGTCATAGCGATTTTCTGCCAGAGCTTTCATACCGCCAACTACTAATTGAAATTCTTGTAGCGCCGGTTCGCTCTCTTGGGCGGTAAACCGTTCGGCTGTTTCTAAAATTGCGGAGGCAATTGTCCAGCGTTGATAATCATTGGAGATGGCCTCTCCGTAATTCATGATCGCTTCGACTTGAGTGACGGTGTCAAAGGTTTTGCCGGTATATAACTGAATTTCGACGTGGCTACCAGGTTCAAGGCGTGCGCCAAATTTAGACATAGTGCGACGAACGCCTTTTGCCACTCCACGGATACGTCCGTGTTCTCGAGTAAGCATTGTGATGATTCGATCTGCCTCACCCAACTTCTGGGTGCGCAGAACTATCGCTTCATCACGGTAGAGGCTCACGGGGTTACGGTAGTCAGCGAATGGCGCGATTTATTGCAGACACAACGGCCTTTAGCGAAGCCGTTGTTGTATTTGGGTCAACACCTACGCCCCAATAGACATCTCCGCCGATTGCACACTCAAGATAGGCAGCAGCAGATGCATCGCCTCCTGCTGAGAGTGCGTGTTCGTGGAAATCAAGGACCCGCACATCGACACCGTAATTTTGCAAGATGTTGCAGAATGCTGCAATCGGACCATTACCGTGACCTGCAAGTTCAACTTCTTGCCCGCGATCTGTGATGATTACCGTCAGTTGCACATCTTGATTCATCACAGAGGTTTGTGAGAGACCCTTCAAACGGAATCGACCCCATGGCGCACCATCAGTAGGTAGATATTCATCCTCAAAGATTGCCCATAGTTCATCAGCTGAAACTTCTCCACCTTGCGCTTCTGTCTTTCCTTGCACGATCTTTGAAAATTCGATCTGCAGGCGGCGTGGAAGATCTAGGTGATGCTCTGTCTTCATCAAGTAGGCAACACCGCCCTTACCTGATTGCGAATTCACGCGAATCACAGCTTCATAGGAGCGGCCAATATCTTTTGGATCAATGGGTAGATATGGAACAGCCCATGTGTGTTGATCAACTTCTACGCCCGCAGCTTTGGCATCACGTGCAAGGTGCTCAAAGCCCTTCTTAATTGCATCCTGGTGTGAGCCAGAGAAAGCAGTGAATACCAAGTCGCCGCCATATGGATGGCGCTCTGGAACTTTGAGTTGGTTGGCATATTCAACGGTGCGACGAACTTCATCGATATTTGAAAAATCAATATGCGGATCAACTCCGTGGCTGACCAGGTTCATACCAAGTGTTACTAAGCAGACGTTTCCTGTGCGCTCACCATTTCCGAAGAGAGTTCCTTCGATGCGATCAGCACCCGCGAGATATCCAAGCTCTGCCGCAGCAACGCCGGTTCCGCGATCATTGTGTGGATGCAATGAAACAATCACGCTCTCGCGATTAACGAGGTTGCGACACATCCACTCAATTGAATCGGCGTAAATATTTGGAGTTGCCATTTCAACTGTTGCTGGAAGATTCATAATCGTCTTCCATGTTGGCGTTGGCTTCCAGATCTCATTGACGGCATTACATACCTCAACTGCAAATTCGAGTTCGGTGCCGGTATATGACTCTGGTGAATACTCAAACGAGACTTTGGTTTCAGGGACCGTCTTCATCAAATCAAGACATAGCTGCGCGCCGTCGGTGGCAATCTTCTTAATGCCCTCTTTATCTAAACCAAAGACAACTCGTCGCTGCAAAGTAGATGTCGAGTTATAGAGGTGAACAATGGCCTGCTTAGATCCTTTGATGGACTCGTATGTTCTGCGAATGAGGGGTTCGCGAGCTTGGGTAAGAACCTGAATGACAACATCATCTGGGATGAGGTCTTCGTCGATAATTTTGCGGACAAAATCGAAATCAGTCTGGCTAGCACTTGGAAAACCGACTTCGATCTCTTTGTAACCCATCGCAACAAGTAGCTTGAACATTGCTAACTTGCGAGGAGTATCCATCGGATCGATGAGCGCTTGGTTGCCATCGCGTAAATCGACAGAGCACCACTTTGGGGCGACGGTGATCTTCTTATTGGGCCAGGTGCGATCGGCTAGATCAACTGGAATAAATGAGCTGTAGCGATGCACTGGCATCTGCGACGGTTGTTGCTGTGGAAAATTCATTTCTAACTCCTTGGGGTTGGGGCCGTTGTGGTTTACCGGCAACACCAAACCCCGCGGCGAGGAGACCGGTTAATTGGCCTCGCAGCGGCTGCGAAGAAGGAGTCCACGCTGTTGCATGGGTTAAGAGTAACCCTTTGCTATTTATTCTTCAAGATCAGGTTGGGATCAGACTGGTATCAAGGTATTTGCAAAAATCTGCCATGCGAGTGCAGATTTAGCGACCAATGAAAGCGTGATGTAGGTGCGCTCACCCACAAGATAATTCGACCACTTTCCAACCTTCTTATACTGCAGCCATTGCACGAGGGCGAATGAGTTAAAGAAGATGAAGATTGTGAGAACAATGAAGTAGACAAATGTCGGCGCTTTGTTTTCGCCGGCTCCGCCAATTGCAAAGACATAAAAGACAAGGGCAAGCCATGGAACGATTCCAGTGATGCATCCGAAAATGAATGGAACCCATCCACCATTGCCTGGCTCTTCATATTTTTCCTGAAGCCAACCGAAGAGAATCATTGAAGCATTGACACCGAAGATTGCGATAAGGGCTGTGACATCTGAAATACCGGTGACCTGTGCAATTAAGACGATCATGACAGAAGAACTGATCGAATACTCAACCCAACGGAAGAAGTTGCGGTGGGCTGCAAGGCCTGCGATATAGCGTGGGAAGAACTTTGGGCTGATAACAATAAAGTGAGCGAGGGAAGAGAGCCCTAGAAATATTGCAACGCCAATTGCAAGGGGTGCTTCCCAAAGAACGATGAGGTCCCCGTAGGTACTCCCTGGTGGGCCAGACATGTACCGCGCTGTAATCGGTAGCGTGAAATCTAATGATGAGAGGGCAAGGACTGCCGCCATCTGCACAAGGTGCAGAGCACCTGCGAAGATATTGATGCGACGCAAACTACTGGATGTGATCTCTTTAGCCATAGAGAAAGGGTAATACTGAAGAGCTTAAAGAACGGGTAAATACCGATCGAGTTCGTAGGCACTTACTTGGCGGCGATAGTCCTGCCACTCAGCACGCTTATTGCGAAGCACGAACTCAAAGACATGTTCGCCCAAGGTCTGACGAATTAATTCGCTGCCCTCCATCGACACAATCGCCTCATGTAAGTTTGCTGGAAGCGGCGCAGGATCTGCACTTGGCTCCAAGACATAACCCTCTTCGATTCCCTTCAACCCCGCTGCCAACATGACGGCAAAGGCAAGATATGGATTACATGCAGAATCTAATGAACGAAGTTCGATGCGCGTTGAGTTCTCTTTATTTGGCTTATACATAGGAATGCGAACGAGAGCTCCGCGATCGCTCTGGCCCCAGTTAATCAAAGCTGGTGCTTCTCCCCCACCTTGCAAGCGCTTGTAAGAGTTAACCCACTGGTTGGTAATCGCTGTCATCTCGGCAGCATGCTTCAAAATACCTGCAATAAATGAGCGACCTGTCTTCGATAAATTGAATTCAGCGCTGGCATCAAAAAAGGCATTCTTCTCGCCCTCAAAGAGTGAGACGTGAGTATGCATTCCACTACCTGGATGATCTGTAAATGGCTTTGGCATAAAGGATGCGTAGAAACCTTGTTCGAGCGCAACCTCTTTAATGACATGTCTAAATGTCATGATGTTATCGGCGGTGCTTAAGGCATCGGCATAGCGAAGATCAATCTCTTGCTGACCTGGTGCGCCTTCATGATGGCTAAATTCAACAGAGATTCCCATCGCTTCCAGCAAGGTGATTGCCTGGCGTCTAAAGTCATGACCGACAACTGCTGGTGTGTGATCGAAATATCCGCCTTGATCTACAGGTACTGGGGCAATGCCTTTTTCAGGTTGTGATTTGAATAAGAAGAATTCGATTTCAGGATGGGTGTAACAGGTGTATCCCATCTTGGCTGCTTTATCCAAAGTACGACGAAGTACATTGCGTGGATCAGAATGAGATGGTGAGCCATCTGGCATCGTGATATCGCAGAACATGCGAGCAGCCCCTGGAGCTTCTGTGCGCCAAGGCAAGATCGAAAACGTTGCAGGATCTGGTTTTGCCAACATATCTGATTCGGTAATGCGCGCAAATCCTTCAATGGCAGATCCATCAAAGCCGATGCCTTCATCAAATGCATTCTCAAGTTCGGCTGGCGCAATCGCTACAGATTTAAGAGTCCCCAACACATCGCTAAACCACAATCGGATAAAGCGAATATTGCGCTCTTCAATAGTGCGAAGAACGAACTCTTGTTGCTTGCTGATCTGCTCGGCCATGGGGGCAATAGTGCCAACTGTTAATTACGGCAGTGTTACAAAACTGCCCGCTTATTTACCTTCGCGCCAGCGTGTGGTCATCGGCAAACGGCGATCTTTTCCAAAGGCGCGGGCTGAGACCTTGGTGCCAGGCGGATATTGGCGCCGCTTGTATTCGGCCATATCGACTAGCCCAATCACTCGGGCAACAACTGCGCTATCAAAACCTGCGGCAACGAGCTCTTCGTATCCGCGGTCATGGTCGACATACTCGGTAAGGACTTCGTCAAGAATTGTGTAATCGGGCAGCGAATCAGAATCTTTCTGATCTGGACGAAGTTCGGCGCTCGGCTCTTTCTCAATAGAACGCACTGGAATCGGTGGCACTTCACCTAGCTCGATCGCTCTGGCATTGCGCCATCTGGAAAGTGCCCACACATCTGTCTTGTAAATATCTTTAATCGGGGCAAAGCCGCCGACCGCGTCCCCATAAAGTGTTGAGTAACCAACGGCCAGCTCTGATTTATTGCCGGTTGCTAAAACAAGATGGCCTTCTTGATTTGAAATTCCCATCAACGTCGTGCCGCGAACACGGGCCTGCACGTTTTCCTCTGCCAAACCTTTGAGAACAACGTTGCTTGTGAAGGCATCAACCATCGGTGCGATAGGAATTGTGCGAAAGTGAAGACCAGTGTTTTTGGCCAACTCGGCGGCATCTGCAAGTGAGTGATCAGATGAATACTTACTTGGAAGAGCCACACCGTTAACGCACTTGGCACCGATGGCATCAACGGCAATTGCGGCAACAAGTGCTGAATCGATTCCACCTGATAGGCCTAGCACCACACTTCTAAAGCCATTTTTCGCTACATAATCACGTAAGCCAGTAACGAGCACTTTCCAGATCTCTTCTTCGATACTGGTCCGTTCTGCAATCGCGGTAACAATCGGCGTACTTTGTGCCACAGCATCTTCGCTGATGATGACATCAGGGCTACTTGTCTGACCATCGCAATCGAGATCAACAATCATCACACCTTCATCACAATGTGGGGTGCGTGCAAGTAATGCACCAGTGCGATCGACCACCATCGAATCTCCGTCGAAGACCAAGTCATCCTGACCACCGACCATGTTGACGTAAACAAATGGCGCATCCATGCGCGCTGCCTCTTTGCTGACGAGTGCAAGGCGCACATCATCTTTATTTCGTTCAAAGGGTGAACCGTTAGGAACAACTACAAGTCCTGGCGAGCGCTGGGCAAGTTCGGCGAGCACACCGTCTGGGTGCCAGATGTCCTGACAGATCAGTACTCCGACATCGACTCCGTGAATTCGAACGACCAAGGTTGAATCTCCAGCTACGAAATTTCTGTATTCATCAAAGACGCCGAAGTTTGGTAGGTGAGTCTTTACATATCGGGCTTTTACATGGCCACCATGAATGACGGCGGCAACATTTTGCGGTCCACCACTTGAGGCTTCATCAAGATAGCCAACAATGGCAACGAGATCTCCGTGACCTTTGACTGCTAACTCGGTTGCCAACGCATCGATCGCCTTTTTACTGGCTTGGCGAAACGATGAGCGAAGGGCTAGATCCTCAACGGGATAACCGGTTAACACCATCTCAGGAAAGACAATCAGGTGCGCACCTTCTTGGGCAGCAGCTGCAGCCGCGCGAACGACCTCTGCGCTATTACCGGCGAGATCTCCAACGGTGGGATTGATCGCAGCCATGGCTATGCGCAGGCGATACTGGCCGGCTGCCGACTTCATAAGATAAGCCTACTTGCACTACCCTTGAACTCACACCCGGGGACTTAAACGGTAAGCGCCGTAAGCCTCGAGGTAAGGAGAAGTTCTTATGTCTACATCCCTTTATGGCGGCTCACGCCATCGCAGAGTCACCATCCTGGATCTCAAAGCTGCCAAAGTGGCTGGAGAAAAATGGGCGATGCTCACCTCATACGAGCAGATGACTGCCGCGATTTTTGATGAAGCCGAAATCCCAGTACTGCTCGTTGGTGATTCAGCCGGAAGTAATTTCCTGGGCGAAGAGAACACCATCCCTGTCACAGTCGATGAATTAATTCCACTTGCTCGCGCCGTTGTCCGCGGTTCAAGCCGTGCGATGGTGGTGGCAGATCTCCCCTTCGGAAGTTATGAAATTTCACCTGAACAGGCGCTAGAAACATCGGTGCGATTTCTCAAAGAAGCTGGGGCGATGGCGGTCAAACTCGAAGGTGCCCACTTGGCAACTGTTGAGAAATTAACCGCTTCTGGTATTCCAGTAATGGGCCATCTCGGCCTGACCCCTCAATCACTTCATCAATTGGGCGGCTATCGAGTGCAGGGACGAAGTGATGGCGATGCAATTCTTGAAGCGGCCCTGGCCCTAGAAAAATCAGGGGCATTCGCTATTGTGCTTGAGTTAGTTCCAGCTGAATTAGCGGCTCGCATCACCGCAGCGCTTTCTATTCCAACAATTGGAATTGGTGCCGGCGTTGGCTGTGATGCCCAAGTTCTGGTCTGGACTGACATGGTGGGGCTAACAAAAAATGCACCCAAGTTGGCAAAGGCTTATCGCGATCTTCGCGGTGAGATCCTTGGTGCCGCCCGTGAATTCGCCGATGATGTTCGCAGCGGAGCATTTCCATCTGAAGAGCAGACCTTTCACTAGACATCTCTCCACGGTGGGCAAGTAAGATCCTGCAGATGAAGAACATGGCGATCGATCTCACGCCATTCCGCAAATATCGCGACTTCAGATACTTATGGACCTCGGGGTTGATCTCAAACCTCGGTTCGATGATCACCTACGTAGCAATTCCCTTTCAAGTAAAAGAGCTGACTAACTCATACCTTGCCGTCGGCATCAGTGGATTGGTCGAACTTGTCCCGCTGATTATTTTCGGTCTCTACGGCGGAGTCTTAGCCGATGCCGTCGATCGCAAGAAGATGATCTGGCTGACAGAGGCCGCAGCGGCGATCCTCTCTCTGATCTTGTTACTCAACGCCCTCTCATCCGAACCCAAGCTCTACATCATCTATATCGTCGGCGCTGCATTCGCCGCCGTCAATGGTCTGCACGGACCAAGTGCTGATGCGATCTTGCCCAGAGTTGTTGGCCATAAAGATATTCTCAGCGCCGGCGCACTGATGAGTCTTCGTCGTCAATTTGGAATCATCGTTGGTCCCACCATCGGCGGAATTTTAATTGCATCCTATGGAGTCTCAACAGCATTCGCAGTTGATCTCGTGAGTTACATAATCTCACTTGCAATTCTGATTCGTGTAAAGAAAGTGCCACCATCCCATGAGGCCGAAAAGCCATCCCTGGCAGCGCTTTGGGAGGGTGTGGCATATGCCCGAAGTCGCCAAGATTTAAAGGGAACATACATCGTCGATCTAGCAGCAATGTTTCTTGCCATGCCAATTGCACTATTTCCATTTTGGGTCGATCAAGTAAAGGCACCTTGGGCACTCGGACTCTTTTATTCGGCCGGAACAATCGGTGCACTCGTGATTACTCTGACAAGTGGGTGGACAAAGACGTATCGTTTTCACGGGCGGGCATTTCTGTGGGCAGCTGCCGGGTGGGGTGCATCGATTGCACTGGCCGGGGCTACTGACTATCTCTATCTGGTCCTCTTCTTTCTCGCCGCCGCGGGGGCTTCTGACATGGTCAGTGTTTTGTTTCGCCATGCAATCTGGAATCAGACCATCCCTGATCATCTGCGAGGACGTTTGGCCGGAATCGAATTACTTTCCTACACAGTGGGTCCATTGGTCGGACAACTGCGGGCGGCATCGATGGCAGGTGCTACTACGTTGACTATTTCGGTAACTTCGGGCGGTATTGCCTGCGTAATTTTCGTTGGAATCCTGGCAATTTTCTTGCCCAAATTGCGGAAATATGATGCCGAAACGAACGAATATGCCGTTGCAGAGAGAAAAAGACGGGCTGAACGGGAAAATTCTCCCGAAAATACCAACCCGTAACTATTTTTTCGCCAAATTTCCACTATCAAGTATGGGTTGAGGAATTTATTGCAGTAACTTTTCGTAAATTTTTACGAAGATGCATATGAAATCGAAAAAAATAATCTGCGACACGCACTCCAATATTTCTCACTATGTACTAGCGAAACTTGCGCATTTCCGTCACACTTATCTACGCAACAGGTTTGGGTGACGGATCCGAACCATTCCGATAGGAGAAGTACGTGGCCGCAGCAAAGAAAACTGCTCCAAAGCGCCGTAAGAAGGCAGCTGCTCCAGCAGCTCCAAAGAAGCGCCGTAAGAAGGCAGCTGCTCCAGCAGCAGCACCAAAGAAGCGTCGCAAGAAGGCAGCAGCTAAGAAGGCAGCTCCAAAGCGTCGCAAGAAGGCAGCAGCTAAGAAGGCAGCTCCAAAGCGTCGCAAGAAGGCAGCAGCTAAGAAGGCA
>Ga0315906_10002316_pt1 | contig 26768 bp, 27 predicted proteins | sample LakEriMetagenome_4_FD_203526 | JGI IMG/M metagenome (GOLD analysis project Ga0315906, IMG submission 203526) | Freshwater fungal communities from buoy surface, Lake Erie, Ohio, United States - Buoy 2 MA122 | ecosystem: Environmental > Aquatic > Freshwater > Lake > Lake biofilm | place: USA...
GCCGTGTTCATTCACATAACCCCAGCGTTCGGCGGTTTCACCGGGCTGGCTGGCTTGAAGCGGCTTGAGCGACATTTCTGATTGCAAAAGTTTCAGGATGTCGGCGCTTGGCATGACTTCGTTCATGCGCCAACCATTGGTTGCACCCACATCCATGTACTCAATGAATCGAAGTGCAACGCCTTTGCCCTTGAAATACCGCGCCATGGGCAATATTTCTTGCTCGTTGGTCCCCCGCTTGACCACCATGTTGACTTTGATGGGGCCAAGCCCGGCTGCTTTGGCGGCTTCAATGCCTTCAAGCACATCGCTGACTGGAAAGTCAACGTCGTTCATGCGTTTGAAAACGGCGTCGTCGAGGCCGTCCAAGCTCACCGTTACCCGTTTCAGGCCGGCATTCTTGAGTGCTTGCGCTTTGCGTGCCAGCAAAGAGCCGTTGGTGGTCAGGGTGATGTCAAGCGGCTGACCTTCCAGTGTTTTCAATTCGGCTAATTGCTCAATCAATATTTCCAAATTTTTACGCAGCAGAGGTTCGCCACCAGTGAGACGAATTTTTTCAACGCCCAGTTCAATGAAGCTCTGAGCCGTGCGTGTGATTTCTTCAAAACTGAGCAAGGCACTGTGCGGTAAATACACGTAGTCGTTGTTGAAAATTTCTTTGGGCATGCAATAACTGCAACGGAAATTGCATCGGTCCGTTACGCTGATTCGCAAATCGCGCAAGGGCCGTTTTCTTTGATCTTGAAGTGCTTGTCCTGACTGCCAAGCGTGTCCTGCCAAGACCTCTGGAACAGGCAAATTTCCGAGGGGCTGACTGATGATGGGAATGACGCGTTCAGACACAAGGAGCCCCGGCCACTGAATGGTTGTGAATCAAGTTGATTTGCATGCCTGTATTTTGCGCGTAAAAAAGCCCGATCATGTTGCCATGATCGAGCTTTGTGTGAACCGAGGTCTGGTTTAGCCGTGGAATTGCATCATCAAAGGCACAATGAGCAGGGCCACAATGTTGATGATCTTGATCAACGGGTTGATGGCGGGGCCTGCTGTGTCTTTGTAAGGGTCACCCACGGTGTCGCCCGTCACAGCGGCTTTGTGAGCCTCTGAGCCTTTGCCGCCGTGATGGCCGTCTTCGATGTATTTCTTGGCATTGTCCCAAGCACCGCCGCCGGTACACATGGAAATGGCCACAAACAAGCCGGTCACAATGGTTCCCATGAGCAGGCCGCCCAGGGCTTTGGGGCCCAGAACCAGACCCACCACAACAGGCACCACCACTGGCAGCAAGCTAGGAATGACCATTTCTTTGATGGCAGCCGTGGTCAGCATGTCAACAGCGCGGCCGTATTCTGGCTTGGCTGTGCCTTCCATGATGCCCTTGATTTCGCTGAACTGACGGCGCACCTCAACCACCACGGCACCTGCTGCGCGGCCCACGGCCTCCATGGCCATGGCGCCAAACAAGTAGGGAATGAGGCCGCCAATGAACAAGCCCACAATGACCATGGGGTCGGACAAGTCAAAGGAGATGGCTTTGCCGTAGGTTTCAAGTTTGTGGGTGTAGTCGGCAAACAATACCAAGGAAGCCAAACCTGCAGATCCAATGGCATAGCCTTTGGTCACGGCTTTGGTGGTGTTGCCCACGGCATCCAAGGGGTCTGTGATGTCGCGCACACTGCTGGGCAGTTCTGCCATTTCGGCAATACCGCCAGCGTTGTCGGTGATAGGACCATATGCGTCCAAAGCCACCACGATACCGGCCATGGAAAGCATGGACATGGCCGCCACGGCAATGCCGTACAAACCAGCCAAGTTGTAAGACGCCAAAATAGCCATGCACACAAAAATCACGGGCCAGGCTGTGGAGCGCATTGAAACGCCCAAGCCGGCAATGATGTTGGTGCCATGACCCGTGGTGGAGGCCTGTGCAATGTGTTGAACAGGGCTGTACTGGGTGCCGGTGTAAAACTCAGTGATCCACACCAAGGCTGCAGTCAAAATCAAGCCGACGGCGCAAGCACCGAACAACTTCATTTGGCTACCGCTGGCCGTGATGGCATTGTCCGGCATGATCCAAATGGTGACGAAGTAGAAAGCGATGAGTGACAAAACGCCTGCAATGGCCAAACCTTTGTACAAGGCGGGCATCACGTTGGTCATGCCAGGTGAGGCTTTGACAAAGAAGCAACCAATGATGGAGGCCAAAATGGACACAGCGCCTAGGGCGAGGGGGTACATCACTGCATTGCCAGGCGCGCCGGCAATGAGGAGTGAGCCCAAGACCATGGTGGCAATCAAGGTGACGGCATAGGTTTCAAACAAGTCGGCGGCCATACCAGCGCAGTCGCCCACGTTGTCACCCACGTTGTCGGCAATCACGGCAGGGTTGCGAGGGTCGTCCTCTGGAATGCCGGCTTCTACCTTACCGACCAGGTCGGCACCCACGTCAGCACCTTTGGTGAAGATGCCACCGCCCAAACGGGCGAAGATGGAAATGAGGGAAGAGCCAAAGGCAAAGCCAATGAGGGGGTTCAAGATGACAGACAATTTGACGTCTGGGGTGTGGTTGCCATTGCCAGCTAAGAACCAGTAAAAGCCAGTAACGCCCAGAAGACCTAGGCCCACCACCAACATGCCAGTAATGGCACCGCCGCGGAATGCAACATCAAGGGCAGGGCCGATGCCTTTTGTGGCCGCTTGCGCGGTGCGCACATTGGCTCGAACAGAGATGTTCATGCCAATGAAACCACAGGCTCCCGAAAGAACGGCGCCAATGACGAAGCCAATGGCGGTCATGCTGTCCAGGAACACACCCATGAGGATGGCCAAGACGACGCCTACGATGGCAATGGTTTTGTATTGTCTGGCCAGATAAGCCGCTGCACCTGCTTGAATGGCGGCTGCAATTTCTTGCATCCGGGCATTGCCAGGGTCTTGGGCCAAAATCCAACCGCGTGCCCAAACGCCATAAATTACGGCGATCAGTCCGCAAACGAGCGCCAAAATCAACGCTGAGTTGCCTGTCATAAATCAATCTCCTTAGTTTTTTACTGCTAGGAGGAGGTGCAACGCTTGAGGAACACCTCCCTGCGTTGCTTCCTCGCTCCCACAAGAAGTCGATTGGCCAACTAAAGCATTAAAAGGGCAATGTTCGGAAGAAGCAAGCCCTGTGAAAGTAAAATCGGGGTTAATCCTAAGCTTCTTAGGTTTACTTCAACTTTTTATATTTCTGAAAAATGTCCCTAGACAACGTTACCCCTGGCAGCAAAGTTCCCGAACAATTCAACGTCATCATCGAAATTCCGATGAATGCCGATCCTGTGAAATACGAGGTGGACAAGGCCACTGGCGCTATTTTTGTCGACCGTTTCATGAGCACCGCCATGCACTACCCAACAAACTATGGTTATGTGCCCAAAACCATCAGTGGTGATGGCGATCCTGTGGACGTCTTGGTCATCACGCCTGTGCCCCTGATCCCGGGTGTGGTGGTGCCTTGTCGTCCCATTGGCATACTGAAAATGCTTGATGAAGCTGGCGAAGACGGAAAAATCTTGGCTGTGCCCACCGACAAAATTTTGTCGATCTACACCCAATGGCAAAAACCTGAAGATTTGAACCCACTGCGTTTGAAAACCATTGCCCACTTCTTTGAGCACTACAAAGATTTGGAAGTGGGCAAGTGGGTCAAGATTTTGGGCTGGGAAGGCCCAGAGTCAGCCAAGAAAGAAATCTTGGATGGCATTGCCAACTACCAAAAGGCCCATGCCTGAGTTTTGCGGTCGATCACTTCACCTTCAGAGGTGATCGGGCTTCCAAGTTTTCCAAGTAGGCCGCCACGCCGTGGCCTTCTTTTTCTAAATACTTTTCGACCGCATCGGCAAACCCAGGGTGCGCAAGCCAATGCGCGCTGTTGGCCTTGACGGGTAAGAGCGCCCGGGCCATTTTGTGTTCGCCTTGAGCACCTCCTTCAAAGCGCACAACCCCTTTGCGAATGCACCACTCAATGGGCTGGTAATAGCATGCCTCAAAATGCAGGCAATCGACTCGCTCTAATGCGCCCCAATAGCGCCCGTAGGCCACCTGGTTGGCCAGTCCAATCAGGCTGCAAGCAATGCGTTGCCCGTCTTTTTCAGCAATAAACAGCACCCAGTTCTCTGCCATGTGGTCTTGCATGCGTTGAAAAAAATCTCGGCTGAGATAGGGCGCATTGCCATGTTCAAAATAGGTTTGTGAATAACATTTGTAGAAAAAGTCCCAATCGGTGCTCTGAATTTGTGCGCCTTCTAAAGCTTTGAACGTCACGCCTGCCTCGCTCACCTTTCTTCTTTCTTGCTTGATTTTTTTGCGTTTTTCCTGGTTCATGGCGCTCAGAAAATGCTCAAAGTCTAAGTATGAGTCGTTGTGCCAGTGAAACTGAACGGTGTGCCGGCTGAGCCAGCCAGCTGCCTCGGTGGCCTTGACTTCTTCGTTTGACAAAAACAGCACGTGCAAAGAGGACCAGTCTTCTTGCTGGGCCAACTCAACCATGGCAGACAAAAGGGCAGATTGGCTGGCAGGGGAGTCCGCCAATAAACGAGAGCCTGGCACCGGGGTAAAGGGCACGGCGGCAACGGCCTTGGGGTAGTAGTTCAAACCGTGTCTTTGGTAGGCGTCTGCCCAAGCCCAGTCGAAAACATACTCCCCGTAAGAATGAGGTTTGATGTAAAGGGCTGCAGCGCCCGCCAAGCGACCACTCTCGGCGCCTGCTATGCCAAGCCCCGAATGTCGCAGGGTCAGTAGGCGAAGTTTCCAGCCTGATTTGACGGAGGCTGAACCGCTGTCTTCCATGGCGCTCAGGTAAGCATGGGACATGAAGAGGGTCGGTTCGGTTTGCTGCCCCAACAAAGAATCCCAATCCTTAGCAGAAACATCGTGCATCGAATCCTGCACCTCAATGACATAATTGTTGGAATTGAATTCCTTCACCTGTATGACCCTTCAACTTTGTATTGCCCAACTTAACTTCGTCGTCGGCGACATGCCGGGCAACGCTCGCAAAATGATCGACGCTGCTCGCACGGCCTACAGCCAAGGCACAAGGCTGGTCTTAACCCCCGAGTTGGCCATTTGCGGCTATGCAGCCGAAGACCTCTTGCTTCGGCCAGCGTTTATCGATGCCTGCGATGATGCCCTGAAAACAGTGGCCCGAGAGCTGGCTGGGTTAAAAGGCTTGCATGTGGTGGTGGGACATCCCGAGGGCGGTGGTATTCAAAGCCGAAGTGTGTCCGTGACCCAACGCTTCAACCGAGCCAGTGTTTTGTGCGAAGGCCAGGTCGTGGCCACCTACGCCAAGCAAGAATTGCCCAATTACCAAGTTTTTGACGAGCGGCGGTACTTCACCCCTGGAAGCGAGCCTTGTGTTTTTGAGGTGGCAGGCGTCAAGATGGGATTGCTCATTTGTGAAGACGCTTGGTTTGAAAAGCCTGCCCAAAAAGCACGGGAGGCCGGCGCTCAGTTGTTGCTCGTCTTGAATGCTTCCCCGTTTCATGTGGGCAAAGGGCTTGAGCGCGAAGTTCAAATGGGGCAGCGCGTTCAAGAGTGCGGCCTGCCATTGGTTTACGCGCATTTGGTGGGGGGGCAAGATGAAGTTATTTTTGAAGGCCGCTCGTTCGCTTTGAACGCCAAAGCCGAAGTTGTTGCGCGCGCACCTGCATTCCAAGAGTGCTTGCCAACGATCACCGTTGATTCGACAGCGGGTGATGGCCAATTGAGTATTTCGGGTGCGCTGGCCAGCGGCAGCAGTTCTTGGCAAGAGGACCTGTGGCACGCCTTGGTTTTGGGCATTCGAGATTACTTAGGCAAGAACGGATTCCCGGGCGCTATTTTGGGCCTGTCGGGCGGAATTGATTCTGCGTTGGTCTTGGCTTTGGCCGTAGATGCCCTCGGGGCAGACAAACTTCATGCAGTCATGATGCCATCCCCCTACACCGCAGACATCAGTTGGATTGATTCTCGCGAAATGGTCAAGCGTCTGGGCGTTCGATACGACGAAATTGCCATTGCCCCTTTGTTTGAGGGTTTCAAATCGGCCTTGTCAGACCAATTCAAAGGCTTGGCAGAAGACACCACTGAAGAAAATATTCAGGCGCGCGTGCGCGGCACCTTGCTCATGGCCATGTCCAACAAAACGGGCGCCATTGTGCTTACTACGGGCAATAAAAGCGAAATGGCCACGGGCTACTGCACGCTGTATGGCGATATGGCCGGTGGCTTTGCCGTCATCAAAGATGTGGTGAAAACGCAAGTTTTTCAATTGGCCGAGTGGCGCAATCACAATGACCCCTATGGCACTGGGAAAAATCCTATTCCCGAGAGAATCATCACGCGGCCTCCTAGTGCTGAACTGCGCGCCGATCAAAAAGACCAAGACAGCTTGCCGCCCTATGAGGTCCTAGATGCCATCGTTCAAAGGTACATGGAAAACGATGAGGGCATCCAAGCCTTGGTGGCCGATGGCTTCGATCAGGCTGACGTCGAGAAAGTCACCCGGCTCATCAAACTCAACGAGTACAAACGCCGGCAATCGCCAGTGGGAATTCGTGTCACACACCGCAGTTTTGGCAAGGATTGGCGTTATCCTATTACCAATCGATTTCGAGCTTAACTTTTCCCCGACTGGACTTTACTCATGAAACAAATTACAGCCATCATCAAACCATTCAAACTCGAAGAAGTGCGTGAGGCACTTGCTGAATGCGGCGTGACAGGACTCACTGTCACAGAAGTTAAGGGTTTCGGTCGTCAGAAGGGTCACACAGAGTTGTATCGGGGCGCCGAATATGTGGTCGACTTTTTGCCCAAGGTGAAAGTTGAAGTGGCCGTGAAGGACGGCGACGTTGAACGCTGTGTCGATGCCATTGTCAAAGCAGCGCGCACCGGCAAAATTGGCGATGGCAAGATATTTGTCACCTCTGTAGAAAAGGTCATTCGCATTCGCACTGGCGAGTTGGACGACGACGCTGTCTAAGCCTTAAATAGACTGACTCAAGAAAGGTGTAGGCAGGCCTGCTGCTTGTATCAGGCCTGGAAGCAGCCGGTTGGCATCTGTGTCCGATTGAATCAAATCCATTTGCCATGTGTCCATAAAACGATGCTTCACAACATTGTTGAGAAACAGCAACATGGGATCGTAGTAACCGTTCAGGTTGAGTAAGCCTATAGGCTTGTTGTGATAGCCCAACTGACGCCAAGTCCAAACTTCATAGAACTCTTCGAAAGTGCCAATGCCGCCTGGCAAGGCGATGAATGCATCGGCCCGCTCAGCCATCATTCTTTTGCGATCGTGCATGTTTTCAACCACATGCAGTTCGGTGCAACCTTGATGGGCCCATTCTTTTTCCACCAAGGCTCGGGGAATGATGCCCACCACCTGGCCGCCTGCTGCCAGGGTGGCATCAGCCACAACGCCCATGAGGCCATTTCTGCCTCCGCCGTACACCAGTTGACCACCATGCTGGGCAATCCACTGCCCAACTTGCACGGCCGATTCTGCAAAGCTTGAATCATCGCCAGGCTTAGAGCCGCAGTAAACACAAAGTGAAAATGTTGGCTTAGCCATGGATGTATTTCCAAATGGCTGCGCCCCAAATACCGAGACAAAGCAAGAGACTCAAAAGCACAGCAGCACTGCCCATGTCTTTGGCCCGTTTAGACAATGCATGCCATTCAGTGCCAATTCGGTCGATGGCCGTCTCAATGCCGGTATTGAGCAATTCGACCACCATGACAAAAATCACGGAGCCACACAACAGGGCCACTTCAACCCAAGTCTGGCCCAGCCAAAAGGCGGCAGGAATGAGAAAAATGGCCAGCAAAGCTTCTTGCCGAAAAGCTGTTTCACCCCAGCCAGCTTTGAGACCTGCAAGTGAGTATCCCCCAGCATGAAAAATTCTGGACAGACCCTTTCGGGCCTTTTGGGGATTCACGTTGTCAGTGGTCATAGCGCGAGTAGTGGGTACCGTTCAGGTTTTTTGACGAGCATCCACCAGTTGCGTACCGGCCCACACGTCATGCCAATATTGTCGACGCAATTGAAAGCGACTTGAAAGCGCCCAAACAAAGACCCAGACGAAAATCAGCAAACCGACTGTGGCCGGTGGAAGTTTGAATGGGAATGCCAATGCGATGGGCGGAAGGAACCAAACCCAACTGAGGACATACCGCCACAATGCGCGGGCTTGAGTGAGGGGCTGGCCGTTGGCATCCAACACTCGAATGTGCCAAGTTTTCATGGCGAGTGTTTGACCCTTGGACCATAGCCAAGTGAAATAGATGCCAAAAACAAGAAACAAAAAAGCTTGAAGGCCATGGCGATTATCAAGGGCGTGCTTGGTTTGGCTGAGCGCGCCAAACAAGTAACCCGCAACAAAAACCACGCCAAACAGCAGCATGCCTTCGTACAACCAGCAGGCCATCCGCCTTCTCAATGAGGGGGTGGTCCAGGTTGGCGTGGTTTGAGCTTGGGTGTCTAACGACTGCTTGACCTGCTCTTCTGTCTGCTCATTTTGCAGCATGGGTGCGTCACTCAACTCAAGTGCCCTCGGGGATTGCCACCGTCGTGGGCAACAACGTTTTCTTGTCGATCACAATCACGGGTGTTGTTTTGCTGATGCTCTCTGTGGAAGGGGATTTGCCCTGCAAAGGGATGACTTTTTGAGGCGAAGCGGGCTGTGAGGCTGTGGCTGCGCCTTGAATTTTGGTGGTTTGCTGAGCAGCCAGTTTTTTCCTGTCATCTTGGCTGAGGGCTTGGTAAGCTTCCCACTGGCTTTTCTTTTGGTCTGCCCCAAGGGTCTTGGTTTCGTTGAAATTGAGTCGAGCTTGTGCTCTTTGCTGAGGGCTGAGTGAAGCCCAATCGGCCATTCGGTTGTGCAGCGTTGCTTGTTCGCGTGGCGATAGATTGTCAAAATTGTTGGACATTGCCAACCATTTGTTTCTTTGAGCGGGACTGATTTGAGCCCAATGGGGGGCGAGGGGTGCCAGAGCTTTTTTTTGCGATTGCGTTAGATTTTGCCAAAGTGAATTGGGCACTTTGGCAGAGATGTTTGGGTTTGTTTGCTGGGTTGCGTTTTGCGCAAGCGCAAGCCCGCCAACCCATCCAAGGGTGGCAATGACAAAAGCAGCAAAAACGCGCGAAAACATCAATCTGAGCCCTTGGATTCAGCAGGGGTGGACTTGAGGAAGATCAGGAAACCAGGGTCTGTGTAGGCGCTGGGGGGGAGGTCGTCTGTGAGCAGCTCGGCATCGACTTGGGCAATTTCGTTGGCGCGAAACTCATTTTGAAAGATGTGGATGGTGGCCAAACCAAAAAGCAAAGCGACCAGCGGCAGTGCTGAGGCGAGGCGACTCCAAAGGCTCAAACCCTCATCGAGGTTCCCAATGCTGGTGCCGATGGCAGGGACCAGCTGAGGAGCGAGGATGCGCACAGGCTCAGGCTTGCGCATGGAAACAGCCTGGATTCTGGCCACCCGCAGACGTTCGCTGATGTCGTGTGGCAGGTCGATGGCGTGCTCGTTGAGCTGGCGTGCGATAGCCTGACCCACCTGGTCAATTCGATGTATGTTTGAAATGGCGTGCGATTTCATTTGTTAAATCCTTTGGCGCGAAGTGCTTTACTCAGCGCTTGAACAGCCCGAGAACAGTGAGTTTTGACACTGCCCTCAGTGCAGCCCATGGCAACTGCCGTCTCAGAAAGGTTCATCTCCTCCCAATAACGCAGCAGGAAGGCTTCACGTTGACGGGGCGGCAATTCTTGTATTTCAGCCTCAATTTGGTGAAAAATTTGTTTACGTTGGGTTAAATCTTCCGCACTTTCACCAAGACCAGGCTCACTCAGCCCGCCTAAATTCTCCAAAAAGTCCAAATCGTCACCGTCGGCATCCGTGCCAAAGTCACTCATGTTTGAAAACAGGGCGTTGCGGGTTTTTTGGCGGCGAAACCAATCGAGGGTGGTGTTGGACAAGATTCGCTGGAAGAGCATGGGCAGCTCTGTTGACGGTTTGTCGCCATAGTGCGTAGCCAGCTTGATCATGCTGTCTTGCACAATGTCCAAGGCAGATTCTTCATTGCGCACGTGATACAGCGTGCGTTTGAAGGCGCGCTTCTCCGTGGTTTTGAGGAAATCTGAAAGTTCTTGTTCGGTGGCCAAAGTTCGTAACCAAATTCGGCACTGATTTTGTGCGAATTGGATTATGGCATTCTGACCCCCTATAATGCTGGGTTGCAATTGAAAAAACGCAAACGGATCACCATCCGGCCAATGTGCTCACATGCTCAGGCTCATGTTGGTGGTCTTAAGTTCTGATGCAACTTCACAAGAGTCCTGCAAAAGAGCACCCAAGGTTTTTCGTTAGAGAAATTCACAAAGGTTGAATATGGAAATCTCCAAAGCTGAAATGGCCAATGCGGCCCATGCTGCTGCTGCAGCCTCGTCGTCTCCCGCTGAATTGCGGGGTGGCGAAATCCTCGTCAAAGCCCTCCAAGCCGAGAACGTCAAGTACATCTGGGGTTACCCAGGCGGTGCGGTATTGCACATCTACGACGCTTTCTTCAAACAAGACACCATTCAGCATGTGCTGGTTCGACATGAGCAGGCTGCTGTGCACGCAGCCGACGGCTATGCGCGCGCTACTGGCGATGTGGGTGTTGCCATGGTCACTTCCGGGCCTGGTCTGACCAATGCCGTCACGGGAATTGCAACGGCGTATATGGACAGCATTCCCATGGTCATTATCAGTGGGCAAGTTCCCACTGCGGCCATTGGCCTTGATGCTTTTCAAGAGTGCGACACCGTTGGCATCACCCGCCCCATTGTCAAACACAACTTTTTGGTCAAAGACGCCCGAGACATGGCCATGATCATGAAGAAGGCCTTTCACATTGCCCGAAGCGGTCGACCCGGCCCTGTTGTGGTCGATGTTCCAAAGGACGTTTCTTTCAACAAGGTGCCCTATCACGGCTACCCTGACTCCGTTGAAATGCGCTCTTACAACCCAGTGCGCAAGGGACACAGCGGCCAAATTCGCAAAGCCCTCCAGTTGCTGATGGCTGCCAAGCGCCCCTACATTTACACGGGTGGTGGCGTTCTTTTAAGCAATGCTTCCGCTGAGTTGCGCCAGTTGGTCAACATGCTTGGCTACCCTGTTACCAACACGCTCATGGGCCTTGGCGCATTTCCGGCCACTGACCCCAAGTTTTTGGGCATGCTCGGTATGCACGGTACATGGGAAGCCAACAACGCCATGCAACACTGCGACGTGTTGCTGGCCGTGGGTGCGCGCTTTGACGATCGCGTCATTGGCAACCCCAAACACTTTGCGCAAAACGAGCGCAAGATCATTCACATCGACATCGACCCCTCCAGCATTTCAAAGCGCGTGAAGGTTGATGTGCCTATCGTGGGCGACGTGAAAGATGTCCTCATTGAATTGATCGCCATGATCAAAGAGTCTGGCCTCAAACCCGACAACCATTCGCTGGGCGCTTGGTGGTCCACCATTGATGGCTGGCGCCAACGAAACTGTATGAAATACGACAGTGAAAACACCGAGGTCATCAAGCCTCAAAAGGTCATTCAAACTTTGTACGACATGACCAAAGACGCAGATGCTTACGTCACATCTGACGTCGGGCAGCACCAAATGTGGGCGGCCCAGTACTACAAATTTGACGAACCCCGTCGCTGGATCAACTCCGGTGGTTTGGGCACCATGGGCGTGGGCATCCCCTATGCCATGGGCATCAAGCTGGCCAAGCCAGAGTCGGAGGTGTACTGCGTCACTGGCGAAGGTTCTGTGCAAATGTGCATTCAAGAACTCTCTACCTGCTTGCAGTACAACACCCCCATCAAAATTTTGTCCTTGAACAACCGCTATTTGGGCATGGTTCGTCAGTGGCAACAAATTGAATATTCGGGTCGTTACAGCCACAGCTACATGGATGCCTTGCCCGACTTTGTGAAGCTGGCCGAGGCCTACGGTCATGTGGGCATGCTCATTGAGCGACCAGAAGACGTCGAGCCTGCACTGCGCGAAGCTCGCAAGCTCAAAGATCGCACGGTGTTCATGGACTTCCGTACCGATCCCACCGAAAACGTGTTCCCGATGGTTCAAGCAGGAAAGGGCATTACAGAAATGTTGCTCAGCCCTGAAGACCTTTGAACCCCTTTTGAATTAACTTAAGAAGAATCTATTGACCGCCAAGCCTGCACATTACCGTGTGCAGGGGAGGGCGGCGAGAAGAGGAATCGCACATGAAACACATCATCGCAGTTTTACTTGAAAACGAACCCGGCGCTTTGTCACGGGTGGTCGGCTTGTTCTCCGCTCGTGGCTACAACATTGAGTCTCTCAGTGTGGCCCCCACCGAAGATCCCAGCCTGTCTCGCATGACCATTCAAACCGCTGGTTCGGACGACGTCATTGAACAAATTACCAAGCACCTCAACCGCCTCATTGAGGTGGTCAAAGTGGTTGACTTAACCGAAGGTGCCTACACCGAGCGCGAACTCATGTTGGTCAAAGTTCGCGCAGTGGGCAAAGAGCGTGAAGAGATGAAGCGCATGGCCGATATCTTCCGGGGTCGCGTGATTGATGTCACCGACAAAAGCTACACCGTGGAACTGACGGGCGATCAATCCAAAAACGATGCATTTTTGGAAGCACTCGACCGCAGCGCCATTCTTGAAACAGTCCGAACCGGTGCCTGCGGCATTGGCCGGGGTGAGCGCATCTTGCGCGCCTAAACCCAATTTTTGAACGATTTTTGAAGGAGAGAACCCATGAAAGTGTTTTACGACAAAGACTGTGACCTCAGCGTCATCAAAGGCAAAACAGTGGCCATCATTGGCTACGGCTCACAAGGCCACGCACACGCACAAAACTTGAACGACAGCGGCGTGAAAGTGGTTGTGGGTTTGCGCAAAAACGGCGCGAGCTGGCCCAAAGTTGCCAAGGCCGGCCTCAATGTCATGGAAGTTGCTGATGCTGTGAAAGCTGCTGACGTGGTCATGATTTTGTTGCCCGACGAGCAAATTGCCGACGTGTACCGCAACGATGTTGAGCCCAACATCAAAAAAGGTGCTTCATTGGCCTTCGCTCACGGCTTCAATGTTCACTACAACCAAGTGGTGCCCCGTGAAGACCTCGACGTTTGGATGGTGGCGCCTAAGGCCCCCGGCCACACAGTTCGCAACACCTACACACAAGGCGGCGGCGTGCCCCACTTGGTGGCTGTGCACCAAGACAAGAGCGGCAAAGCAATTGCTTTGGCATTGAGCTACGCCATGGCCAACGGTGGCGGCAAAGCCGGCATCATTGAAACCAACTTCAAAGAAGAAACAGAAACCGACTTGTTCGGCGAACAAGCTGTTTTGTGCGGCGGCGCCGTCGAACTCATCAAGATGGGTTACGAAACTTTGGTGGAAGCTGGCTACGCTCCCGAAATGGCTTACTTCGAGTGCTTGCACGAGTTGAAACTCATTGTCGACCTGATCTATGAAGGCGGCATCGGCAACATGAACTACTCCATCTCTAACAACGCAGAGTATGGCGAGTACGTCACTGGCCCCGAAGTCATCAACGAGCAGTCACGCGAAGCCATGCGCAACGCTTTGAAGCGCATTCAAACTGGTGAGTACGCCAAGATGTTCATTTTGGAAGGCCGCACCAACTATCCAAGCATGACAGCCCGTCGTCGCTTAACATCAGAGCATTCCATTGAAGTGGTGGGCGCACAATTGCGTTCCATGATGCCTTGGATTGCTAAAAACAAATTGGTCGACAAATCACGCAATTGATTTTGCAACTGAGTTTGCAACTGAGTTTGTCTGCCACTTAACCAGAAAGAACTGTCGCATGCACGATGGCACTGAAAACCCCGACGACGCCGAGCAGGCGGGTCAAGTTCGTAAACCCCGAAAGGGCATTTACGTCTTGCCCAATCTGTTCACGTTGGCGGCCCTGTTCGGTGGCTTTTACGCCATCGTGATGGCCATGAATGGCCGCTTTGACATGGCTGCCATTGGGGTGTTTTGCGCCATGGTGCTTGACAGTCTGGATGGCCGAGTGGCCCGCATGACCAACACGCAAAGCGCTTTTGGCGAACAGATGGACTCTTTGTCCGACATGGTCTCCTTTGGCGCTGCGCCTGCCCTCATTGCTTATGAGTGGTCCCTCAAAGGCTTAGGCCGCTGGGGTTGGATAGCCGCTTTTGTGTATTGCGCATGCGCTGCTTTGCGTTTGGCGCGTTTCAATGTCAACACCGCTGTGGTTGACAAAAGATTCTTCCAGGGGCTGCCTTCGCCTGCAGCTGCCGCACTGGTGATGGGATTTATTGCCATCATGTCCGATGCAGAAGTGGCGCCAGCCAGCATGGCCTGGCCCATGTTTGTGGTGGCCTTGTTTTCTGGCCTCACCATGGTCACCAATGTGCCGTTTTACAGTTTCAAAGACGTCAGCATGAAGCAAAGCGTGCCCTTTGCGGTCATTGTGCTCATTGCCTTGGGCATTGCTGCCGTCAATATTCACCCGCCCATGGTCTTGTTCGGCTTGTTTGTTTTGTATGGATTAAGTGGCTATGCCCTCTATGCATGGCGCCGTTTCAAGGGCGAACCCACCAGCGTGATCAGTACCTCTACAGAAGACCCTGATGAACGCGGACTTCATCAGTGATGAAGTTTTTTAAAAGTTGTGATACAGTATTTCCATGAAAACGAATTTGCTAGCTCTACTGCTGACGCCCCACGGGCGGGATGTATAGCGCACGCTGTTCAATTTCCCACAAAGCCCGTATGCCAAACGCAGCGGGCTTTTTTTATTTCAGAATTGTTTTTTGAAGATTTCAAACCAGGAGTGAAAAATGGCTGATAAATTGATTATTTTTGACACGACATTGCGTGATGGCGAGCAGTCGCCTGGCGCATCCATGACACGTGACGAAAAGCTGCGCATTGCGCGTCAATTAGAGCGATTGCGTGTTGACGTGATTGAGGCAGGTTTTGCCGCCAGCTCCAATGGCGACTTTGAAGCAGTGCAAGCCATTGCCAATGCCATCAAAGACTCCACCATCTGCTCTTTGTCGCGCGCCAACGACCGTGACATTTCCAGAGCAGCAGAAGCCTTGAAGGGCGCCAACAGCGGCCGCATTCACACCTTCATTGCCACGTCGCCTTTGCACATGGAAAAGAAACTGCGCATGACGCCCGATCAGGTGTTTGAACAGGCGAAACAATCGGTGCGTTTTGCACGCAATTTGGTGGCCGATGTCGAGTTCAGCCCTGAAGATGGCTACCGCAGCGACATGGACTTTTTATGCAAAGTGCTTGAGGCCGTGATTGCAGAAGGGGCTAGCACCATCAATGTGCCAGACACCGTGGGTTATGCGGTGCCTGAGTTGTATGGCCAGTTCATCAAGACCTTGCGTGAACGCATTCCCAACTCTGACAAAGCCATTTGGTCTGTTCATTGCCACAACGACTTGGGCATGGCGGTGGCCAACAGCTTGGCCGGTGTGAAGTTGGGCGGTGCGCGCCAAGTTGAGTGCACTATCAATGGCTTGGGCGAGCGCGCAGGCAATTGCTCCTTAGAAGAAATTGTCATGGCGGTCAAAACCCGCAAAGACTATTTCGGCCTTGAGATGAACATCGACCCCATCCACATCGTGGCCGCTAGCCGCATGGTCAGCCAGACCACGGGCTTTGTGGTTCAGCCTAACAAAGCGGTGGTGGGTGCCAATGCCTTTGCGCACGCTTCAGGCATTCATCAAGACGGCGTGCTAAAGGCACGCGACACCTACGAGATCATGCGCGCAGAAGATGTGGGCTGGTCGGCCAACAAAATTGTGTTGGGTAAATTGAGTGGTCGCAATGCTTTCAAACAACGCTTGCAAGAGCTGGGCGTTGTGCTCGAAAGCGAATCAGAGTTGAACGCCGCATTCACGCGTTTCAAAGAATTGGCTGATCGCAAGAGTGAAATCTTTGATGAAGACATCTTGGCCCTGGTGAGCGAAGAAAGTGTCACCCAGGACAAGGAGCAATATGCGTATGTCTCTTTGTCGCAACACAGTGAAACAGGCGAGCGGCCTCATGCTTCCGTTGTTTTCACAATTCAGGGCAAGGAAGTTCATGGCAAATCGGACGGCAATGGGCCGGTCGATGCTTCTTTGAAAGCCATTGAATCCATTGTTGAAAGCGGTGCAGAAATGGTGCTTTATTCAGTCAACGCCATCAGCGGATCGACTGAAAGCCAAGGCGAGGTCACGGTTCGCTTGCAAAACAGTGGTCGTGTGGTGAACGGCGTTGGCGCCGACCCAGACATCATTGTGGCTTCAGCCAAGGCCTATTTGAGTGCCCTGAACAAACTGCAAAGCAAAGCTGACAGGGTGGCTGCGCAAGGTTAAGGGTATTTAGCAGAAGGCTTCAAAATGTCTTCAAGAAGGTCGCGCAAGGTGTTGATCTTGCGCGACTTTTTTTATTTATGTACACTACGTCAAGTTTCTATTACACTCGCCAAATTCTGACTGACTTTGGCCAAAGAAAGTATTGTTTTGACGTCACTCCACAGCTTGTTTTCACATCGTGCCATCGGCTTATGCATTTCAGTGTGTTTGCTGGTTCCAATGTCTCTTTCAACGCAAGCCGCTGAAAACGACAAGCCCAAAAAGACGGCAGCGACTTCAAAATCAGCCGGAAATGGTAAATCTGCGGCCAATGCCAAACCCACCGGTCAAGCCAAAGCAACCGGAAATACCAAGAACAGCCCTAAAGCCTCCAACGCGCCCCGCAAAGTCATCAAGGCCTCTACTCAAGACACCAGAGTCTCACATGGTCGTCTAGCTGGTTTGCATCAGGGCAATGACGATCTCGATTTGCGCTCTAGCGTGGCGCTGGTCATTGACCAAGATACGCATGAAGTTCTTATTCGCAAAAACGACAATGCCGTTTTGCCCATTGCATCCTTAACCAAACTCATGACCGCCTTGGTCATCAGTGATGCCAATTTGTCGCACAGCGACATGATCACCATCACCCAAGAAGATGTGGACACCGAAAAGGGGAGCACTTCTCGTCTGGCGGTGGGCTCTGTGCTAAGCCGAGGCGATTTAATGCATTTGGCTTTGATGTCCAGTGAAAACCGTGCAGCCCATGCATTGGGACGAACCTATCCAGGCGGTTTGTCTTTGTTTGTCAAAGCCATGAATGAGCGTGCCAAAGGTCTTGGCATGGGCTCATCTCATTTTGTCGAGCCCACAGGTTTGTCAAGTCGAAACCAGTCCAACGCCAACGATTTGGCTGTGTTGGTCAGTGCTGCTTACAACGTCCCTTTGCTGCGTGAGCTCTCCACCTCGCATGGCCGAGAAGTGGCCGTGGGTCGTCGAACTCTTCAATACAACACCACCAACCGCCTTGTCAAAAGTCCTAACTGGGACATCGGACTGCAAAAAACGGGCTACATCTCAGAAGCAGGTCAGTGCTTGGTGATGCAAACCAAGGTGGCAGGACGTCAATTGATCATGGTTTTTCTTGACTCAGCCGGTAAGCTGAGCCGCATTGCAGATGCTGAGAGAGTTCGGCGCTGGGTAGAAAATCAGAATGCACGAACCGAAGTTGCAATGGTCAAAAACTCAGGTTAAATCAAGTGGCTCAAAAGAAAACCCGTCATTGACGGGTTTTTTTATTCTTTGTAGCCCAGTGCTTGGGAGATTGCTTCCGCTGTCGATTGAAGCTTGGTTAACCAAGCTTCGTCCAATCGATCGGCCGGCGCCGAGATAGAAAGTCCAGCCAGAAGTTTGCCTTGATCATCGTAGATGCCTGCTGCTATACAGCGAACTCCCAATTCCAGCTCTTCATTGTCGCGAGCAATGCCATATTGCCTCACCTTGGAAAGTTCTCGCTCAAGAATGGGCAATTGGGTGATGCTGTTTTTGGTATGACCATTCAAACCAGTGCGGGTGGCGTAGCTGCGAACCTTCATGGGTTCATCGACTGACAAAAACAACTTGCCCACAGAGGTGAGGTGAAGCGGTGCACGACCCCCAATGGCCCGGACCACTTGCATGCCTGAGCGTTCGCTGTAAGCGCGTTCAATGTAAACAATTTCATCGCCTTGGCGCATGCTCAAATTAACGGGCTGTTGAATGAGTTTGTGCAAATCGCGCATGGGGGCCAGAGCGGCGTCTCTCACATTGAGGCGAGCCTTCACCATGTTGCCCAGCTCCAGCAAACGCATTCCCAAACGGTAGCTGCCCGGTTCTGGTCGATCGACAAATCGGCCAATGGTGAGGTCGTTCAAAATGCGGTGTGCAGTGGAGGGATGAAGCCCTGTTTTCTCGCTGATTTCTTTCAACGAAATGGCATCTTCTCTGGAAGCCAAGACATCCATGAGCGAAAAGAGCCGTTCGATCACTTGGATGGTGGGCGCGACAGGCTGATGTGCTTCAGCTTTTCTCATGGGACTGAACCTCGGGCGATTTCTAAGCGTAAAAGTCTTCCACTCAGAGCTGCTGGAAAGACATTGCGAAATTTTATTTTACAAGATGAAATGGCGTTTGGGTAGATCTCATCTCCCAGGCCTCAGCGCTCATCGCAGGCCGAGGTGAGTTTTCCATTGGCCATGTTGAAGACTCTCACAGGGCTTGAAGCGTTCTTTGTATTGCATTTTGGGACTGGCACCAATCCAATACCCCATGTACACGTAATCTAGGCCCAGTTCTTTGGCTTGCTGAATTTGCCACAGCACGCCGTAGGTGCCGAAGCTGGTATGGGGCTCAGGCGCGTAAAAGGTGTAAACGGCAGAAAGTCCATCGTTTAGCACATCCACAATGCTGACCATTTTGAGTTCACCAACATGGCCATTGAGGCTGGGCTCTCTGAATTCGACAAGTCTTGAATTGACGCGGCTTTGCAACAAAAACTGTTTGTATTGTTCGACGCTGTCGTGGTCCATGCCTCCGCCAGAGTGTCGACTGTTTTGGTAGCGCAAATAAAGCTCGTAATGCTCAGATTCAAAGCCTAGGCGAGAAACTCTGGCGACCAAATGCTTGTGTTTTTGGTAGGCACGGCTTTGGCTTTTGTTGGGCTTGAATTCTTGGCATAAAACGCGCAGAGGCACACAGGCCTGGCAACCGTCGCAGTAGGGGCGGTAGGTGAAGAGTCCACTTCTTCGAAAGCCACGCGCTACCAAGTCTGAGTAAACATCATTTTGAATCAAATGGCTGGGTGTTGCGACTTGTGAGCGTGCCTCGCGCCCCTCCAGATAACTACAAGGGTAGGCCGCAGTGGCATAAAACTGCAAGGTGCTGAAGGGGAGATCTTTGAGGTGCGTCATGGGGCGACTGTCAGCCAAAGATCCCAATCAATTTGGGCATTTTTCCAATCGGGGCTCGTCTGCGTCAAGGCCGGAACGCTGATTTCTAAAAACGCAGACCTGGTCATTTCTTGAGCGCCCATGGATGCCAAGTGAGCTGTGTTTTGTTGGCAATCAATGGCTTGAATGCCCTGTTGTTGACACACATGAACGAGGGCAGCCAGTGCCATTTTGGAGCCGTCATTCAGGGTGCTGAACATCGACTCCCCAAAAACTGCTTTGCCGATGCAGACAAAATAAAGTCCAGCAACCAACTTGCCATTCAGCCACGTCTCTGCGCTGTGCGCAAATCCTGCGCGATGCAAGGCTTGATAGGCCTTCACCATGTCTGGCACGATCCAGGTCCCATTTTGACCCTCCCTGGGGCTATTGGCACAGGCCTCTATGACCTCGTCAAAGGCGCGATCAAAGCTCAATTCAAAATGGGGGTTCGCTGCATATCGGCTGAGCGTTTTGCGAAGCGAGCGGTGCAATTTAAAGTTGCGTATTTGAAGCACCATTCGGGGGTCTGGGCTCCACCACAGGACGGGTTGGTTGGGGTTGTACCAAGGGAAAACGCCCTTGGCATAAGCCTCAAGCAGACGGTCGACCCCTAAGTCAGCGCCTGCGGCCAGTAAACCGGGGGCGTCGGTGTCTCTGCCCCAGGCATTTTCAACCGAAGGGAGTGGGTGATGGCTTTCAATCCATGGGAGTTGAGTTTGCAGGGTGTCGGCCGACATGTTTCCAGTTTATGCTATTGCCTATGAAACTTTACAACTACTTCCGTTCCTCTGCTTCATTTCGAGTCAGAATTGCGCTGAACTTGAAGGGTTTGCCCTACGAATATATCCCAGTCCATATTGCCAAGGGTGAGCACAAGCAAGCGGCCTACAGCAGTGTCGCAGCAGACAACTTGGTGCCCAACTTGGTGGTAAGTGGTGAGCACTTGAGCCAATCCATGGCCATCATTGAGTATTTGGATGAGACTCACCCAGAGCCCGCACTTCTGCCAAGCGACGCTTTGGGCAGAGCCCACGTTCGCGCCTTGGCGCAATCCATTGCCTGTGAAATTCACCCCATCAACAACCTGCGTGTTTTGAAGTACTTGAGCGGCACACTGGGCTTGAACGAGGATCAAAAAAATGCGTGGTATCGCCACTGGGTGCGGGACGGGCTAGAAGCTTTTGAGCGTCAGCTGGCTCAAGGTCCGAAGTCAACTTATTGTTTTGGTCATACACCAAGCTTGGCCGATTGCTGCTTGGTTCCTCAAATCTTCAATGGCAAAAGGTTTGCTGTCAGCTTTGATGGTCTGCCCCTCACCATGGCTGCTTTCGATGCATGCATGAAGTTAGACGCCTTCCAAAAAGCCCAACCTTCGGCTTGCCCAGACGCTGAGTGATGACTTGATCGGATTTCCCCCAGACTGGCCCGCCCCACCGTTCGTGAGGGCTCTCATGACCACTCGGCAGGGTGGGGTGTCGCCTCAGCCGTGGGATAGCCTTAATTTGGGCCTATTTTCTGGCGACAGCGCTGAAAACGTTCTCAAGAACCGTGACTTGGTGCAAAGTGCCATGGGCGTGCCTGCGGTCTACCTTAGACAGGTACATGGTGTGCAAAGTCTGGGCATTGACCAGCAGACACCGCCAGGACAGGAAGCTGATGTGGTTTGGACCACGCGTGCCGGTGTGGCATGCACCGTGATGGCGGCAGATTGTTTGCCTATTTTGGTTTGTCACCCCAAGGTCAAGTGGGTTGCCGCTGCCCATGCTGGTTGGCGAGGACTGGCAGGATCGGGTGGCCATGGCGTGGTGGAAACCTTGTCTGAAGGTGCAAAAGCACAAGGGCTGAGGACGGCCGATTGCATGGCGTGGTTAGGCCCTTGTATTGGCCCTACAGCTTTCGAAGTGGGCGAGGATGTGGTTCAGGCCTTTCAGAGCGATCTGAAATCTGCCAACAATCCACAGGCTTTCGCCAATCTGTTCGTGGCCAAAGGCCACGGCAAGTATTGGGCCGATTTGGCAGGTCTTGCCCGCTGGCGCCTGCAGGCCGCCGGCTTTGAAGTCATTTGCGGCAATGACAGCTCACTTTCGTGGTGCACGTATCGCCAAGAAACTCTTTACCACTCGCACCGACGAGATGCCTTGCTAAAGGGTGGCGCAGGGCGAATGGCCGCTTACATCTGGATTACAAATTAGATTCTGGTGGCTTGGGTAAGGCCGCCTCAAAAGCTTCACGCTCCCGTGCTAATCTGTTTCGCCTGCGACGGGGTGCGTCCATGATGTAAATAATTATTGATGTTGGAAGGATCCCGTAAAGAATGAAGGTCACAATGCCTCCTAGTACGGTGCCATTGGTGTTGGTGGCCTCAGCCACGCTCATCATGAGAGCAACATAAATCCAAGCAATTGCAACGATGTACATGAGTTTTGATATTCAAAATGAGGGGAGATAAGCAAATGACAAATTCAAACAATGAATTTTGGTCACGCGCCAGTGAAGAGTTTCAGCAGAATCTGGCCAAAAGCTGGGGCCAAGCCATGCAAACTTTTCAAACCATGGATCTGGGTGGCATTGTGCCTCCTGCCGAAAATGCTGTCCCGCCCATTTCTTTTTCTCAACAAAAGTTGAAGGAATTACAGGCCACGTATTTGGAAGAAGCCACCGCGCTTTGGAATCATGGGCTTGAGGCCAAACACGATATCAAAGATCGCCGCTTTTCGTCTGATGCTTGGACAGGCAATCCAATGGCAGCATTCACAGCTGGCGCTTATTTGCTCAATGCCAAAACCATGATGGGTTTGGCAGAGGCTGTTGAGGCCGACGAACACACCCAAAACAAAATCAAATTTTCAGTGGAGCAATGGGTTGCAGCTTCTGCCCCCAGCAACTTCTTGGCATTCAATGCAGAAGCTCAAAAGAAAGCCATCGAAACCAAAGGTGAAAGTCTGGCCAAAGGCATACAAAACTTGTTGCACGACATGCAGCAGGGCCATGTGTCTATGACAGACGAGAGCAAGTTTGTGGTGGGTGAAAATGTGGCCACCTCAGAAGGTGCTGTGGTCTTTGAGAATGAATTTTTTCAATTGATCGAGTACAAGCCTCTGACAGCCAAGGTTTACGAAAAACCATTTTTGTTGGTACCCCCTTGCATCAACAAGTTTTACATTCTTGATTTGCAGCCCAACAACTCCTTCATCCGATATGCCGTGAGTCAAGGCCACCGAACATTTGTGGTCAGCTGGCGCAACCCCGATGAAAGCATGGCCCAAAAGTCTTGGGATGACTACATTGAAAATGCAGCCATCAAGGCCATCAGTCAAGTTCAAGACATCACAGGCGCCAAGCAAATCAACGCTCTGGGTTTTTGCGTAGGTGGAACTATTTTGAGCAATGCCTTGGCCGTATTGGCTGCTCGCGGCAAAAAACCTGTGGCCAGCGCCACCTTCCTGACCACTCTGATCGACTTTACCGATACGGGTGTGCTCGATGTATTCATCGATGAAAACTTTGTGAAGTTTCGTGAAATGCAAATGGGGCAGGGTGGTCTGCTCAAAGGTCAAGACTTGGCATCGACCTTCAGTTTCTTGCGCCCCAACGATTTGGTTTGGAACTATGTGGTGGGCAATTACCTTAAAGGTGAATCGCCACCACCTTTTGACTTGCTTTACTGGAACAGCGATTCCACCAACTTGCCAGGTCCCTTCTATGCTTGGTATCTGCGCAACACCTATTTGGAAAACAAATTTGTGAGTCCGGGCGCTGTCACTGTGTGCGGTGAAGCCATCGATCTGGGCAAGGTCAATATGCCTGTTTACATTTATGGTTCCCGCGAAGACCACATTGTGCCCATTGGGGGTGCCTATGCATCCACTCAGCACCTTCCTGGTCAGAAGCGGTTTGTCATGGGTGCATCGGGTCACATTGCGGGCGTGATCAATCCGCCAGATGCCAAGAAGCGCAGCCATTGGTTGCGCGAGGATGGAAAATTCCCCGCTACTGCCGACGAGTGGATTGCTGGCGCCAAAGAATTGCCCGGCAGCTGGTGGACCGATTGGTCTAATTGGCTGAAGTCGCATGCTGGCAAGCAAATTGCTGCACCCAAACACTACGGCAAGGATGCCAAATTCAAATCCATTGAAGCCGCGCCAGGCCGATATGTGAAGGCGCGTGCCTAAAGTCAACGATTCAAATTGCGTTTAACAAAGGAAGACAAATGGAAGATATCGTCATTGTTTCAGCAGCTCGCACTGCTGTGGGTAAGTTTGGTGGCTCATTGGCCAAAGTTTCAGCCCCCGAATTGGGCAGCATCGCCATTCGCGAAGCCATTGCACGCGCGGGTCTGAGCATGGATCAAATTGGCGAAGTCATCATGGGCCAAGTTTTGACGGCTGGCTCAGGACAAAACCCTGCTCGCCAGGCCATGATGAAAGCGGGTGTTGCCAAGGAAACGCCTGCGCTTACCATCAACGCAGTTTGCGGTTCTGGTTTGAAAGCGGTCATGCTGGCTGCGCAAGCTGTGGCTTGGGGCGACAGCGAAATTGTGGTGGCGGGTGGTCAAGAAAACATGAGCGCATCGCCCCACGTGGTGATGGGCTCTCGCGATGGCCAGCGCATGGGCAACTGGAACATGGTCGACTCCATGATTGTCGATGGCTTGTGGGATGTCTACAACCAGTACCACATGGGCATCACGGCCGAGAATGTGGCCAAGGCGCACAATATTTCTCGCGACATGCAAGATGCTTTGGCATTGGGCAGCCAGCAAAAAGCCAGCGCCGCGCAAGACTCAGGCAAATTCAAAGACGAAATTGTCGATGTTCTCATTCCGCAGCGCAAAGGCGACCCTTTGGTGTTCAACACCGATGAGTTCATCAACAAGAAAACCAATGCAGAAGCTTTGGCCGGATTGCGCCCCGCCTTTGACAAAGCCGGCTCTGTGACTGCGGGCAACGCCTCCGGTATCAATGACGGTGCAGCGGCTGTGGTGGTCATGTCAGCTAAGAAGGCAGCCGCATTAGGTTTGACGCCTTTGGCACGAATTGTTTCGTTCGGCACCAGCGGTTTAGATCCAGCCACCATGGGCATGGGCCCCGTACCCGCATCGCAAAAAGCTTTGCAGCGCGCAGGTTGGAAAGCCAGCGATGTCGATTTGTTTGAGTTGAATGAGGCCTTTGCCGCACAAGCTTGCGCCGTCAACAAAGCCTTAGACATCGATCCTGCACGTGTCAATGTGAACGGCGGCGCCATTGCCATCGGTCACCCCATTGGGGCGTCTGGTTGCCGTATTTTGGTCACCTTGCTGCACGAAATGCAGCGCCGCAATGCCAAGAAAGGCTTGGCAGCCTTGTGCATTGGTGGCGGCATGGGCGTGTCATTGGCCCTCGAACGTTAATTTTCAGAAACTAAAACTCATTTTTAAGGAGACAAACCATGAGTCAAAAAGTAGCCTACGTCACAGGTGGTATGGGCGGCATTGGAACCGCCATTTGCCAGCGTCTTCACAAAGAGGGTTTCAAGGTAATTGCAGGTTGCGGCCCAACCCGCGATTTCACCAAGTGGCTCGACGAGCAAAAAGCTTTGGGCTACACCTTCTACGCCTCCGTAGGCAATGTGGGTGATTGGAACTCAACCGTTGATGCGTTCACCAAGGCCAAAGCAGAGCATGGCACCATCGATGTGTTGGTCAACAACGCTGGCATTACCAAGGACCGCATGTTCTTGAAAATGTCGCGTGAAGATTGGGATGCTGTGATTGAGACCAACCTCAACTCCATGTTCAACGTCACCAAGCAAGTGGTGGCCGACATGGTTGAAAAAGGTTGGGGTCGGATTGTGAATATTTCTTCCGTCAACGGCGAAAAGGGCCAAGCAGGTCAAACCAACTACTCCGCTGCCAAAGCAGGCATGCACGGTTTTTCGATGGCTTTGGCACAAGAGTTGGCCACCAAAGGCGTGACTGTGAACACTGTTAGCCCAGGCTACATTGGTACCGACATGGTCAAAGCCATTCGCCCTGATGTGCTGGAAAAAATTGTGGCCACCGTGCCTGTCAAGCGCTTGGGCGAGCCCAGCGAAATTGCTTCCATCATTGCTTGGTTGGCGTCTGAAGAAGGTGGCTATGCCACTGGTGCAGACTTCTCCGTCAATGGCGGTTTGCACATGGGCTGATTGCCTTCCAAGGCAATGTTTCCTTACTCTCAGAACCCCGCTTCGGCGGGGTTTTTCATGGGCAATTTCTAAAAATCAAAACCCATTTGTTGGGTGTCAGTGGTTTGCTCTACAGTTGATTTTTTCGATGAGCGAAATCCCTGTCGTGATGCATGCTTATCAACCACAGTCTTTTTTCCAGCCTTAACCTCAGGGTTACGCCGTCTTTCGTGAACACGTTGTTTGGCTGTTCTGGTTGCCATGGCAAGGTCCACCAAGGGCATGACTATTTCTGGCGTTTGCGCTGCATCTGTTGACTCAAGCTTTGGCATCATCCATGGTTCAAACAACCAAGTATCAGGAACGCTTCTCATGGCAGGGAGCCAGCGCCTGACGAACTTGCCTTGTGGATCGTGATCTTGGGCTTGCTTGATGGGGTTGTAGACCCGAGTGGTGTTGATGCCCGTGGTGCCAGATTGCATTTGCAATTGACTCCAATGAATGCCAGGCTCGTAATCCAAAAACTGTGTGGCTAGCCATTCACCGACGGGGCGCCAATGGAGCCAAAGTGGGTAGGCGGCCACAGAAACCAACATGGCTCGCATGCGGAAATTAAGCCAACCTGTTTCTCGCAGCATGATCACACAGGCATCCACCATCGGCCAACCTGTTTGTGCCGCTTTCAGTGCTTCAAAGTGCGCATGGTTGAACTCATTTTCGCGAAGCATGTCGTAGCCTCGGTGCATGTTGTCCCACTCAATGCGGGGTTCACTTTCGAGTTTTTGAATGAAGTGACAATGCCAATACAAGCGGCTGATAAATGCGGTTAAGCCCGCTCTGTGTCGACTGGCTTGCGGTGGCAAAGAGGCCAGCTGCGCTCGTGTGTGTTGCACCACTTCCCGCATGCTGATGCAACCCCACGCCAAGTAAGCAGAAAGCCTTGAGCAAGCATCTGGCGCAGACAAAGGCGAAGAAATACCGCCCCGATAGCCCATGCTGCGCGCATTGATAAAACTATGCAGGGTGGCCATGGCCATAGGGCGTCCGCCACGTTGTCGCCTTGGCGGGTTGTGCTTCAAGTGGGATGGTGCGCGCATGACCATGGCAGCTTGTGGTGGCGCTTGCCAGAATCGCAAGTTCTCTGCCGTACTGATGGGAGCCGACATATGCCGCTCCCACGCGCTTTGCCACAAATTTCGATCTTTGAGGCCACGCACAACGCCAAATTGGGGGTACTCATGC
>Ga0315906_10002319_pt1 | contig 26748 bp, 36 predicted proteins | sample LakEriMetagenome_4_FD_203526 | JGI IMG/M metagenome (GOLD analysis project Ga0315906, IMG submission 203526) | Freshwater fungal communities from buoy surface, Lake Erie, Ohio, United States - Buoy 2 MA122 | ecosystem: Environmental > Aquatic > Freshwater > Lake > Lake biofilm | place: USA...
TTTGTAGATCTGTGCCAAACACGTAGTTAGGTTGGCTGTCGGATATGTACTTAGGCGTTTTGTTGTCGAGAAATCTACATGTATAACCCACAATCTGGTCATTATGGGTAAATGGAATTATCACATGTGGCCTGGTCCAGTGGATGCCATCATTTTGTATCTGCACCATTACAGGAAAGTCTTCCGGAACCTTCCTTGAACGCACGTAGTCTCTGTAGCTGCCTTCGTCCATCAACAGTTCAGCATATGGTGGCAAGTCACGTTCTTCAAACTCAACTGCGCTTAGTGCGTTAACTATCTTCTGTCGATCTTCTAATATGCCGTTGATGCTTCTATGACGCAGACTTTCCAAGTTGAGATAATCAATCTCAGCATCAGGTACACCAAGCCAGTTCAAGAGCCTGCGGGCCTTAAAGCTCACTGAGCGGCCAAGGATAAAACTAGCGGTGTATCCACAGTTGAAGCAGTGATAACTCCAACCTTGTTCAGTGGCCTTGAGTCCACCACGTTGTCTTTTGTCTATGTTGTTGCCATTATGGCCACAGCAAACCGCATTGAAGCTAATCCATCCCGATGGAGTTTGTTTGCGTTTGCTGGGTAAGTAAGAGACAATGTCTAGCATCTGTATAGTATAACAGATCTATCAACAAAGATCAATCAACGATACATCAAATTGGTAACAGTGCCGTTGTTTATGACAACACTGGCATAGACAGGATTGCCAAATGTGATTGGCAAGTATCCTGAACCGCCATCGGTCACTGTGATAGGACCGCAACCACCATCACTGCCCAAAGTAGCTGTGGCCTTGGCTCCGGCACCGTTGCCCACAATCAACACATTTGGTGGAGCAACATAATAGTAGCCAGGATTGTTCACAGTGATTCCTGTGACCACACCATTTACCACCGTAGGGGTAGCAGTGGCGCCCCAGCCTTGGCTTTGGTTAAATGCCACACGGATTAGCGGATGGAAACCCACTACGTTGAGATAAATGGTTTCTGTAGCATTTAGATACGAAGTAGATGTGGTCACATCATACCAAGGTGCTTCATAGTCCTGTGCGCCTTGTGCTTTGATTGTGCCAGTAAAATGCGTTAGATCCATTTTGACTGTGGTCAGGCTTGCACCTACTGTGGGGATTTGACTGGAATAGAATTCTGTAGTTTGCGTATAGTTAATAGGCTGCGGATTCAATGCCCAATCAGGCCAACCACTAGGTGGATTCTGCGGCCAACTCATGGGGCCGTAAATTGTGGGTATGGTCAAGTTGGCGCTGTCTTGGAACTGCGGTAACACTGAGTCTACGATGTTGCAGTCTGCTCGTGCTTGTGAGTTAGCATCTGTGTACACAGCTTGCACATAGTTGCCTGATGTGCGCTGAATACTGTAGCTGGCAGGCTGTGCTATTAAATCAATAGTGTCCTCGCCTGTTAGCACTACTTTGACTCTGCCTGTTGCGGCGCTGAGTATTTCCATCTCTTTGCTGAGCAGTAATTCATCGCCATTTTGGCTGATCATTCGGAACACAAACGTGCTGCCCGTAATGTTTACAGGCTTTTGATCTTGATTGATAAATTCAAACAAAAGCACGTTGTCCACGCCTTTGTTAACGGTTAATTGTTTTGCGTACACTGGGTCGTACCTCGCTGTGAAATAGCCACCACTGGTGTCAATCAATAATACTCTGGTAATTTGCTGATATAAGTAAGCAGTGGTTGAATACATAGGATCCTCGACAAGTATTTATGGGTAACAATATTTTTGAAAAACTCACGGAAAAGTATCCGTTTGTTACGCTTTGCGTTTATGCCAACACCGAGTATGTTGGAGTTGTACAAAACAGAGACGATGCTGTTACAACCATCTACGACTTTGGTAGTGTGCTTGCACAAGAGGATAAACTACAGTTTTTAGAGCTAGCTACCACCTGGTGGTGGGAGAGCAATCGTAGTGTGCCCATAAACATATTCTTACGCGGAGATTGGGACCGATTCCGCTACACTCTACGAACATTTGTCAACAAAGATCTAGAAATCATACACGGGCCTGCATGTAGCCTGTTGGACATTGCTCGCAAAAAAATCAAAAGAAAAAGCATAACATTGGTCAGAAAATTAGATTAACATGAATCCGTTAGACAATTTGAGTATTAGTAAAATTATTTTAATTGTTGGTGCAGCTGGAGCAAGGAAGGATTTTGTCAGCGGATGGCTTGGGTTGTGCGATGATTTTGTTAGACTGAATTGGAGAATTGACCCATTAATAGGTTACAGTAGAATTGACAGCATTGGGCACGACATTTCCGCAGTGGCTGACAGTATCGAGCGCGGAGACTTGCACATTGACCCAACAGTAAATCAACGGCTAGCAATAACATGTCACATAGCTGATGGGCTAGGGGGCGATACTGCAGATATTGGCACTGTAAATAAATTAGCCAAGCTAGTTAATTCCAACGTGTTGACCATAGCCGGTATTGATTTGCGCAACGCAGATATGTCTCAATACTATTGGGATCGATTGGTCAAAGTGCACCTATGCATTGGTATGAAATACAATCAGCATCGTCGTCAACACAACATTGGTGAGATAAAAGGAGCATTTGGTTCGTCTGACGTATCAACCGACGACCAGGCAATCAAATATATCGAGAATAGAATAAACATGGCAGTTGAAAATAGCTCGTTGGCGCCCAGGGATCAAGATAAACATTGGCCTCTTTATAAAAAGTTAGAATCGTTATCGCCACTTGATCTTGACTATGCAGAATTATTCAAGCCTGGTGGTAGCTATTATCTGTGCAATATAGTAGGAGCAACTGCCCCCGAAAGAGCACATGCCTACTGGGACGCAATGCTTCCGTTTATCAATGCACCCGACTCTTGCACAGCGTTTGGAAGAGAGTGGGACAAGTCAATGATTGTCAAGTAGATTCATATGCAACGCAACCAAGGCTGCATAACTTACAGCATGTGACTTTTTGAACGTGTATCCTTGCGAGTCGTTGCCGTCCCATACTGTAGCAAACACATCTGCCCAGGGTTGATTCTGCAAGTGAGCTTTGCCTGGTCTAATGATAGAGATAAACGCTGCCATCTGTGGTATAGTCGTGGGCCGCATGTTCTTCAACAGGTCTGTGTAATTTCCCACGTGAACCAGCTGCTTGGACCAGTTGACATCTTGCCAAAGTCTATTCCACGGCGGCGTTGCTGCCAACATCTCTTGATAGTGTTCAGGACTCTTGACCAACTTGTACACATTCATGTTCAAGAAATCTATCTTGAAATAGCCACGATCTTCTGCTTGTTCATACTCTAATGCCGCACACTCATTTACGGGATCATACGGAATATCTGTAACATACACACCTGAGTTGTGTCGACGCACCTGACCTTGAACCGCTTGCCGTGCCGGCGTGTGCCGAATCAACTTCAACACATGATCTCTGTCAGCAAAGTCAATGTCAATGTCTGCACTCATGTTACCATCCTGCTTGTTTTAGAATCTCTTTGGCATACTCTTGGTCTGCTGAATAGTCATGAAATTTCTTTTGCCATGCATCCGAGTCAATATAAGGCCATATCATTGTGATCTGTGTTGTGTCTAGTGTGTTCAAGAACTCTTGGCCCGACGCTGAATTGTAGATTACCCAGGGTGAGATGCGTCCTGTTGTGACAGCATGACATAGTGCATTAGTATTGCCATATCTTAAACAGTCATGTGCTGGGTGTGTGGTCTTTTCACTCCAGTCAATGCTGTACTCTACTGCACGGGCTAGAGCGTCTGCCACAGCTTCTACCTTTAAGTAGAACAACAAGTACTCTGTGTAGATTTTATCACTGCACCAATGATCAATTTTCTTGTTGTTCTTGAGCAGCCAAGTCATAAACTGTGCAGGGTTAATAGCTCGTGTGTTGACACAGTAACGACCAAACTTTACAAAGGCTCGATAATAAGGGCTGTCACAAAAGTCCTCAAATGTTTTTAACTTTGCTGATCCTTGTGCCATTTCATAGAACTTGATATAGGCCTGGAATCCCAGTTGTACACCACGCTCACTTTGTTCCATGCGCCTGCGCTTGGGCTCGCACATGTGTACTGCAATAGAGCTTTCTCTTGCAAACTCTTTTTTGCAAAACTCACACGTGAACTTACTTGTTGTCTCTGCCATGTGCTCTAATGTATTGATCAAGTTCTTTTTTGGTTGTTATTGCTGCCATGACATCTATCTCGTCTGACTTGTAGTGTGGGAACAACTCTGCCAATTGTTTTTTTATGCTGCCGACACCTGCTTCTTTTTTCTTGGGAGCAATCCAGTTGTGTCTCATTGCACCTAGTCCTGGACTCACAGTTGTGGCCATGAGCCATTGCAGTTTACGATGTCGGGTTGAGTTGATGTTAAAAAAGTTTTTGTTCAATCTCTCGTTGGTAGAAATCACATAAAACTCTTGTAGGTCTCTTGAGCCTTCAACTGCCGATCCCCAACGTATCATGAGAAACGGAGCAAACTTCTTGCGTTCGTCTTCTGTTAAATCGTCATAGAAGTCTCTGACCTTGTGGTCAAACATTTTCATCTCGTTAGCAATGCTTAGTTTATCAGTCATATTACTATTATAACACTATGTTAACAAAAGTCAATACCCAGTGTTTCTCCCACTGCTTGCCTAAACTTATCTTGCCAATCACGATCATACACGTGATACCCGTGTAATGTGGGGGTAGGGTAATCCCAAAGATTTGCGGATATCTTGTTTGCAAGGTATTGCTCTAGCTCATTTGGAATGCTCATATTTTTGAACACATGTTCTGGCAATTCAGTACCGCCAAGTGTGTAAGCAAATGTTATGTTGTTTGTTTTTAAAAAATTCAAAGTAGACAGCACAACATGATATGACTGTAGTGCTAAAAAATCTGTTGCTACCAATCCATAATAATGATCTACAAATTTTTTTTCCACAGGATATGCGTCAGACATTATTGAATGTTTCCACCGTTTGGCATAGTGCTCAGCTAAAGTCAGATCTGGAGTAACTGTCACCGAATGTGTAGAGTCTCGATCAAATTCAAATCTAGAATTTCTAGTAAAACTCACAACCACATGATTGTGCCCAAGTGCTACTGCGTAACGTACTTGATTTGCAATCAAAACATTTGAACATGCACCTACTGCCAATATTTTTTTATGTAGGTCAGGCGGCAATTGGTCAGTCCAATGAATACCAGTTTGATCAGTAGTCATATAACTATCTCCACAAATGGCTAACTTTATGTTACTCATTGGTATTTTTTAAATTATACAGTATCTCAAGTTGATCCCATAACTCCCGCATACCCGGATCCGCTTCGGCCATTTGTTGTATGGCTAGAATCCTAGCAACACGACTTTGTGGTAGCCCGAGTATTTTATTTTCTTGATTCACTTCGTATCCAACTACATGTCGTTCTGTTGCACCAAACTCACGTGCGTATACTACAGGACCAACACGTTCATATATCAAAGGAACATCTGGTCTAAGACTGCCCATACTTGTAGCCATATTGATTATGTGCCCAACGTAGGAAACGTTCTAGACCTTCTCGATCATCTGGATAACTTTCCAGATAGATGCGACTCAATCGATTAATTATTTCAAATAGTTCAGGTTCAGTGTAGGTCATTACCAAGCCTTGTTATAATCTACAATCTCGCAGTTGCGACTAATGTCCTTGACAAAATAAACACAGTCTGGCTCGTCACCGTCGGTGATCGGAACAGCTAACATTTGCCCATTTTTAAGTTTAGGAGCATACCAACTCACTTCATGATACACATCAAGAATTTCAATATCAGGAAAGCTAGGACGGAAACTGGTAAGAGGATTGAATTGGAATACTTTGAATCCACGATCGTTGATACTAGTTAAGGGCAACACTTCCAAGTCACCAATCTCGGGTTCGCCTATTAGTATCTGCCAGTCCATGGGCATTTTGATTGTGTTATCGCCTATGCGCAACACCAAGGCCGGTGAGTTAAAACTTTCCAAGAAGATCAAGGGAATAAAATGATAGTCAGGATCTGCTGGATTAGAGTTGTCTAGTATGGCAAACCTCATGTCATCCACCTCTTCAGGTAAATGGTCAAGGTCGTAGTGTTGATTGTCTAGTGTTAATATTCGCATAGTTGTATATTACAGTATTATTTTGTTTTTGTCAACAGAGTTTGTACATTATTTGCAAACTCAGCTTGCCAATCTTGATTGTTGATATGGAATATAGGACGGTTCTCATGTGGCTGTTGCCATATGTCTTGAGTAAGTTCGCAGTATGCATATTGTTCAAACACAAAATTAAATCTTGTAGCGTCATCATCTAATATTAAATGATTTTTCTCAGCAGAGTTAAACAACAAACGATGCCAAACAAACGGTATGTTGTGCTTGCGCAAGGTTTCAAATATAAAAGATATTTGTGTGCATGCTAAAATATGTCTATATTTTGCCGACATCACTGATAGCCAGACTTTGTAGAATAATTTTTGATCTGAATTTAATTCCCAATCGTGACAGCTGGAATATGTTTTTGATCCGTATTCAAATGCGATTCGAGCTTCATCAGTTAGTCCCACAACTACCACTGCAGGATTGTATGCAAGCCCATCCATCAACTGCTCTGAAATCCAGGCCAATGATGCACCACCTTTGGCCAAGTTTACTACACGGTATTCAGGCAGCATCTCGCTCCAGTGTTCACCTGGATAGCGTTCGTCCTGTGACATAAAACTATCGCCAATGACCAGCATAGTGGGTTTCATTTGATTTTCATCCACTCTAATTTCTCTGCCGAGAACGGATAGTTGGCTTCCTTGTAGAATTGTTTACGCTTGGTCAAGTGTCGTTTGGCAAACTTGCAGGTTGATGTTATGTCCCAGATCTGAACATGATCTTTATCTTCTGCTTTGCGTATGCCACGGCCAATTGACTGGATGACTCTAACAAAGCTCTTGCCAGGTTCAATGAGTACCAGATTAAAAATACGGGGAATGTTAATACCAACAGCAGCCACACCATAAGTTGCTACAATAATTTTACCTGTTGCATCAGCCACTTCGTCATATTCATCTTGCCTGGCTTTTGCTTTGGTTGCTCCGGATACAAACACAGCACCATCACCTAGACGTTCTACCAATTGACGTCCACACTCTGTTCTGTCCACCAGCACAAGTGTGTTGCCTGTTTCGTTGACTTTACGCACAAGGTCTGCCATGGTATCAAGGCGTCCTGATTCCTCAAGCAAGTATTTAAGCTCACTTTGATAGTTTGAATATTCCACGTGATCTACCAACTGCACAATGTTAACGTGGCACTGAGCCAGCACACCACGATCCTGAAGTTCACTTGCACTGAGCTTGCTAACAACAGGACCAAGTCCAACCAATAATGCTTGGCTCTCAAACTTCTCTTTGGGTATGGTTCCGGTCAACCCCCAACGAATTGGCACTCTAGCCATGATGCCTGTTAGCAGGGTTTTGAGTGCATCTGCTTTGGCCATGTGTACTTCATCTACAATAACACATACCACATCTTCCATGAAGTCTTGTATGGTAAACTTTGCTGTGCCTTCTTTGGAGTCTTTAAGCAGGTTATTTAGACTTTGCCAAGTGCAAATGGTATGTGTCTTGCCGTAGTCTTTACGGTCACCAAAGTACACACCCACATCCAGACCCAAGTTGACATAGTCCTTTTCTGTTTGTGTTACCAAGCTCTTGTTGGGCACAATAACAATTGACCTACCATAGGGTTGTACGTTCCAACTCAAGGCCGCTGTCATGATAGTCTTGCCTGCACCTGTGGCCACTTCTTGTATGCATTGCGGGTTCTGCAGGTAGTTGTTGATGATCTCTACTTGGTAGTCTCGCAACACAATGGGTTGACCTTCTTGTGGATGTCCTTTGGGCCATAGTGTGTCAGCAAAAGTGTCTTCCCGCATCTCAGCAAACTCAAATGTGGTTGAGTACTCACGTTGGTCATCTAGTTCAATGTCGTAGTTGTACTGCTCCAGGATAGGAATGATCTCTGGCAACAAGTTGGTGTAGGTGCTACCACCCAGTTGGAAGTAGGCAATCTTGCCATCCCATCTGCCTAGTCTCACCGCAGGCAAATACCTTGCTGCCGGATTTTCGTACTTGAAAGTATTAACCAGTTTCTTACGCACATCCAAGTCAAGACCCTCTAGCTTGATATTGACCTCATCACGTATTTGTATTGTGCATTGTTTCATGTCTATAGTATATACTTATTGCAAGCAGAAGTCAAAAAGACAGACACCTTTTTAAGGGTGTCTGTCATAAAGCCTGGGATGGAGCCAACCTACTCCCAGGAAAAAAGGAAACAAAAATGACTAACCAACTACCACACGAAAACCTTGTTCCTGTTGTTCGTCTGCTTCATACTGGGTATCCACAGCAAACAAAAACAAATCACCATCATAAATCTTGTACATTTGGCACCCCAGTTATCCAAACACTAAAATTAAAAAAGCCAATAACACTGCCAACATTGGGTGTCCTACTATGATTAATAATATGACACCCAACCAAGCCATATTAGGCACTCTTCATGCATGTTGTCTCTGACATGCGCTTCCAGTTGTTAGGGAAGCTCTTGCGCAAGTCTGCAATCTTGAGCGCCATGCGCAAGGAAACCTCACGCAGGCGTTCCTTGTTAACATGCATAAAGTCAATAATGTCGTCTTGTGCGTACTCATTAAAGTCGTAGTCTGCAAACAACACACCATCTTTGGCAATCTGTTTGATACGCAACAACTTGTCCCGCATGGTGTCCAGGGTCAAGTCCAAGTAGTGGCAACGACTTTGGAGAGCGTCCAAGTGGTCACGCAACTTTTGACTTTTCATTTTGTCAAACTTTAAGTTTGTGATAAAGATGACACTGCCTTTAAACTCAAAACGGTCTGGAATGCCTTCTCTGCGCAAAGCACTAGACTCTGACAACCAGGAGATAACACGCTTCTTACCAGAGTCCAAGGCACCCTTGAGCAGGTTAAGAGCAACGTCATCTAACAAGATGCTGTCACAGTCGTCAAACACTACGACGCTGTTGGCGTCACTGTATTTGTACAGAGTTTGGTACAAGCCGATAGGAGTGGCACTGCCTTTAACTACCTCTGCACGGAGTCGTTTGCCTGCCAACTTGTCAAACAAGCAGGCTTTCTCAATCTCTGTCTCGACGCCGTAGCTCTTGCCTACACCTGGAGGGCCGCTCACAATCATAGCACGGATGTCACCTGACACGGTGGCCTTTGTCATCTCGTGCAGGATGTCAAAACGCTCACGGATACGATCCATGGCCTCGTCATCTGTCTCGACTACTGCGGGCTTCTCAAAATGTACTGTATTATCTTGCACGGCATCTCCTGTTACATATTCAAAATTTTGGATGGAATCTACCTTGATACGGATTGTATCTGGGCAGTTGGGAAAGTTACCATCATTCTTGACAGTAACATAATTGCCTTTGGCGCCAGAGGCATAGCCTGACACTAAAGTAAAAGCAATATTGCGGACGGGCTTGTTACGATACTCACCCTTAATGATACGAATGGCACTCATGGTTGGCTCCTTGTTGTGCGTTAAAATTAAATTATAGCAGAAGTCGAATTAAGCGTCAACCTGCACAGCCTCAATTCCAAACTGTTCGAGCAACACGGTACGGCAGGCATCTACTGTACGTTTGGTTACTACAACCTTGCCGCCCATAAACCCCACATAGAGATGCCTGTGTGCTACAAACTTGATCTCACCGTCTGCACCTGTGTGCTTTTGACGGACGACTGGTTTGGCTGTCACTGTCTTAGCAGGTGCCTTTGTGGGCTTTTCTGCTTTGGCAGGCACTGCCGTGGGCATTGGTGCTACCGACTTAGGTGCGGCATTAGCAAATCCATGCTTCTTGTCGTACTTGGCAATATCTGCTGGAGTCTTCCCCCAGGTAGCTAACAGACGTTTGACTTCTGTTCCGGGCAATTGGTTCCAATGGATGATTTTATCAGTCCAGTTTTGCATTGTTGGCTCCGTTTAGTTACTATACAAGTATTATAGCAGTTTGAGAATTATTGGTCAACCGGAGCAAACATCTTGCTACCCTGCACCATGAATACCCTGAAAGCTGCCATGGTTTTTTCACTGTAGATCATTGCACCATTCTGCTGAATGTCTTGCAAGAGTTCTAAAAATCCCATGCCCAAAAACTCTTGTTCTTTGTTGAGTTGGGCGATTGCTGTGGCTATCTGCATCTCTGGCTCCTTTTTAATTACTATACAAGTATTATAGCAGTTTGGGAATTATTGGTCAAATGGTAAACTGTGGCTTTTTTACAACAAAAACTGCTTATTTTTTAAGCACTTCGTAAAAACGCTGGTTGATAATGTCCATTTCCTCTTTGGAAACGTAAAAATCTGTAGTGGGATCGTAGTAGGCGCCCTCTTTGTTGTCATAATACAACACTTGGCCTGAGAAGTTGAACGGACCTTCGAGTCCCTTGCGTGGCTCGTACTTGGTACGCATCATGTCTGTGGTGTCAACAACCTTGTAACCCATCTTGAACTCCTTATTTCTTACAATACTTCTATTGTAGCAAAACGGGATTTATTGGTCAACCTTTTTAACGCCAAAGATCTTGTACTACTTTGTCGTTAATTTCGTGCGGCTTTGGCTTGCCATGAAAAACTAATACTGAAGTATTACCCAGAATTTGTGTGCCTTGCCCAGGAATTCTGTGGCGTCTAGTGTTAAAGTCGTAGCCACCATCTAAACATTGCCAGCGCCAACTTTGCATTTGACTGTCTTCAAAATATCTAATTCTGTTGTGGCCAAGCACGGCGTTTATGTAGTCTTGATCGCCTGGGTACTGCCTTGAAGTGTTGACCACATTGGTGGTGTTAAACTGATTCCATATCCAAGACATCTTTTCAACATTCCACCACATCACACTGCTGTTTAATGTTGAGTAACCTGGACGTTGTAGGTGTTTAAAGTCTTTAATGCCCCAGAGATATTCTGTGGGCAGTTGTGAGATCCAAGAGATGTCACGAAGTATCACTGTGTCAAGATCAAAATACAACAAGTTGCCTTGATGATGTTCAGAGTTAAACAGTTGTAGTTTATACCACCATGATCGTTTGGGTCCTGATATTTCAGGCCAGTTGGTTAACGCATGTTTGATCATGTGTGCAGGAACTGATCTGTCCTGCTCAGTATACACATGGAATCGTAAGCCGTTGGGAAGATTACGACTTAGCATATTATACAGTCGTTCTACGTAGATCCAATCATACCCAGTGCCGTGTATCACACACGCACAATCTACAAGGCTGGTCGTATTCTGTTTAGCCATAAGCCTTGTTCCAGTTCATTTAGTGTGTATTCTGTGTGACTGATTTGTGTGAGCCATAAATCTCTGTTGGTACTGTACGGCTGTTCTATGTCAGCAAATCCAGCGCCCACAGGATAGGCCAAACTAGTGCTATGCACAATAGGACGAGATCCAGCAATGGCCGCTTGTATGCCTGGTCCAGAATTGTAGTTTACAATAGCATGACAATCCAGTGCCAAATCAAAGCTGTCGTAAGTGCCAGGTATCTTTGCAGGCTGTTCAACTGTAACACCCAGACCTGTAACGTCCAATCGGCATCGAGGGTGTGGGCGTACATGTATGGGGCGGTCAGTAACATTCCTCAAGCATTGAATTTGATCACGTACCCATTGATTGAAATCTATCCCGGCTGATTGTTCACTTTTGGAATGTTGTGCGGCAATAATCACATGCGGTTTTGGGTTGGCAGGAGTTTTTAAAACCAATCCTAGTTTTTTTGGGCGACCCCAATCCAACTGATCTAAATGTCCGTAATAGCCTTGTGCGTTTATGTTGTTCACTGCAACCTTCCATGTTGTGCCACGTTGCAGGGTGCCTATGTCAGCTACCACAACAGGACGATTCAGTGATCGATAGTGCTGATACACTGCTTGATTGGCTGCCATACGTCCAGACCACAGCACTGACCAAATTAATACTGCATCTGCTGTCATGGAATTTTCTTCTAGCACATGTCCAGCACCACGTAAACTAGAGAGCAATGCGGACATAACTAGTTTTGAGTTCAGTGCTGTTTGTGCAGGGAAGTAAGCAATTTTCATATTGACGAATATTTAATGCTATTAAATACTCCATATGATATTACCACCAACACATGGTGCCGTAGCACCCGTAGATTTTTTTATATACGCTGCCTGCGACGCAGGATATTTTGACGAGTTTGGTCATGAGTTAATTGCCAGCATACATGCAAATGCACGTGAACATTTGCACTTGCATATTTTTAATCCAACATCCGCACAACTAGATTATTGTGCTAGACAAACAGGTGTTAGCGTAACCTATGAGCATGTAGGGCCTGAAACGTTTAATGCCGCAGCCAATCAGTGGGTTACACCGCCTGCTGACGCACTACGTAAATCTCAGCTGGACCGCACTGTTAATGCCATGGGCAAAGGCCATGATATTAATTTGCATCATCGCATGCAAAAAACCTACTATGCATGTGCTAGGTTTATTAGACTTGCTGAGATTGCTCGTAACCGACGCTTTATGAGCATGGATGTGGATGCACTGGTTCGGAAACCGTTACCGCCTTTGGGTACCGAGCACGACTTTTACCTACACAAGATTACAGGACGTAAAGCTCGTATTCTAGCAGGTGGCATGTATGTGCATCCTCAAGGACGTAGTCAAGAGTTCTTGGACGAGTATGCCAGAGCACTAGCAGCCAATTTAGAAAGTGATTATATCTATTGGGGTCTTGACCAAGACATACTGGACCAGCTTGTTCCCAAATATGCCAGCGGTCATTTGCCTATAACATTGATTGATTGGGACATGCATCCTGACAGTGTTATTTGGACTGCCAAGGGCACAAGAAAAGACTCGCCTAAGTTTGTTAATGAGAAGCGGAAATATACTTCTTAATAGCTGTCCATAACGCACCAGAGCGTACTTCATCATTGCTCCAGTGTATGTTTGCAATCTTGTGAATCCATGCTGATCTGTCGGGCATTGGCGGTGTTTCAACCAAGGCAAGATCATTGAACGCAACATCGGCAGCCCAGCTACGACTAGGATCTTCAACATAGCCTGGGATGCCTTCTATGGCAGCAACTACATTGGGTGTTGAGTTGATGCCCACTGTGCACCAACAGTTGACCAAGGCGTCACGAATGTTTTCGTGTTCACTAATTATTACACTGGTGCCATACTTCTTTTGTATTTTTTCTATCTGTTTGAATCTAGTACCATCACCAGGATGCATGCGAATCATGATAGGACGGCGGCTGTATTTGCGAATCTTGGCCACAGTTTTTTCCAACCAGGCTTCTTGATCTGTAAACATGTTGAACCCTTTGGGACGCTGACACAAAACAAGAATATGATTCCCTGTGGTGCGCCAGGGCTTTAGATCAACCCCGTGCCAGGCACTAAATGTGTTCCATTTGGCAGTGTCCAAGTTGTCAAAAAAGTACGTGCCTGAATTAGGATACACTGACCCTAAACTATAACGATGCCATTCGTGCTCCTTGCGTCCATAGTGTAAAATGTTGCTGTCCACAAATACTGCAGGAACTTTTTGTAGTCGCAGTTGATCAATGATCTTTTTGCGGAAGTTATCTTCTAGTGTGTATCCCAACACAAACCCTGCATCTAACCGTTGATTGGGTAATGTGTTGTCTCTAAAATCAATAACGGAGTCTCCTTGACCACGCACCCCATGTGCAAAGTTATCCATCAACATTACTTTGTTTGAGAACTTGGCAGGATTTCTAATACTGTTATAAAATATTCCTACTTGCACACCCAATCCTTTGATTTGGTCATTGATATGTTGCCTTCTTCAGCAAGAGTATTACGGCCCATGAGATAGGTGCTGATTTGTAAAGGTGTAATAAATTGGTTGATTGCATTGTCTGCAGGATACCAATAAGGTCTGTAAAATTTGGTCAAGCCCAGGGCCGCATCAGGTTTGATTGCATATCCGCTGGCGCCGGGCATGCTGAAATTCTGCCACTTGCGAGCTATCGCAGGGCCAGTGGGATTTTCTAAGTAGCTTTTCTGTGGCTCAGTCATGTAGGAACTTTTGCCCAAGCTAAGAATTAGTACACCATCAAACTCCACAGGATGATATCCACGATAGAACTTGACGTCATCTTCAAAGATCATAATAGGCTCGTTGAGTTCTAGACATTTTTTCCAAAGACCGTAGTGGCTGTAGAAACACCCGACCACACCTGGACGACTGAGTTTGCCAACATCGTCTTCGCCGATGAGCTGTCGTTCAATGATTTCAAATTGATGTTTTTTTATGAAATTTTCGTACAGTTCTGGACGAATTAGCTCTTTGACATCTTGGTCATTTAATCTGCGATTTTTAATGCTGTAGGGATACAATGTTTTTTCAGATTTTCTTGCCAAGGCGACTGCCTTGTTACCGGGAGTGCCTTCAAACAGTTCAGCATCAATGTTGTACTCCTTGAGTTGATCCAACATGATTTGGGAATGGCGAACGCTGTGTTCACGTTCTGGGAGGTAAATTATAAATGCTTTCATGTTTTATATGTATATAAATATTTAGTGAACAATATTAATCAAGGGAAACAATGTCGTACAGTTTAAAATCCGGAAAAGCAGAAACACTAGCTTGGTTTCAGGCAAACGAAGCAACTATTAAAACAGTGGTAGACATTGGACCTGGATCAGGAACATATATCAAACTCATACGCGAAGATGCCCGATGCTGTGCGGATGCTATCTGGATTGGTGTTGAAATTTGGAAGCCTTACATTGAAGAATTCAACTTAGAAAGCAGATACACTCAAGTACTCAATCAAGACGTTCGTACCGTAGACTGGGCTGTGCTCAATCCTGATGTGGTCATAGCCGGCGATGTGCTAGAGCATATGACCAAAGAAGATGCTATTATACTTGTGGATCGTATTTTACAGGTATCCAAAACGTTGATTGTTAGTATTCCCATTAGATACATGCCGCAGGATGAACACGCTTATCCCAATCCCCACGAAGAGCATGTCAAAGATGACTGGAGTCATGAGGAAGTTATGGCCACGTGGGGCAAGTATGTCAAAGACTCGTATCGAAAAAGTCAAAAAAGCAAACTAGGCGTGTATTGGATGAGCAGATGAGAAGTCTAGATGATCTTAAACAAGATTTTATCAATCTTGTAATTGAGCCAACTGCTTGGCTCGGAGACAGTCCTGATCGATTTGATACCTATGCTAGATATGCTAGTCAGGTAGATAGCATTACTGAATTTGGTGTGTATACTGGTCTTAGCACTTGTGCATGGCTGTCAGGAAAACCAAACAAGCTACGCAGTTACGACATTACGGATAAAAATTTATCCGTCTTAGATGAGCTCAAGGGCAACGCAGAACTTAATGGTACTGACTTTGAGTTTGCACTTGCAAACAGTTTAGAAATTGAAATCGAACCTTGTGACCTGTTGTTTATTGATACTGTACACAAACGTGATCATTGTTTAGCTGAATTAAACAAGCACGGATCTTTTGTTAACAAGTACATTGTGCTACACGACCCTAGTGACTGGCCTGGAGTATTTGAAGCCGTGATTATGTTTTTGCACCATAACAGGCAATGGCATATCATTGAACATTGCAACAAGAACTCTGGACTACTTGTATTAGAGAGATATGCTTAATGTTGTATGCTTGCTACGGCAAGGTGGCAAGGTTGGGTATGATGCTAGTTGGGTCAAAAAACTTCAACACAGTGTTCACCGTAACCTAACACTACCTCACAGATTTATATGTTTCAGTGACTGTGAGGTGCCTTGCGAACGAATAGAATTGCTACCAGGCGATCACGGATTCTGGAGCAAGATGCAGTTGTTTCGTCCTGGTGTGTTATCTGGCCCAACATTGTTCTTGGATCTTGATACTGTAATATGCAGTAACCTAGACAGCATGGTTTCACAATTACAGGGTCAAAAGTTTGTTATGTGGGTTGAGGCAGATAAGAATATACACTCAAGTGCTCTTATGTATTGGGAAGAAGATCATAGCTATTTGTGGACTCTTTACCAAAGCCAGCCGTTATTGTACTGGCAGGCATTGTATAGCCGTCCTCCGTTGTATGGTGATCAAGCTATCATAAGTGAAAATACCAATCACACTATTCTAACTGATCATTGCCCTACGTCGTGGTTTCACATAGCATCACGCAACGACGAACACTTGGATCTCAGTGCAGTAAAAATGTTAATGTTTAGAAAAGTATCTCAAAAGCCCAGTACCATGGGGCATCACCCGTTAGTGCAACAACACTGGATTTAAATTTCTCGTTGCAAACAATACTCAGTTAGAATACGTTCTCTGTGCCACTCATCACCTTGTGGTGTGTCAGCAAACTCTTGGAAACAGGGTGTGCCTAGCGTGTAGTGCAACAGCTTGGCATCCCGGTTGACACCATACTCATCAGGCAGCCAGTTCCATTCTGGAGGCAGCTCGCCAATACGATCATCTTCTAGCCACGAGAAGCGGTGGAGCTCACTGCCTGTGGCGTGTTGGACGAACTGGGGAGTAAGTTGCCTGTTAGGAAAAGAATTACAATTCCACAGAATAACACTACTCCAATTTTTTCGAGGATAGTCTTCATTTTTTGATCCTAAGTATTTTACAGGCATCCGAGTTTTGTAGTCATGTTTGACCACCATCACATCGTTATACGGATTCTGCAGTTCCCATAACTTCACAATATCATCACGCACAATCATGTCGCCGTCAATAAAGATGGCCCAACCGGTGTATTCTTGCAGGTGTGGTACTAGAAAACGAGTATAGATAAAGTGATTGCTTCCGTCTGTATGTGTTTCTTCGTAGTCACGAAACAAGTTCAGGGCCACGGGAATAATAGCCACAGGCTTTGATGCATGTCTTATGATTGAGTTAGCACAGGTGTGAAAAGCAATGGCTTCTCTTGGGTCGTACCCTACATAAACTGGTATGGCTTTCATCGGCGCTCGATGTCTTCTTCCACACAGTTTTCGCCAAACTGAATTTCGATTATTTTAAGTGGCTGGTCGGTTTCGTTACACAACATGTGCCACTGATTCTGTTTGATCCAGATATGCTCATGCACTCCAAAATGACCAATGAGATCGTGATCACTAGAATTGTCCAAGGTGTACACAGCGGCTTCGCCCTCGGCCACAAACCAAAACTCAGCACGTCGATCATGTCGTTGCATGCTTAAACATGTTTTAGGTGCTACAGTTAGTTCTTTGAGTTTGGTATTTGCACCAACTTCGTGTAACACACGATAGTAACCCCAGGCACGACCAGTTCGTGGCTTTTTCCAGTCTTCCAGTATCCACGAACTGGAGTTCATCTTGTTTTCGCCGCCTACACCAAACACAAACTCCACATCATCAATGATCATTTCAGGAATGTTGTCTTGAGTACGATCGCCGCCATTGGCAAACACAATTTGATCTTTAGGATACCGTGTTTTCAACAGTCGAATAGCATCACAGCTCGAACCGTCAGAGTCGTTGTAAACAACAACTTCGTCCACGATCTTCAATGCGCTGACCAATTCAAATCTCTCGCTCATGGGCATGAATGGTTTGCCTTTTTTACGAGTAAGCCATTCGTCGGAATTGAGGCCAACTACAAGTTTATCACCTAGTTGTTTTGCTGCCTGAAAGTAGGCAAGATGTCCAGAGTGGATGGGGTCAAAGCCCCCAGTTACAAGTACAATTTTCATGTAGATATTTACACCTGTATGTCTTCCATGCCTGCAGTTCTTAGCCTGACCACGTGACCCATTTGCCACTGTTTGGTATCTAGGCCTTTCATAATACCCAGCCACCGATTACGTAACAATGCAACTTCGTTGATTAGAGTTTCCATGTCAATAACTTCGTCCTCGCCGTCTACATATTTTTCAGCGTCTCTGCTGGTTAACGCTCTTGCATATCCTTCAAGATACTTTTGAAAATGTCGTCGACGTATTTTGCGTAACTGTATGTTGAGAAAATTAAGCACCGCTTCAATCTCTTGTAGTTGATTAAACCGATGCTCGGTAATGCCGGGCAGTGCAGTGATATTTTTTTCTACTATGCCACCGATGCGACAGTCTTTCTTGGCTGCATCTAGTTCGTGTTCGTAATATGCAACAAAATCTGGAAGCAGACTCAGGTCTGCTGTAACTTTACTATACCACATATTTTTTATACTCAGCTAGCCAAGGAAATAGCAATTCCCAATTGGTATTGCGTCTACGATCTTTTTCGTCAAGATACTTTAATAGTGTAGTGACTTCTGCAGGATTAACTTTTGACTGTGTAATACTACCCGCTATACCTGCCATGTACTTGTAGGCTATCTTGTCTTCATCTGTGTTTTGTGGCATTAGTGATAGTATATAATCAAAATCTTGTCTAAACTGCTCGCCGCCTAATATGCCAGCATTAAAGTAGCTAGGTCCAGGTGTTGGCCCACCGAAATGATGATGCACAGGTCGTATGGCATTCCACTCTTTTAACTTGATCAATAGTTCAGGCATAGTCTTGATAGTGAGTGCAGTGATAGTCTGATTGATGCTGATGTACAACCATTTGTGCATGATTAGTGTTTCAAAGTTTTTTTGCCATTGCTCAAGATCAATTCCCCATCTTACATATTCTTGTTGCGGACCCCAACAATCTATACTGCATGTTATATCAACTCGTTTTATTTTTTTTGTCAGTAAAAGTTTTTTAAGTTTTTCAACAAACATACTTAATCTATCTGGCGAAACCATGAGATTAGTTACGATATTAAGTTCGCAATCTGGGTTAGGATGTCGGTCGATCATGTCTAAGAGTTTTTCAAACTCCTTCTGATAGAACGGTTCACCGCCTAATACACCAAATCGTTTGAGTTTAACAAATCCTGAAGGGAACCACTCCCAAAAACTTGGTATTAACTCTTTATGGTGTGTCTCAATTGGTGCTAGCAATGAGATAGTTTTTTCTAATGTACCAAATTTCTGATTCTCTGTGTTTATCACTGAGCTCAATGTTGGCCCGCAGTATAAACATCCTAGATTACAAGTGTTACTAAAAAAGACTTCTAGTATCACAGGACTTACTACAATTGACTCAGGATTGTGCATCAGTTCTGGTGGCGACAAATCTGTTGCATCAATTTGTCGTAGTCGATCACTTACTCCCCCCGACTCTTCAATGTTTTTACAGTAAGAACAACTAGTTTCAGGCCACAATCCTTGTAACATTCTTTTGCGATCACTTAGCACAATTTCAGTATTGTGAAAATTATTAAAATTTTCCGGAGTCAATGGTGTTTCAGCAGTGCGATGGCAAGTTCGAGAATATCCTCCATTGAGATATAAAGACGTCCAATTCCATTTTAATTGACAACTTGTTGCAGTCCGAATTGGAAAGTATGTCTTGGACATTAATCTTCCCAGTCTTTGTCATCAAAATCATCAAAGTCTTCGTCTTCCTCTGCGTCTTCTTCTTCCACATAGTCTTTGTCGTTGTCAAGATATGCGGTTAACGCACGTTTGATATCTGAATCACCTTTAAAAGCTGTACGGATATCTTCTACGTCTGAGTCATTGTCCATTAGGATTTGTACCACAGTTTCAGCAGCCTCTGCACGGTCCACTGTGTTTACAAAACGTTTGAGTTCGCCCCAAATTTCACTTGCTACTACTTCGCTCATTCTGCATCCTCCTCGACTGTAGTTACCTCTGCCTTCTGATTACCAAAGTCTTTCATCACAACATCCAAGCATGAGTCATCGTTGCGTTCCCAACCTTTGCGGAACTTCTTGATGATCTCTCCAGCACTTGTGGTAAACACAAGACTGTTGCCTTCTTTTTTAAGCAGGCCTTTTTTCTCAATCAAGTCAGTAAGACCTGAGTAAGGGCTCATACCTGTTGTGTAAGGAATCTTAACTTGAACACCTTCAAAAGGTTTGGCATAGCGTGTTTTCATAACTTTGCAACCAGCACGAATGCCGTTTACTTCGGACACTTTGTTGCCGTCTTCATCTTCTTTGAGCTTCATCTTTTTCATAGCAACCACAATACTTGACGCATAGATAAAGCCTTGACCACCCGAGATCTTGTCGTCTGGATCAAACATGTCTTGACTTGCGTATGTGTGATTGGTACACACCAATCCAACATTGTAGCTACCAAACATGTTTACACAATTACGAACAAGTGCTGTGAGTGCTTTGGGTTTACGACCCAAGTCACCTTTCATTTCACCTGCATCAAATTGGTTAACGTCTGTGGGTGTTAACAACATGCCCAGTGAGTCAATCACAAACATAACTTTAGGGCGTTCGCCATCAGGCAGGGCTTTGTAGTCACTCATGAATGTTGAAATTGTTTTGGCAACGTCATCAATCATGGCCATACTCAGTTTAAGAAGTTTGTCTGGACCGGTGTCAACTCCTAGAGCTTTGAGCCAGTCTTCATCTAGTGCGTTCTCACTGTCAATTAGCACCACAAAGATACCTTGCTCTTGTGCGTGTTTGACAATGTTGCCTGAACAGATGTAGGATTTACCAGCACCCGAATCGCCAGCAAACACAGTGACCTTGCCTAGCGGAATGCCGCGATTGAAGTCACCAGAGATCAAATAGTTCAAGGCATAGTTGCCTGTACTGATCCAATCTGTAGGATCATTGAAGCCAATGCTTAGGCCGTCAATGCTTTTTGTAATTTCCTTACGGAACTTTGAAACGTCAAATGGTTTTCCCATAATTCACCTATGTATAGAAAGAAACGCAAGAGGTGTTAGCCCCTTGCGTGATGTGTAGTGTCAATTATTTGTTTTGACGAGCACGGATCATTGCCAAGATATCTTGTGCATTTTGGCCTGTGGCTGCTGGTTTAGCAACCGGTGCTGATGCCGCTGGCACATCGTCCTCATCATCAAATGGTGATGCACTTGCTGTTGGAGCAGGTGCCGGAGCAGCCTTGGCTACTGGGGCACTTGCGGCCACAATGTCGTCTTCGGTAACACCACTGTTGCCGCCTGCTGGAGCATTAACACCTGCTGGGCGGAAGTATTGGCCCCAACGCTCTGTGTCGTACGGCTGGCCATCTACTGATGCTTCGAACATCTCTTTGATGACCTTTAACTCCACGTCTGTTGGACGCTTGGGCAAGAATGTGCTCAAGTCAAACAAGCCGTGTGCTTCAATTGCGGCTTGCTCAGTTTCTGTTAGCGCAGATTCCTTACGTGCCCACTTTGAAGTGTTGTAGTCAGCGTATCCGCCCTTTTGTGTTTTTGTAATACGGAAATCCAAACCACGCAGGGCGTCTGTTGGCAATTCTTCCAGTTCAGGATCCATTAACGCACCTTTGATCAGTGTGAACAATTGAGGACCAATGATGAATCGGCGAATAGGATTGTCCGGGGTCTTGTCGTCACCAATTGGGTTCTCACGAACAAAGCCTTGGAAAATGTAACTGCGTTTTTTCCAGTACTTACGACCCATGTCTTCAAGACTCTTGTCCTTGAACCAGGTGCGTACTTCTGCCAAGATTGGGCAAGCATCGCCCCACATCTCAACACAGGGTACTTGTACCATAACCTGTTTGGAATCCATTTCTCCTTTGATGCCGTTGAAAGGCAAACGAATCATTGCTCGTTCTTGCCAGAAGAATGTGTTTTTTGTGTTACTATCAGGGAGGAAGCGTAGCGTAGCCGATTGGCCTTCTTCCATATTCCAGTGTGGGTAGATCGATTTGTCCCCGCCACCTTGCGAACCTTGTCCGCCTTTGTTGCCTTCTGCTGCCTGTAGTCTTGCTCTGATTTCTGCTAATGATGCCATAGTGTTTCTCCTTGTTAAGTTGCCTATGTTATATGCCTATCTAAAATTTTTAGATGTGTAGTTGCCTGTGCATACAAGTTGTATTGTATACGAATGTATTTAGCATCACAATAGTAAAAGGCAAAGTTTGTTGGCTGATAAGTATCGCTATGAACAAATATGTTATTTGGTACCCTGGAGGCAATGCCGAGGGGACTGCATGGATTGAGTATCGGTTATCTGAACGACTAGGGATTCCGTTGTTTGATCAGTCTGAAATACACTGCACTCAGTATCCTCCTATCTTGGACATTTACGACGATAGAAAAAAAATTGCATTCATTCGACACGAAAGTATTCGATTATCAACTACAGAAAGTTGGTATACTGACATGCTGGAGTCTGATGTATCATGTCACGACTATGATTTGGTCATAGTCTACACCTCCGAACCAGTGGACATGGACTGGAATACGTATCGCAAAGAAGTTGAAACTCAGTTAGGAACTGCCCGAATTGTATATCTAATAGGCGGGCATGTAGGAGATGAGAATCCTGATCCTAGTATTTGTTATGTTCAACATAGTTTTTTTAATTTTGTGTCATGTGGCAATTGTCATCCTGAACACCACGGGCAACCAACAGCACACAAGACTTACTTGTTTGATGCACTGATGGGCACGTTAAAAGTTCCTAGACTTTGGTTGTATTATAATCTTCGAGACAGCGAGTTTTATGATCAAACGTTGTTTAGTATACATCCATTTCCCAACGCTGAGCTCAACCATTCAAATCAGCAAGCAGTTAAAAATATGTTGCCTGACCTGGTTGCCAAATACGGCGAAGTCAACGACTATGAAACTCCCGAATTGTTTGCACTAGAAGAAACACGTATACAACAATTCAAGCAAAAAGCAGTCACACTCAATGATAAGTATTCAAATCGTAGAATTCCTGATTGGGAACTAGGACGTATGCCAGCATCAACCTTGATGCCATGGACCATTTACGATAACTCCTGGTACAGCATTGTTAGTGAAACTAATCCAGTATGGAACAACATCAATTTTCTAACAGAAAAAACAGCCAAGTGTTTGTTAGCCCAACGTATATTTGTTATGTTCAATGCGCCCGGAACTCTGAAATATTTGCGCAGTCTAGGATTCCAAACATTCCATAGCGACATTATTGATGAAAGCTACGACGATCATGGCGACCACCAAGTTCGATGGAGTATGGCATGGGAACAGGTCAAAAAGTTAGCGGCAATGGATCCAGTTAAAGTATATGAATACTATCAACCAGTATTGGAATTCAATTCCAAGTTAATGCAAACATACTCCACTGACGAATTAGCAAGAATTGCTGACTTTGTGTACCAACATAAATTTTTAAGTGATGTGTTCCCGTTACATGCTGATAAAACATTTTATCGAGCTGACCAAAATGGTCTTCCGTACACAAGTCCTTTGCATATAAAAAATACTGAATACTATGTGTGGGATCCTCACTGTTGGTGGGAGTTTAATCGAGGAATTATAAAAGGCATAGAGTTTTTCCCAAACGCAGAAATTTCTCGAGAATCAAATCCTCCATCTGGGCGTCTAGCTCAGCAACTTGCTCGGGATTCAAGAAAAAAAATTGCAATGTTGTTCTACGAAAAAATCCGTCGACCTTGGACTCAGCCTAACATTCCTTTTGATCCAAAGAATACCATTGCTGACCTGCACTTGGGATGGGCTGATCTAGTTATTGTGTACACGTCGGAACAGATGAAAGACTGGTGGCCAGTTATCTACGGCGAAGTATGTAGGCAATTACACACTGACCGGATTGTGCTCATGGTAGCAGGCTACAACAATTATACGGATCCTGATCCAAATTTTATATTTGCCAATCATCATAGCTTTTTATCATACGTGGCATCTGGCAACGAGTTTATTGATGTGTCTGAGCAAACAGTACCTTTTAGAAAATACATGTTTGATTGTTTAATAGGCACAGTCAAACCCATTAGGCTTGGATTGTTTTATCAGTTGTTAGATAGCGAGTTTGCCGATCAAGCATTGATTAATTTACAACCAAATCCGCATTGCGACCCTGACTGGAAGGCAGTTGAGCAACTGGTGCCCGGTAAGGTTGCTACCCATGGTACTATTATAGATTATGCTAGTCCTGCATTATTAGATTTGGAAGAAGATGTAGTAAAGCAATTTAAAATTAGCACACAAAATGGATCTGCCGTTGAACGGTATTCAACTAGGCTACTAGATCGTTCAGGATTTGGTCTTCCAAATAATCAACTGTTGATGAGTAACATAGTTCCTTGGAAAATTTATCAGAGCAGTTGGTACAGCATTGTGTGTGAAACTGCTGATGCTGGTTCTTCAAACTTGTTCATTACTGAAAAAATAGGTAAGTGTTTGTTTGCCAAACGAATTTTTATATTAATAGCAGGAGTTGGTATTCTTCGATATCTACGTAGCCTAGGGTTTCGCACATTCCACGGAGATATCGTTGACGAAAGCTACGACGACGAGCCCAATGACCGACTACGATTAAACATGGCCTGGGCACAGATTGAACGCTTGCACAAGACTGATCCTAGATTTGTTTATGCACATTTCCGAGACGTGCTTGATCATAATCATCAGATCATGCTTGGGTGGACTGACCAACAATTAAAGGACATATCGCAGTTTTTACAAAAAAGATTAAACTATGTTTGCTCTAGAGCAAACTATAAAAACGTTCACGGACTGTTTCCAAAGTAAATATTGTTATGACCACACACCAAATATACGACGCAGATGCTGAAGTCCACTCAGTTGCTCACCACCTTTGGGAGGTAAAAAACTGCTTTGGTCCCGAAACGTTTCAAGAGCTGTCAACCACACATTTAAATCATGTGGATGCATGGCACCGACACGCTGATTGCCTGGAGTATCGACTGCAACTCACACCCGAGTCGCCCACACTAAAACGACTACAGGATATGGCTCCTAAGATAATGCCTGCGCTGGAACAAATTACTGGCATCAAGCTCATGCCTGCAGAATGTAAAATGTGGTTGGATTTGAGCAACTGGCATTGTCCGTATCATTCAGATGCAGGATTGCTGGTAGTGACTTATCAAGTGTATTTGTGGACACATGGCGATGTGCATGGTACTGAGTTTACACACAGCAATCCACGCACACGATTTGATTTTGTGCCCAACACAGGCTATATTAATCTAAACACTGATCTCAAAGAGCATCATGTAGATACCATTACTGGCACACGATTAAGTGCTTGCTGGCAATTCCGCGCCAAAGTGTAAGTTCACAGTTTCACGCACTGCATTAGGTGCCACAGCATGTGCCGTTCCAAAGAAACATCTAGGTTGATTGATTATTAACCAGGCTTCGTTGGGACGGTATTTTATTTTGATCAAATCTTCAGATTTGAATTCAGATATGTCTGCATAGTCGCTAGGGTGATCTGCGTTCACAGTTAAGTTGTTGCAGAACACGCTGGATAGCTCAGGTGCAGGATCTGTACCCATGAATACTTGTATGAAGCATTTGATATCCTTGTGTAACCTATGCATCATAATTTTGCTGCCTGACAGATCAAGACTTGAATAGATCACTTGTGGTTGTACAGAATGAGTTGTCAACTGCTGGATTAGCGCAGGTGCTTGTGCTAGTGCAGACTCTAAAGTAGCATTAGACCCCCAGGGGGTTAACAACCTGTTGGGATACTGTGTGGTCCATGATTGCTCTGGACTTCGATAGCTGTGGCGTACAGATTCAAAGTCCAAGAAAAAGTCTGGCAAGCGCCAGACTGTGGGAAGGATTTGTTGGGCATTACTAAAGTTTAGCATGCCCATATTTAAATCATTTTATCAAGGCCAGACTTTTTATTCTAGCCAGCAATGCATCATCAGATTTGCTTTCATAGTAGGCACCAGTGATAGCACTGTTGCTGTTCATAGGATCGTCGTTGCCTTCAGCTACTCCTGCCTGTTGCTGTTGTTTTAGATTATCGTATGCTTTGTCTTGTTTTTTCTTTTGGAAATAGTTAACAGTTTTTTCAATGCCTTTGCCAACTGTAGCACCAATTGCGGCGCCGCCTGCGGCTGCAAGAGTACCTGCCATTGGATGCGACGCCATTTGATTCAATGCATCAATATCAAATTCGTCTAACTGTTCTTCGCCCATAACAGGAGCCATGCTGCCTGCTACTGTTCCCATTTCGTACATGCTACCACATTCAGCTAGTGCATGTTCTGGACAGTATTCGCCTTCAGCAGTCATGTTGCAGGAGCCTTCTTTTACTTCATGACTTTTATCCAGTTGGTCAGCAAAGTGAGCCAGTGCCGGGCTCTTGCCTGCCATGTATGCATCAACGGCTGCGCCTTCCTTGACTTCTGGGTGACTAGTAAAATGGTGATATGCTGATGCCACATCACTTATAAAGTCTTCGTCGTAGTTGATTTTGTAACGAGCTGCCTTTGGAGTCATGCCAACTTCAATTAGTTCATCATACACGGCTTTGTAAAAATCATCGTTGTCACGGTCTGTACTCATTCCTGGCTTTTCTAATGCTAGAACTTTACCCACTAGTTCGTCAATGTATTCGCTGCCTTCTGCATTGCGACTTTCCACAACAGGCAGACCTGCTGCCTTGCGCATGGCATTAATGCTTTCAAAGGTAGCTATGTCGTCTGCTTCGCTAATTGGAGCCATTGGGGGCTCTTGGGGCATGTCCTGTGTGGGTGCCACTGGCTGCTCAGGTTGGATACCTGGTTCTGTACCATCTGGTTCTACACCAGCAGGTTCTTGACC